>Ga0316206_1000607_pt1 | contig 43350 bp, 43 predicted proteins | sample 6monthpyrite_MG_FD_204942 | JGI IMG/M metagenome (GOLD analysis project Ga0316206, IMG submission 204942) | Microbial mat bacterial communities from mineral coupon in-situ incubated in ocean water Damariscotta River, Maine, United States -... | ecosystem: Environmental > Aquatic > Marine >...
GCGCTAAAAAGCAGCGGACTGTCCCTGATGGTCATGTTCCTTAACAGGGCAACTGAGCATCGAGAAAAACAATTAACTAAACGTCTGCTTCTGGCTAGCTTGAGACATTGCCTGCTGTCAGAGTCTATTGGAACCAACGCATTAATCTATCAAATGAAGTCTGGGCTAATACACATTCTCCCTCCTATAAATACGGCTCTTTTATCTGAACCAAAAAAATTAGCTACAGATTACTGTCGAAATTAACGCTGCCATAATTCATAATTATTCACCTTTGAATCACCATAATTTCGCCTGCAAAAAAACACATCCTTCACGCATACTTTATTTCAAGTTAACAACAAATTCCGTTGTTAATAATTTTTGAAAACTATCTCAAGAGGAAAATAGTATGAAACATTCAAACACAGGTTTATCCACAGCAGTTGTTGCAATTAGCATCCCACTATTAATATTGGGCGGCTGTGCGGGCCATGAAACCGTTAAGTTATCGGCCGATGCGAATATTGAAAACAATGAAATCATTGAACCGTTAGAGGTTGTTGACGGTTCTGAAATGCAAACCGGCATCATTGTTGATTTTATTCCAGAGATGCAACTAACCGAGGTTGCGCAAACGCCCGATACGCAAATAGAGTCCGCAACGCAGGATGTAGCACTTGAAGTCGATGAGGACGTAACAGGGGGGGGAATCACGCAGCACGCTAAAACGCCCAAGCCTGGCGAAGGCATTGTTGGATTTGCGTTTGATAAAACCAGTATCAGCGCCGAATACGGTGAAATGTTGTGGCAGCATGCACAGTATTTACAGGAAAATAAAAATTTAATGTTAACGATTAGTGGCCATACAGATAATTCAGGCGCGCGGGTGTATAACGAAATGCTAAGCCTGAAACGGGCGCAGCAGGTTGCTAACATATTAATGGATTTTGGGGTGTCGAAGGAGCGTATTAAAGTGACTGGAAATGCAAGTGATCAGCCATTGATCGGTGCGATAAATAATCGTGAACACCGCAGAGTAGAATTAGATTTTCAAGATACACAGTTAGTCAGCAACTAGAAAGGAGGTGGTAGAAGGGGAAGGCTCATTAATTCGGGTTGGGTTAATGGGCCTTTTTAGGATGCTGATCATACGATATCCATGTTTACTGTAGATGCATGGATAATAGAATTCCATTTTCTGAAATACGGACGGTTATAAGCTATATATTTATTGCTGGGAGGACTCAGCCTGGACAGAAAATGCATGTTTTATACCGGTGTGTCCACCGAGTAACATAATTAATTTGAGTTACATATTATCAGTTTTATCAATGTACAATCTAACTCATATACAATGTTGAATAACAATAATAAAAATAACGAAAAACGGGTATTTACTAAAAATTAGCAATGGCATATTTAACGTTACAAACCGTCAATTTCAGGCACCTGATCATGGGTGTGACAACGCTAACTATTTTGGCGCTAACCGCGCTGGTCGCGTTGATTAGTTCACAAATTTCATTTGACGAGATGAGTGAAACATTACATCAGCAAAGTGTCCATTTTACTCAAAACTTAATAAAAGATAGTGTCCCCCCCCTGTTGTATGGAAGCAAAAGTGGCGCTGCAGATATTTAAAATGCTCTGATTGAGTTAAAACAAATTACTGAAGCTCGCATTACATATGCATCGGGAGACGTATTGGCGCAACGCCAGGGCACAGATCATGTCATACATGAGTACCCAGGTATTAATGAGGCAGAATTGTTTAGTGTAATAGAAACCGATGCTGGCTGGTATTTTTCAGCCAGGGTGTTAAATGAGTTGGATGGCGGGAGTTTAGGGCGCGGGACAAATGAAGGTGTAGCGGATGCTGATTCAAATGCTGCGCTTGGTTATATATATTTGGGAGTGAGTAAATCTAGCATTTATGCCAGCCGGAAAAATATTTTTATACGAAATTTTGGTGTATCTATTGTTGCGGGAATAATACTGTTAAGTCTTATGTATATTGTGCTGCGTAATATTACGCGTCCGCTAGAAAAATTATCAGAACTGATGGAGATGGGCCGACAAGGGGAGTATCCAGAAAAAACGCATGTGCGGGGTACTAAAGAAGTCAGCGATATATCGCATGTTTTTAATGAGATGATTTTTGCGATTAAAGAGCGTGAACAAAATTTGTCGTTAACGTTAGACAGTATTGGTGATGCCGTTATTGTCACAGATGCAGAGGGTTGTGTTGTACGCATGAATCCTGTGGCTGAGACATTAACTGGCTGGGCTCTACAGGAGGCAAAAGGCCGGTCGGTCAAAGATATCTTTCCCATTATAGATGCAACGACTCGGGAACCCATAAAAAGCCCGGTGGATAAAGTGCTGGAATCAGGAGAGACGCTATATTTAGGTGATCACACAACGCTAATAGCAAAAGATAAAACAGAATATCAAATTGCCGATTCTGCTGCACCCATTCGTAATGAGGCAGGTGAAATATTAGGGATGGTGCTGGTGTTTAATGATGTAACCGAACAATACCAATTGCGTGAACTTGTCAGTAGAAGTGAGCGAGACATGCAGGCGATGATGAATAACTATCCGGCGATAATATATGTCAGGGATAAGAGTGGTCGCATTACTTTTATTAATAAACAGTTCGAAGATATATTTAATATAAAAAGTGAAGAAATTGTTGGGAAAACTTTAGATGAAGCCTTCTCTGAAGATGTAGTAGATGGAACAAAAGATAAAGTGACCGGTAAAGCAACGGCCGAAATAATCAAACAAATGATGAGCCACGATGAGGACGTGTTAAAGGCGACACACGCGCTACAGTTTGAAGAAGAGGCGATATTGAGCGGGTATCTGCATAAATACTTATCGATAAATTTTCCCTTGTTTGATGAGGATAAAAACATTTACGCCATTTGTGGAATATCAACGGATATCACTGAGCATAAAAAACAGGAAGAACAGTTAAGGCGTAGTCAAAAAATGGATGCCCTGGGTAAGCTAACGGGGGGTGTGGCCCATGATTATAATAATATGCTGGGAGTGGTAATAGGCTATGCACAAATTCTTGAGTCGCAGCTGCAAGAGAGTCCGAAGCACAAAAATTATGCACAGAAAATTCTACATGCAGGTGAGCGAGGCGCGATGCTAACTAAAAAACTTCTGGCATTTTCCAGCCAGAAAAAAGTTTCAGCTGATGCGGTGAATATTAATGCGTTGTTGCATGAAGAGCGCGACATGTTAGAAAAGGTGATTACCGCACGTATTATATTGCAGCTGGATCTGGCAGAAAATTTATATTCAGTTTATTTAGATGTATGGGACCTGGAGGATGCGATTGTTAATTTAAGTATTAATGCGATGCATGCCATTAAAGACAATGGCCAGTTAACTATTGCAACAAGTAATCAAACTATTTCGGAAATGGACAGCAAATTATTACAAATCGAGCCAGGTAGTTACGTTCGCTTGAGTATGACTGATAATGGATGCGGAATGGATGATGAAACTAAAGATAAAATATTTGAGCCTTTTTACACGACTAAAGGTAGTAAAGGAACAGGCTTAGGGTTGACTCAGGTGTATGGTTTCGTTGAGCGTAGTGGTGGGGCCATTCAGATTTATTCCGAGCTGGGTCAGGGTACAGAATTTGTTATGTACTTTCCAGCACGCGAAGAAGAAGCAGGCAGAAAAGAAGATAAAAATAAAAATTCGGCAGAAAATTATAAAGGCTATGAGTCGATTCTTATCGTTGATGATGAATCCGCGTTATTAGAGTTGACGTGTGAAGTTTTAAATCAACAGGGTTATCGGACGTTATGTGCATCAAGTGCTGCACAGGCGTTAAAACTACTTGAATCTGAATCGATTGATTTATTGCTTTCGGATATTATTATGCCAGGCATGAACGGATATCAATTGGCCGCGATGGTGAAAAAAGATTATCCTGAAATTAAAGTACAGCTGGCCAGCGGCTTTTCTGACAGTCGTCATGCAGAGATGGTGGATGACGAGCTGCATGCTAATATGATTCAAAAACCCTATAAGTCAACGGACTTGCTGAAAAGGGTTCATGATATTTTAGCTGATTAATTGTACTGGTTAATTTTTCATGGTTAACTTTACTGGCCCAGACTTGATCTCACAGGTTTATATTTTAGTTTCAATATACCTTGATAGTAGATAATGACTGAATTTAGCCAGAAGCGGAAGGTCAAAGGAAAAAGACTTTACCGCAAATAAACGCAAAACACGCTAATAAAAGCAAAAGCATTATTTGGTTATAGTGCGCCTACGGCGCACTATAACCAAAAAACATTTGCGTACATTCGCGTTTATTTGCGGTAAAAGCTTTTGATTTTAAACGTCCGCTTCAGGGTGTTTAGAGACCGCTATCTCTGTCAAGCTGAAATTAACACTGGAATTCTATATGAAAAAACTCCTCGATATAATGGCTGCACTTAGAGACCCCAAAAGCGGTTGTCCGTGGGACATCAAGCAAACATTTAACACTATTATTCCCTATACATTAGAAGAGGCATACGAAGTCGCCGATGCGATAGAGCACGGCAGTATGAGTGACTTAAAATCAGAGTTAGGGGATTTATTATTTCAAGTTGTGTTTTATGCGCAAATGGCAAATGAGAAGGGTGACTTCGATTTTAATGATGTGGTTGATGCGGTCAGTGAAAAATTGGTCAATCGGCACCCTCATGTTTTTGGCGATGTTAACTGTAAAGATGAAAGTGAATTGAATGAAGCCTGGGAGCAGGCTAAGGCAGGTGAGAGAAATGTTCAGCTTGCTAATCAGCAGTCAGCCCATGAGATATTAAACAGTGAAAAACTAAGCCGTGATCATAGCAGTCAAAAAGCCTTAATACTCGATGGTGTTGCTAAAGCGCTTCCCGCATTAAAGCGGGCGCAAAAATTACAGAAGCGTGCAGCGCGAGAAGGTTTCGACTGGCAGAGTGTTGAACCGGTGCTGGAAAAAATTGAAGAAGAAATACGGGAATTACGCGAAGCTATGCAAAAGCAGGACTTGCTACATATGAAAGAAGAAATGGGCGATGTTATATTTAGTTGTGTGAATTTGTCGCGGCATATTAATGTGGATGCAGAAGAGTCGCTACGGGCTTGTAACCAAAAGTTTGAACAACGGTTTGGTTGCATTGAAAAAACCTTAAACCAGCAGAATAAGCGTGTTAAGGATTGTTCATTAGATGAGCTGGAGGTGTTGTGGGTGGAAGCTAAAAGGCATGCTCGCCATTCAGGTAAATGACAGGTCGCTCTAGCAGTAAGCAATCTAACAAACGTCTGCTTCAGGGTGTTTTGAGACCCTTATCTACAGCCAGTATTGTTAGATTAAGTCTAAAACCATTTTGAAATGCACCCGATCAGGTTTGAGTGATTACAATTAATTTTATTTAGCATTCTTTGCAATACGCAAATAGGCCCGGTAACGAGTGCGTATTTCACGTACATAATTAACCGGCTCGATGCCCCGCACATACCCATGACGAGCTTTGCGAGAATACTTCCGTTTCGATAAAAGCAGCATGGCTTTTTCGACATTATCAAACCAGATATTCGGATTTAAGCCTTGCTGGCGGGCCAAGCGTCGGGCGTCTTTAACATGCCCTTGTCCTGCATTATAAGCGGCGAGGGTAAACCACATTCTATTCTTAACACTCAATTCCGATTCAAAACGATCACGAACCCAGTTTAAATATTGCACCCCGGCTCTGATGCCGGTTTCAGGGTCTTTTAAATTACTAATGCCCATTTCCTTTGCTGTGCGGGGCATTACCTGCATTAAACCTTTAGCGCCAACCCACGATTTTGCCTGTGGGTTAAATCGGCTTTCCTGATACATCTGTGCAACCAGCAGGCGCCAGTCAAAACGGTGTTTGTCAGCGTATTTTTTTACCAGAGCGTCATAGGGTGACAAGGTTCCGTCGGGGTTTAAGTCGATGCGCTGTGCACGATATTTTTTTATGCGATGAGCATTTTTAAAATATTTATTATAGGTGACATTATAAAAAAGCGAGCGGTACTGTTTTTTTATAAATTGATTAACTGCCTGCGTTAATTCTGGATTGTTGTCGCGCATCGCCCAGGCATTATCTCGCACTTCACCAATGGCTAACGCGGCCTGCACATCATCTCGCCAGGTTAATTCAATGTCTAGCAGATGATTGTCGGCCAATGTTAAGTCAAATTTTCCGCTGCCAACCTGGGCGATGATTTCTTCGGTTTCCATATTCTCGGGTGCGGCGATTAAATTAAAGTTTAAGCCGGTGCTTCTGAGCGCGGCTAAGGTTTCCCAATAAGCGCTGGATTTGCGAACGTAAATGCTGCGTCCGCTAAGATCATTAAGTGTGCTAATGCTATGGTCGTCAGATCGGGTGACAATAATTTCGGATGCTTTGTGATGATAGCGGCTGAAAACAATGCCGCGTTGTTTGCGTTGTTCGGTGACGCTTAAAAAACTGGCAATGATATCGCCCTTGCCTTCCAGCAGCATAGGGATTTGTGCTTCGTGACTGGGGGCGCTAATAATTTCTAAACGCAGCTTATGCTGTTTAGCGAAGGCCTTGACCAGGTCATATTCAAAACCCAGTAACTCGCCGCGCCATAAAAAATACGAAGCGGCATTATTGCGGGTGATGACGCGCAGTGTTTTACGTTTTTTTATCGAATCAAAATCATCGGTGAAAATACTTTCCGGACGATTGGTTAGCTGCTCATGGGTTAAAAACTGATTGGTGGCCTGCAATAATTGCGGGTTGCTTTTTCGAATGCCCCAGGCGAGTGCCCGATCTGTGGTAACGGCCATGGCGATTTTAAAATCATCACGATATTCTTTTAACACACTCAAAATATTGTTATCAATAATGCATAAGTCTATTTTTTTGTTCACAAGCAAATCTATAATTTGATCCGAGTTAAGGTTTCCCGGGAGAATTTCAGTTTTAATATTGGCCTGTTTAAGTTGTAGTTTTTCGATGGTTTCCTGATAGGCTGACTGTTCGCGAAAGGCAATGCTGCGACCCTTTAGGTGATTGAGTTGGGTGATTTTTTTGTCATCAACACGACTCACAATATGCTCAATGCTATGCGCGAGTGGCACCGTAAATTGCAGATGTTCTCTGCGAGATGCGGTAATGGTGAGATTGGCGGCAATAACATCCCCGCGGCCTTCGTTCAGTTGGGGGATTAAATCTGAAAAATTTTCCACGTGTACGAACACCGCTTCTAAGTTTAAGTGTTCGGCAAGCTTAATCGCCATTTCCTGTTCGCGACTAAATGTGCTGCCTTTTCGGGGTAGCCATTTATCGTTTAGCGGCGTGATTAAAATACGCAGCTTGCCGTGTTCTCTTAGTGCAGGCAAGTCGCCGGTTTCTATGTAGCTTTCAATTACCGGCAGTGTTTCGAAGAGTGGCTCAGGCGCTTCGCTGGAACAGCCGATGAGGAGTAAAGCGAGTGTAAATAGTAATGTTTGAAATGGCGCAGAGAGTGTTGTCATAGTGTCCGTAATAATTAATATGTGAAAAATACGCATGAACGAGCTTTATAAGAGTGCCGCTCACGATGCATGAGCGATGCATGAGCGATATTATGGGGGCCCACTTTTATCTAAGCGGCACAGCATAACTAAAAATTACGCTATTCGATATAGCTGTCGCCACGAAACCGTTTATAATAGCCACATGTATCTTGAACACTTTGGGCTATTGGAAGCCCCTTTTTCTATTGCGCCCGATCCTCGCTACCTTTATATGAGTGAGCGGCATCGTGAAGCGTTGGCGCATCTGTTGTATGGGATGGAATCCGATGGCGCGTTTATTTTGCTCACCGGCGATGTCGGCACGGGCAAAACCACCGTTAGCCGTTGCTTGCTTGGGCAGGTGCCGGATGACACTAATCTGGCGCTGGTGTTAAACCCAAAATTAAGCTCGATTGAATTGTTGCAGGTCATCTGTGATGAGTTGCGTATCAGTTACGATAAGCAGGATTTGTCCGTAAAAACACTGGTTGATTTTATTAATCGAAACTTGCTGGGAGCTCACGCACAAGGTAAAAAAACCGTTGTTTTAATAGAGGAAGCGCAAAATTTAGACCTTGATGTGCTAGAGCAGTTGCGTCTGCTAACGAATCTTGAAACCAATGAGCGCAAGCTGTTACAGGTGATTTTGCTTGGTCAGCCAGAATTTTTAGATGTGCTCGATCTGCCTGAATTATCTCAGCTAGCTCAGCGCATTACCGCCCGCTTTCACCTGGGGCCATTAAAGTTTAATGAAGTTGAAGAGTATGTTGTGCACCGCCTGGCGATTGCGGGATGCCGGCGTCCCTTGTTTGCGCGGGGGGTAATTAAACGCCTTTATGATTACAGCGGTGGCGTGCCACGGTTAATTAATGTGATTTGTGACCGCGCATTGCTGGGCTGTTACGTGCAAAACCAGCATCAAATTGATAAGCCCACATTGGTTAGTGCGGCAGAGGAGGTGCTAGGTCAAAATAAAGCCGCGGCGATTAAAGCCAGGCTCTCGCCACAGTTACTAAAATATTCTGCAATTGCCGCGGTGATGTTAATGCTGGTGTTGGGGGTGTATTTTTCTGGTTTTCAGTTAAAGCAAATTGCCGACATTCGACATAACAATGCGGATAATGCAGAACAACAATTTGACCGTAATCTAAAATCAGCCGCTGACGAAAGCGCAAAAGTTGAACAAAACACGTTTGATGTTGCGATGAATACCGGGGTCGAAACAGCTCAAAGCGATGCCAATCAGGTCGGTGAAGCCCCCCTTGCTGTCCATCTTGCAGCGGGTAATAACGAATCAGCAGTCACTCAATCCAGTCAGTCACCTTTAAGCGATGAATCTGCGGAGCAAAATTCAGCGAGTGAAGTGCCTGAAAAATCGCAAATACAAAATCATATTCAGTGGCCAGATAGTATCAAGCGCCTGCGCAGTAATTTGCAATCTTACCAGGCCTTATTTGAACGCTGGCAACTCGACTATAATATTTTAGTCAATGGAACGCCGTGTTTTTTTGCGCAAACCCAGGGCCTTTCCTGTTTGCATGAAACCTCCGGGCTAGAGGGCTTGAAACAGTTTAACCGGCCTGCGGTGTTAACGCTTTATGATGATTCAAATCGGCGTCAGTACGTGACCCTGTTGGATTTAAAAAAAGACTCGGTGGTGATTGCTATAGCCGGTAGCACTCAGCATATTCAACTGCAACAGTTACTATATTACTGGAAAGGTGAGTTTTCTTTATTATGGCGTATGCCGCCGGGTTATAAAGAATTGATTCGCCCGGGTAGTGCCGGCAAAGCGGTTTTATGGCTAAGCCAACGCATGAATGAAATTAATTCAAAATCCAGCCTAACTCAGAACAGTTATTATGATAAAGATTTAGTCGCACGGGTAAGGGCTTTTCAACTCACCGTCGGTTTAAGTGATGATGGCGTGGTAGGGATACAGACATTAATTCGCATTAATCAAATCACCAGCCCTAAAACGCCACTGCTGGAGAACAGTTAATGTCATATATTTTAGATGCGCTTAAAAAATCTGACACCGAACGCAAGCAGGGCGATGTGCCTAACTTACAAACCATTCATATCCCCATTGCAATAGAACCCCAGGCGCCGTTAGCATTATATGGGCTAATTTCTGTCTTATTGCTGGTGTTGGCGTTTATAGTAGGCTGGATTGTTGCAGATAAAGAACAACCGACAGGCATAGTGCAAGTTGTCGAGCCGGAGTTGCCACAAGTTGTGCAAACGCAGGGCAGCTTAAATGATGTAGCGCAGGCTGATAAGGCGTTATCGACCCAAACGAGCAAGCCGGTTATACAAAAAAATAAGCATAATGCTGCCGTTGCTGAAGGAACTGCACGGGTCGTGCAGCGGAAAAAGACAGAAATCGATATTGAACCAGCCAAAATTGATTCAACTAAAATTGAACCGGCTAGAGTTGAACCGGCTAGAGATGAGTCGGCTAGTGCTGAGTCGGCCAAAAACAACAACTCACCAACCATACAGCATGCCACGCGCAGGCCGGATTTAAGTGACATACCCTATTTGCAAGAAATGCCCGACTATCAACAGCAGTCTGTACCGCAGATGACATTTGCCGGGCATGTTTATTCGTCTGCCCCATCTAACCGTTCAGTGATTATCAATGATGTTTTTATGTCAGAAGGTGATACGGTGCTGCAGGGGATAGATGTTGTTGAAATCACCCCGAGTGGTGTGGTGTTTAGTTTGCATGAAGATTTTTTTCGAATGGACATACTACAAGATTGGTCATTTGAATAAAATTTCAAATATTGAGATATGGGTGGCCTTTATTTTTTCAGAATCTAGTCTAATCTTATAGATACCAGAAACATAAGAATTTCTGAAATATAAAGTAGACTAATTCAGTTTTTTGGAATGATGCATGGCTAAAATACTCATTGTTGATGACTCTCCGACTCAGGTTCAATCGCTGGTCAAAATTCTCAGTAAAAACGGGCACGAAACTATTATTGCAGAAGATGGGGACATGGCAATTAAAGTGGCACGGGATCAATTACCTGATTTGATTTTAATGGATGTGGTGATGCCGGGGTTAAACGGTTTTCAGGCCACCCGGCATATTACAAAAACCGAAGGCACCGAGCATATACCGGTTATTATCTTGAGCAGTAAAGATCAGGAAACCGATAAAGTCTGGGCTGAAAGGCAAGGGGCTAGTGCCTACATTATTAAACCCGCGGCAGAAAAAGAGCTGATTGCACTGATAGATAAGCTCTTATAAATCATAGCCGGCTCAGTTCTGGGGCTGCAAACTAAGCATAAATTACCGTTATATTCCCCCTAATTCTTTAACGTGTTCATTATTTAGATCAATACGTTTAATTACCTCCATCTCTAAATCAAACTTAAGCCGTCTGTTTTACGTGTGGGCATTAGCTTAAATTTGATACAATCGCGTCTCAGATACTGCTGAGGTAATTTAATGAAACGAACATTTTCAGTCGCCCCGATGCTCGACTGGACGGACCGGCACGAGCGGTTTTTTCTGCGTCTGATCACCCAGCACGCGCTTTTGTATACTGAAATGATAACCACTGGCGCATTAATTCATGGTGATCGTGCTCGACATCTGGACTTTAATCATGATGAGCACCCGGTTGCAATTCAACTGGGCGGCAGTGATCCGGGTGATTTAGCGGTGTGTGCAAAAATGGCAGAAGACCATGGTTACGACGAAATCAATTTAAATGTCGGTTGCCCGAGTAATCGAGTCCAGTCAGGCATGTTTGGGGCTTGCTTAATGGCAAAGCCAGAGCTGGTGGCTGAGTGCATTGCGGCGATGCAGGATGCGGTGGATATTCCGGTTACGGTAAAGCATCGCATCGGCATAGATGAAAATGAAAGCATTGAAGAGTTATTTGAGTTTGTTGACGTCGTCGCGCAAGCGGGCTGCAAAACATTTATTGTGCATGCAAGAAAAGCCTGGTTGAATGGTTTAAGTCCAAAGCAAAACCGGGATATTCCGCCGCTTCGATATGACGTGGTGCACAAACTAAAACACAGCATGCCGCAGCTGGAAATCATTATTAATGGCGGCATTTGTGATTTAGAAACGGCCACTGAGCAGCTAAAGCATGTTGATGGAATAATGATGGGGCGAGAGGCTTATCATAACCCGTATATTCTGGCGCAGGTGGATCAACGATTTTATCAGTCTGAAAAAAGCGTGATTTCGCGCATCGAAATAATGCAGGCACTGTACCCCTATATTGAAAAAGAAATTGCCAGCGGAACCCGCCTGCATTCTATCAGTCGGCATATTTTAGGCTTGTTTAATGGCCTACCGGGCGCCAAAAAATGGCGCAGATATATCAGTGAAAATGCACCGCCATCAGGTGCCGATGTGAATGTAATTAAAGATGCGTTAAAGTTAGTTGATTTTTAAAATGATAAAGTAACCTATGAGCGCTTTGTGTTACGCCAGTAAAAAACCAATGCAACGTAAAATAATTCACATCGATATGGACGCTTTCTTTGCAGCAGTTGAGCAACGAGATAATCCGGACTTGCAAGGTCAGCCAGTGGTAGTGGGTGGCCAGCCGGATAGTCGGGGGGTGGTTGCAACCTGTAGTTATGAAGCCAGGCAATTTGGCATTCATTCGGCAATGCCAGCTTCCCGAGCATATAAGCTGTGTCCGCAGGCCGTATTTGTCCAACCTAGATTTAGCGCATATAAAGAAGCATCGAGCGGCCTCCATTGTGTATTTAAAAAATATACAAAAATGATAGAACCGTTATCACTTGATGAAGCTTATTTAGATGTGAGTGATTGTGAGTTGTGTGATGGTTCTGCCACGTTAATCGCGCAGCAAATTCGCCAGGATATATTTAATACTCTTCAGTTAACCGCATCGGCGGGCATTTCCTACAACAAATTTTTAGCAAAACTGGCCTCGGATCAAAACAAACCTAATGGCCAGTTTGTGATTAAGCCCGGTGAAGCGCAAGCTTATTTAAAGACTTTGCCGATAGGTCGATTTTATGGTGTGGGGAAAGTGACTGAAGGCAGAATGCATGGGGCTGGTATAAAAACAGGCGGAGATTTAAAGAAAAAAAGCATCAGTGAATTACAAAAAATATTCGGAAACTCGGCTGAATATTATTTTGATATTTCCCGGGGCATAGATGATCGCCCCGTGATGCAACATCGCGTGCGTAAATCATTGGGGGCAGAAACTACGTTTCAGCATGATATTTCAGATGTGGATGAAATGCGCGCACAATTACTCGGGTTGTTAAGTGAGGTGCTGGAGAGTTTGCAGAGGCGAAAATTATTGGCCCACACATTAACGATAAAAGTAAAATATGCCAATTTTACTCAGGTTACGAGAAGTTATACCAGTGAGGCAATTTTGTCAGAGAAAAACAGGGCAGCTGAACTGATACCGGTGCTATTATCAAAAACCGAGGTTGATAAAAAAAGTGTGCGCTTATTAGGGCTGTCTTTTTCAAATTTATTGAGTAGTGAAAACTATACTGCAAGTGGCCAGATGCCATTGTTTTAGTGGCATTAATTTGAAATTTATATTTATTGTATATTTTGGTGATGTGGAGTAGATTTCATGTTGATAAAATGTAATCGAATGTAAAAGCAACGAATTTAAAAGCAATATTAGTAATTTATAAAATATGGCTTAAATAATTTAAATGACAATGAAAAATCAGCAAAGCCTGAGGCCACAATCTATTTTTAGAGATGCCCTTAACTGATTGTAATTGATAACGAAAAAATAGGGAGAGAAGTATGGATGTATTCAGCCTGTTTTCTGGAATAGTGAAACCCATTTTTGATGGGGTTTTCAAATGGAAAACCGAAGACAATAAAATGGAAATATCTCGTCAGGATTTCGCGCTGATGAAAAAAAAGCTGGAGTCGGACATTGAAATTCGCCTGGCGGAAGAAATGCGAAAACCCGAATCTGAGTTTCGTGATTTTATGCTCAAGTACGAAGGAAGTGCTGCAGAGCAAACACCCTTTATGCGGGGATTACGATCTTCGGTGCGCCCCGTTATTACTTATTGGTCTCTTATTATTATTACCGTCATTATGTTTGGCTGGATAGATGGCGCACAGCTTGAGTCAAGACTCAATTCAATTCCAGACCCTTTATGGCAAATTTTTCTGGCTGTTTTTGGTTTCTGGTTTGGTGGGCGTGCCGCGATGCAAGTTGCAGAAAAGTGGAAAGATGGAGATGTAAAAAAACAGGAGGCGGAGTCGCGAGGACGAGTTGCAGAGGAAAAAGCCAAGACCGAACGTGCACAGGCCGAAGTTGAAAAAGTGAGTATAGAAAGAGGTCGCAAAAAATCGCCAGCGTATAGTGAATATGACGATGACGAAGATGGTTTTTGGGGTGAGTAACACTTAATCAAGGAGGTAAATATTATGGCTAATCTTGATTTGCGATTATCTAAAAATTTCACACTGGGTGAATTTCTGCGCTCATCGACAGCTGAGCGGCATGAAAAAATAGCAATTGAACAGAATGACCCGTCAGAAGAGGTGATCGATAATCTACGATATCTTTGTGCAAACACACTACAACCCTTGCGAGAGCGACTTGGGGCACCTATGAAAATCACCAGTGGTTACCGGTGTAAATCACTGAATGATCTGGTAGGAAGCACTGATCGCTCTCAACACTTAAAAGGGCAGGCGGCAGATGTGCAATTATCTGCGGCATTTGTTAAGAGCGCTCGCTTTTTGAAAGCAAAAAATAGAATTATAGCGCGGGTTAAATCGTTAACCGGAAATGACTTACGGGAGGATGCCAATTCTAATTTTTATTTATTCAGTTATATTTGTATTCGCCTGGAAGGTCTGGATATCGACCAGGTTATTCACGAATATGGTGAAAAATTAGGCAAGCCGGGATGGGTGCACGTTGCATCGTCTGAGGGAGAGCGCAATCGACGGCAGATTCTTGCACTAGGTCGCTATCTGGATGGCGGTAAAGATAAGCCCGATTTAATCGGCGCTTTAAATTATGGTACCTGGAGTTGACTGGGAGTTGACTGGCTTAATTAATTTCCGGCTAGATTCAGAAAGGGTAATTTCAGTCAGTGTGATTTCAGGTAAGATGGCACAGAAGTTATTGCGATTTTAATTTGTAATGTAGTAGAAATTTATGCGCAAAATTCTTTGTCATTTCGACCTGTGTTAAGCTGCAAATTAGTGGTTCGCACAGGTTATACTCCCCAGATTACTTCTATCAGCCTGGCGTAGCCACGAAGCCTGGTTTAATTTTTGTTTCGCGTTTTTTATAAATAAATCCACCAGCTGATATTAAAGTTCACATCTGGCGAAGCGCCATTTTGTATATCTTCCACAATCGCAAAATCTAATTGATGACGCGGGTTAATGGCGTAGCTACCACCAAAGGTGAGCTGTAAAACCGGCCCGAGAAATTCCAGATTAGAATCATAGAATGCACTATGAAAATCAAATTGGGCTTTAAGCTTTATGGCATCCCAGGGTTGAAATTTTATCCCTGCATTGCCGAAGGCGGCGAGGTTGTTTTGATCGTTGCTAAATAAATCACTATCACCCATGTAAAGCAAGCCACCTTGTCCGTAAATCCAGCGTGTTCCGGAAAGGCGATAATTCATCGCAGCCCAGGCGGCTAAATCCGTGGCGCCGCTGCCGGTTAATTTTTGCGCATCACCAGTGGGTAATTTCAAACTAAACCAGTAACTGATAGCGCTGTCTTCTGATTGTTGAGCTTGCCATGCCATTTGAATTGATGCGTCACCTAATGCACTTTGTTGGGTATTGGTGTTGAGTAGATTTTGTGAGTTGAGGCTTAAATTAATGTTTATTTGATCTTGAGGGAAGTTCGGGCGGATGTCTTCAGGTAGCCCGAGTGCACGATGGTATGAGTCGATTGATGAGTCGAGAAAACCACCGCTATGCACAATGTAGGGAAGCTGGACTCTTAGCATCCAGTCTTCATTAAGCCCGTAATCGTAAATAAAATTGATGTTCCAGGTCTCGATATCAATAAATAAATTTTCATTGGCATTTTGCTGTGCATTAATCGTATTGCTGATATTCAATGAGCTAATCCAGCGAGATTGTGGGTTTTCTAATAATTTTGCGGCACTAGCGAGAGGCAGGCCAAAAATCAGTGAAAACGGGCTGGCGTCGCGGGTTAAAAAAGGTGACGGCTGTTCAGCAAAACTGTTGCTGAAAAAAATACTCGATAAAATAAAAGCTAAAGTTTGGATTAATCTAAGCACAGGTATTTTCAGTGTTAAGTGGGGGAGTGGTAATTAAGTATAGTGGATGTTTTTTAGATCAAAAAAAACCCGCCGATTTTTCAATCGGCAGGTTTTCATGAGCAAAACCCGGCTAGTCTGTTAAAGGCTAGCGAAGTATGCAGCCAGGTTATCCATATCTGCATCAGATAATGGCTTAGACATGGCATTCATAGTAGGGTCTTTACGAGCGCCTGATTTGAATGCTTTTAGTTGCTTAACAACGTAAGCGGCTTTCTGGCCCTTCAAATTTGGGTACGTTGGTACTTTGCTGATACCGTCGCCACCGTGACATGCGCCACAGCTAGCCGCTTTTGCTTTGCCTTTAGCCGCATCGCCAGCAGCCATAGCTGAAGAAGCCGATACTGCTAATACAGAAGCAGCAATAAGTGTTAATACTTGCTTATTCATTGATTATCTCCTGGTCGTGTTTATTGCACGATTATTAATTTGCAGCGGAATTTTCGCAGAGCGGTGACCCAATGTAAATCAAGAATTTCTTATATTGGGCATGGAAAAGCTTATGCGAGAATAAATATTCAATAAATTCAACAGGTTAAATAATAATCCGGCAGTATTGATGGGCTGCTAGAAATCCATATAAATACCCTGAAAGTGCAATCAGGGCTTAATATGCGACAGGTTGTCGACCTGATTTATGAGATAACTGAATAATTGTTGGTCGAATCGTGCTGATTGGGCTGAAAAATATGTCGGTATCGGGTAAAGTGTGCGGCTTATGAAATTTAGCATTTACATACAGTCTGATTGACGGGATTGATGAGGAAATTAACATGGCCGATTTTAAAATTGCACCTTCTATACTTTCTGCTGACTTTGCACGCCTGGGCGAAGAAGTCGACAATGTACTTAAATCCGGTGCAGATATCGTGCACTTTGATGTAATGGATAATCATTATGTGCCCAACCTGACTATTGGGCCCCTGGTTTGCGATGCACTACGCAAGCACGGTGTGACTGCAGAAATTGATGTGCATTTGATGGTGAAGCCTGTTGATCGGATTATCCCTGATTTTGCAGAAGCGGGCGCCAGTTACATCACGTTCCACCCCGAAGCGTCTGAGCATGTCGATCGCACATTACAAATGATTCGTGAGCTGGGTTGTAAAGCCGGTTTGGTATTAAACCCAGCGACATCTCTTGATTGCTTAAAGTACGTGATGGATAAAGTTGACATGATTTTGCTGATGTCAGTGAACCCGGGTTTTGGTGGGCAGTCATTTATTCCTTCTACATTAGATAAGTTACGTGAAGTGCGTAAGTTAATTGATGATTCTGGTTATGACATTCGACTAGAAGTTGATGGCGGCGTTAAAGCAGATAATATTCGAGAAATTGCAGCCGCTGGTGCTGATACCTTTGTTGCAGGCTCGGCTATCTTTGGCGCAAAAAATGACGCGGATGCCAATGTGTATGACAGTATTGTTGCTAAAATGCGCGATGAGTTAGCCAAAGCGTAAGTTATTTAAGGGGAGTGTATAGGCCGTATGTTAACTTTAGCATTACCTGCTGTGCATCTCCCTCTCCCCCCCCAGGATTTATTGAATATGATTAAAAAACCCAAAATGGTTCTGATCGATGTGGATGGCACATTGGTCGATAGTGTTCCCGATTTAGCGTATTGCGTTGATGAAATGCTTAAAGCTCTGGACATGCCCGTGCGCGGTGAAGAGCGAGTGCGTCACTGGGTAGGCAATGGTGTCGAGCGTTTAGTGCGCCGCGGATTAATTAATGCATTAGACGGCGAGCCAGATGAGGCTTTATTTGAAAAAGCCATGCCGATTTTTAATGAACTGTATGCCGTGAATACATCGGTGCGCAGTTGTTTGTATCCCGGTGTTAAAGAGGCAATGGAGTTCTTAAAAAGCACCGGTGTAAAAATTGGCTGTGTCACCAATAAAGCTGCGCAGTTTACCCTGCCGATTATAAAAGATTTAGGCATAGCCGATTACTTTGAAATTGTGGTGTGTGGTGATACATTAGCCAGGAAAAAACCGGATCCTTTACCCCTGTCGCACTCTGCTGAGCAGTTGGGCGTGAAACCTGAAGAGTCGTTGATGTTAGGTGATTCCATGTCAGATGTAAAAGCGGCACGTGCGGCTGGCTTTAGTATAATTTGCATGTCATATGGATATAATCACGGTGAAGATGTGCGCGACTCTAATCCGGATGCAGTGGTTGATTCGATGGAAGAAATTAAGGATTTAATTGACTGGTAAGATCGGTTAATGAATGAGGGTTGAATCCCCTCGATCCCCCTTTTTCTAAGGGGGAAGAAAAGAAAAAGAGAAACACATGAAGCTCCCCTCTTGGAAAAAGAGGGGTTGGGGGAGATTTAATTCTCTCTAAGTCCCTTCTAGAATAAGATGCCGGAAAATAAAAAATGAAAATTTTCAGACTGACCGATCTACGTTTATATACCAGCTGGCGATGGTAGCCATTACCTGTGATTTACGCCTGATACGAACGGCGGTAATCGCGATATAAATTGCCTGATAATCAATGTCTGGAAAAATTCATGAAACCCGAAGCGTTCGAAAAACTTAAAAAAAACAACTACACACATATTCCTTTAGTGCGCGAAGTGCTGGCCGATTTAGATACGCCATTAAGCGCCTACCTCAAATTAGCGAATGCGCCCTATTCTTATTTGTTTGAGTCAGTACACGGCGGAGAAAAATGGGGACGTTATTCAATAATTGGATTGCCCTGTGTGACGCGCATAAAAGTATTCGGTAAAAAAATTATTATTGAAAAGGGTTATGAGGAATCGCAAACGTTGGAAGTTGAAGATCCGTTAGCCTGGATTGAAAGTTACCAGCAAACATTTAACGTTGCTGAACTTGATGGCTTACCAAAATTTACCGGTGGTTTGGTGGGGTATTTTGGTTATGAAACGATTCGTTATATCGAACCGAAATTAGCCAAAAAGAATAACGCAGGGGAAGAAAAACCCGACGCACTACAGACCCCCGATATTTTATTAATGCTATCCGAAGAAGTGGTGGTGTTCGATAACTTGAGCGGTAAGCTTTACTTTATCGTACTGGTTGATCCCGCTCTAAGTGATGCTTATGTCAATGGTCAAAAAAGATTGCATCAACTAGAGCGGCAGTTGCATCAAACCACACCGACCTATCGTCCATCTGCGAAAAGTGTAAAAGTGAATGAAGATGATTTCATTTCCGGTTTTACCCAGGAAGGTTATAAAAAAGCCGTCGCAAAAGCTAAGCAATATATTGTCGATGGAGATGTGATGCAGGTGGTGTTGTCGCAACGCATGAGCATTCCATTTAGTGCAGAACCATTAGATTTATACCGCTCATTGCGCAGTTTAAATCCATCACCCTATATGTATTTTTTGAATTTGGATGACCATCATGTGGTGGGCTCATCACCGGAAATTTTGGTGCGACTTGAAGATGATGAAGTCACTGTTAGGCCCATTGCGGGTACTCGCCCCAGGGGTGCGAATGAGCTTGAAGATCTGGCGCTGGAAAAAGAGCTCCTTGCTGATCCCAAGGAGCTAGCTGAGCATTTAATGCTGATTGATTTAGGCCGCAACGATGCAGGGCGGGTAAGTGAAACCGGCAGTGTTAAGCTTACCGATAAAATGATTGTTGAGCGTTACTCGCATGTAATGCACATTGTTTCGAATGTAACGGGAAAATTAAAAAATAAACTTTCCGCTATGGATGTATTGCGTGCAACTTTTCCGGCGGGTACGGTTAGCGGTGCACCTAAAATTCGGGCCATGGAAATTATTGACGAGCTGGAGCCGGTAAAGCGTGGTATTTATTCCGGCGCAGTGGGTTATCTTTCGTGGAATGGAAATATGGACACCGCGATTGCGATTCGTACCGCTGTCATAAAAGATAAAACGCTACACATTCAAGCGGGAGCGGGCATTGTTTATGACTCGGTTCCACAAAATGAATGGGACGAAACGATGAATAAAGGTCGTGCCGTTTTTCGCGCAGTGGCGATGGCCGAAGCCGGTCTTGATGGGGCTCACAGGTAATCGATATGATGTTAATGATAGATAATTACGATTCGTTCACTTATAACCTGGTGCAGTACTTGGGTGAATTAGGTGCAGATGTACAAGTGCGTAGAAATGATCAAATCACGGTGCAGGAAATTGAAAAATTAAATCCGCAGCGTATTATGATTTCACCGGGTCCCTGCACGCCTAACGAAGCCGGTATATCGATGCAGGTGATTGAAAAGTTTGCCGGTACGTTGCCCATACTTGGGGTGTGCCTGGGGCATCAAAGTATCGGTCAGGTGTTTGGTGGAAAAATTGTACATGCTAAAGAAATTATGCACGGCAAAACATCGCTAATTCATCATAATGGTAGTGGTGTGTTTGCAGGGCTTGAAAATCCTTATATTGCCACCCGTTATCATTCACTGGTGATAGAAAAAGAAAGTTTACCAGACTGTCTGGAAATAACGGCCTGGACAGAAAATGCAGATGGCAGTATGGATGAAATAATGGGCGTGCGGCATAAACAGTTGGCTATTGAAGGTGTACAGTTTCACCCCGAGTCTATATTGACTGAGCACGGTCATGATTTATTGAAGCACTTTCTAGATACTTGATAAAAGAAATTGCCATGCAATCACTGATGTAAAAAAGGTAAATGTTATGGATATGCAATCTGCAATAAAAGCAGTCACTGAAAAACAGAATTTAAGCCGTGAACAAATGAGCGAAGTGATGCGATTAATCATGACGGGTCAGGCTAGCGATGCGCAGATTGGTGGTTTTTTAATTGGCTTGCGGATGAAAGGCGAAACAACCGATGAAGTAGTCGCAGCTGCATCAGTGATGCGCGAGCTGTCTACGAAAGTTGCAGCGCCAGATGAGTATTTGGTGGATACCTGTGGAACCGGTGGCGATTCTTCGGGGAGTTTTAATATCTCCACGGCCTCGGTTTTTGTAACCGCAGCGGCGGGTGCACATGTTGCTAAACATGGCAATCGCTCAGTTTCGAGTAAGTCTGGTAGTGCCGATGTACTGGAAACCGCCGGCGTTAATTTAGATTTAAACGCCGAGCAGGTTGCCGATTGTATCAAAAGTATTGGCGCCGGGTTTTTATTTGCAGTCAAGCATCACGGTGCAATGAAACATGCCATCGGGCCGCGAAAAGAAATGGGCGTGCGCACTATTTTTAATGTGTTAGGGCCATTAACAAATCCAGCCTCTGCGCCTAATCAAGTCATTGGGGTGTTTAGCAAAGACTGGGTTGAGCCATTAGCACGGGTATTAAAGCAGCTGGGTAGTCGCCATGTTATGGTGGTGCATGCTGATGATGGTATGGATGAAATTAGTATTGGTAGCGCAACCTCGGTCGCTGAGTTAAAAGATGGCGAAATTAAAATCTATTCGATTAAGCCGGAAGATTTTGCGATGCAAAGAGCTGAGTTGACATCGATTAAAGCCAAAGATTCAGCGGACAGTTTAAAGATTATTAAAACGGTGTTTGATAACCAGATAGGGCCAGCTAAAGATATTGTGTGCTTGAATGCGGGTGCGGCGATTTATGTTTCTGGCCTGGCTGAAACACTGGCACAAGGCGTTGAAAAAGCCCAGAGGGCTATTGCTGATGGAAAAGCTCGTGAGAAATTTGAAAAACTAATATCTTATAGCAATCAGTTTTAAACCGGCGTAAATATGACTGGTTTTCATCAACGTTAGTGAAATCTGACCAGGCGAATAAAAAATAAAATAGTGATTTTATGAGTAAAACTCCCGATATATTAAAAAAAATTCTCGAACGTAAAGTGGAAGAAATAACTGAAGCTGCAGCAAAAGAGTCGCTGGTTGATTTAAGCAAGCGTGCAGAAAGCGCATTACCGGTGCGTGGGTTTATACAGGCTATAGAAAATAAAATAGCCTCCGGGCATGCGGCTGTAATTGCAGAAATAAAAAAAGCTTCACCTAGCAAAGGGGTGATGCGAGAAAACTTTATCCCTACCGAAATTGCGAAAAGTTATGAGAAAGGTGGTGCGGCCTGTTTATCTATTTTAACGGATCGAGATTTTTTTCAGGGTGCAGAACAATATTTGATAGAGGCTCGAGAATCGACAAACCTGCCTGTCATTCGCAAAGATTTTATTATTGATCCTTATCAGGTGTACGAAGCCCGTGCGATGAATGCAGACTGTATTTTACTTATCGTGTCCGCACTGGGTGATGCTATGTTGAATGAGCTTTTAGGTTTAGCGCATCACCTGCAGATGGATGTGCTAATGGAAGTGCATGACCGCGAAGAGATGCAGCGAGCAATTGACAGTGGCGCTAAACTCATTGGTGTTAATAATCGAAATTTACGCACGTTTGATGTGAGTCTGCAAACGACCCTGGATATGCTGGATATGCTGCCGGATGATAGAATTCTGGTGACTGAAAGTGGCATACATGTGCCGGAAGATGTGCGGCTCATGCGTAAAAACCATGTTCATGGCTTTTTGGTGGGAGAGGCATTTATGCGGGCGCAGGAGCCAGGTGAAAAACTGGCGGAATTATTTTCGGACTGATGAAGATAGAGTCAAAATAGCTTAACGCGAATGCAACCCGTCATTGTCGTCATTCGCGAAAAACAGGCCTGGCTAATCCTCTTCCTCTTCCGCATTCTCTTCTATAGGCGGAACCAGTGATTTTTGCCTGGCAATATGCTCTTCATCATGAACGATGATCGTTTTGCCATGTGCCGAAATCAGTTTGTCTTCCTCGAGTTCTTTTAAAACCCGTCCAGCCATTTCGCGGGAGCAGCCGACAATTTTTGCAATATCCTGGCGGGTGATTTTAATTTGCATGCCATCAGGGTGGGTCATTGCATCAGGTTGCTCGCTCAGTTCGAGCAGGGTACGAGCAATGCGTCCGGAAACATCCAGGAAGATTAAGTCGCGCACTTTTTGGCTTGTGCGTATGAGTCGGTCAAATATTTGCCCGGACAATAAAAATAAAATTTCAGGATCTTCTTTAACCAGTTTTCTGAACTGGCCATATGAGATTTCAGCAATTTCACAGGGTGATTTGGCTACAATCTTTGCACTACGATCTAAATTTTCTTTAAATAGACCGGCTTCGCCAAAAAAATCACCGCCGTTTAAATAAGCCAGAATTATTTCTGCACCATCATCGTTCTCAGCAAGTACGCTAATCGAGCCCTTGATGATATAGTACAGGCTGTGTGGTTTATCGCCTTCATGGATTATGTTCTTTTTTGCCGGATACGTTTTTCGGTGGCAATGATTTAACAGTAGTTCCAGCGAAGGATTTGAATTGTCGACTTTAGGTAGCAGGCTCATAGTTTCCGTTTCATATTTAATGGAGCTGTTGAAGTATAAACGATTATACAAGAGCCCATATATCAATTCTGTTATATATTATGATAATTAACACAAAATATAAAATAATGTTTAAGTTTTTAGGTGAAAAGTATGAAAGCCAGAGTTAAATGGTTAGATAACATGTCATTTGTTGGTGAATCCGGCAGCGGGCACTCGGTTGTGATGGATGGAGCACCGGATTCAGGTGGCAGGAATCTTGCCGCTCGACCGATGGAAATGGTGCTGATTGGTATGGGAGGCTGTACCGCATTTGATGTGGTCATGATATTGCAGAAAGCTCGCCAGCCAATTATCGATTGTATTGTGGAGTTGAGCGCCGAACGCTCGGAAGAAATACCGAAGGTTTTCACGAAAATTCATGCTCATTATATTATTAAAGGTAAAGGTTTGAGCGAGAAGCAAGTTGAGAAAGCGGTTAATTTAACCGCAGAGAAATACTGTTCAGTATCAATCATGTTGGCGGCAACGGCAGATGTCACTCACGACTTTGAAATTATTGAAGAATAATTTAGTAAAAATACAAAATTTAATCAATGGCCATAAATTAGATGACTTTGGAAAATAAAAGCTCAAAAATAATAAATCAACAAGATTCAACCCAAAAAAAATCAACCCAAAAAAGTTCAATGCAGGAAAATGCCATGCAGGATGCGTTTGCCGATCTACAGGAACAGTACTACAGTGCCTGGTTTCGGTTTCATCCGGAGGCGGCGGTGCAGGTTGGTGTCAGAGGGTTTGAAGAATACCTAACCCCATTTAGTGATGAGGATATTGGGGCATTAATTTCGCTCAATCAAAAGATTATATTTGCATTGGACGAGTTTTCTGTAGGCGAGCTGAGTGCAGACCAGAAACTCGATTTTAGTATTTTATATAACGCAGCCAGCATTGAGCTACATGAGTTAATTGAACGCGACTGGCGATATTTAAAACCTCAGAAATATCTGCCACTAGAAGCGATTCATCAATTGCTAAATCGGCCGATAGATAATCTACATCAGGCTTTAAAGCATCGCATGCAAAAAATTCCCGAGTATCTGCGTTCCGCTAAAAATTATTTATTGCAACAGCCTGAAAATATTCCAGAAAATTGGGTTGTCGATGGCATTAGTGGAGCAAAAAGTGGAGCGGTTTATTTTCGTGAGCTATTGACTAGCCCTGCCATTACGCGTGAGTTTAAAAATCCGATGCGCTTGCAACCCATTATTAACGATGCGGTTCATGCTATGGAGGATTTTGAAAAGTTTCTGCGCAAAGATATTTTGCCGCAAGCTAGAGGCGCATTTGCCTGTGGTGAAAGCCATTTTAATACGCTGCTAAATAATGGCCATTGTTTGGATATAGAGATTCAGCAGCTGTATCAATTTGGCGAAAATTTATTCAATCAAACACAGACCGAGCTTCAAGAACTGTGTAAAAGTTTAGCGGGTTCAGATGAGATTGAAGAGCAGTTGGCAAACATTCGTCATCAGCATCCACAGGCGCAAGATGATCAATTGATGAATGCTTATCGAAGTCGAATGAAGGCCGCTTATAATTTTGTATTGGAGCAGGGGCTGGTGACTTTGCCTGAAACGCAGGCATTAAAGGTCGTAGAAACCCCCGTGTTTTTACGTCATGAAATTCCGTTTGCGGCGTATGAAGAGCCCTCATATAAAGACCCGGATCAAAAAGGTTATTATTATGTGACGCCCGTGCGCTCAGAAGGGCATTTGCTGGAGCATAACTGGACGTCAATTGACCTGACTTGTGTGCATGAGGCGTTTCCCGGTCACCATTTGCAATTTGTTACGGCAAATAAGAATCCGCATTATTCTTTACCGCGCTTACTCAATTCATCGTCAACATTTTATGAAGGCTGGGCATTATATTGTGAGGAGCTCATGCAGGAGCAGGGTTTTTTGGATAAGCCCGAACATCACTTTATTATGTTGCGCGATCGACTCTGGCGCGCACTGCGGGTGATGCTAGATGTAGAGCTGCACACGCAGAATTTAAGCGTTGATAAAGCGGCGCAACGGATGTGTGATGCGTTAGGTTTTTCTATCGATCAGGCAAAAGCGGATTTAAGCTGGTACACCCAGTGGCCGACGGTACCGATGGGATATGCAACAGGCTGGGCATTAATTAAAGCGCTCAGAGATGAGGAGTCGAAGAAGCCAGACTTTAATTTAAAGCACTTTCATGATCGATTATTGTCTGTGGGTTCATGTGCTTTGCCTTTAGTGATTAAATTTGAGTTTGGTGATGCGGCCTGGATAAAGGCGAAAAATAAGGTGTTTGGTGAACTATGTTAAAAAAGATACAGTTATTTTTTGAAAAAAATTTTATGGCAGACACGTTTGCTGATGTGAAATCGGTTGAGCAGCAGGTGAATTTAGCGGCTGCGGCTTTGCTAATAGAAATGGTGTTGCAAGATCATAGCATTGAAGCAGTGGAAGTAGCTGAGGTAAAAAAAGCCTTGATTGAACAATTTAAACTTTCGGCAGAAGAGGCGGAAAGTTTGTATGCACTGGCGGAGCAGGAAAAAAATCAGGCGACAGACTACCACCAGTTCACTAATTTAATTGCTGCGCATTTTACCCAGCCGCAAAAAATTCAACTCATTGAATCGCTTTGGCGAGTGGCATTTGCTGACCGGGTGCTGGATAAGTATGAGGAGAGTATGGTGCGTAAAATAACTGACCTGATTCATGTGTCACATAAAGATTTTATTCAGGCGCGCCATCGGGTAGAGAACGAGTTGTTGAGTAATGACAGAGCTGAGTAAAATGGTTGTGAATTAAACAATCAGGTTATTATTTCAACAGGCATAAAAAAGCCCCCAGTAAGTTGGTTACTGGAGGCTTATCTCGCAGAGCGAGTGTACTTAATCGGGCTGTACTTATCGCAGAATTGACTGCTTGGTATCGCGATTCGCGTCCCAGGCTTCATGCACCTGATTCATCGCATTTTTGATGTGAGTTTCGGTAATCGTAATGGTATCGCCGTAGTCATCCACAATCATACCGCCTTTAAAGCCGGTTTGCGTGATGGCATAAGCATATTTGCCGCAATCGGCATCTTTAGCTGAGTTAGACATAATGTCTCCTTAAAAGTAAAAAATTCTGCATTTCTAACGGCCCTGTTGTTTTATTATTTTAGCGGGCGGTTACAGATAAAGAATCAATTGAGCCAGGTCTTTATTTGAGCTAGTTCAATGAGGTCGCGATTATATAGTAAGTTTATGATGCAATAAAACCCCTAAACCGGGTTATTTGTGAATTAATTTTACTTATTTTAGATAGTTGTGATATGCTCTGCAAAAAACATCTCTAAGTGATTGATGTGTAAAGGTTTAGTGAGTTCTATCCAGAGTGAATTTAATTTCAGCCCATGCAAGAAAAATTTAAAATTCAGTCGCGTAAAGTCTATTTTGCAGGTTTTGATGGCAATCAGTTAGCCGCCAGTTTCGATTTTCCTGGAATAATGACCTCATCGGGCTTAAGCACCCCGCCTGTTTCGGCGCAAGTCTTCCCAAAGCAGTATGTCATTGTTAGTCATTGCTTTACCTGTACCCGACAAACGTTAACAACCGCGCGATTAAGTCGCGGCCTGGCGCAAGCGGGCTATGGGGTTTTAAGGCTTGATTTTAGCGGCCTGGGTGAGAGTGAAGGGGTATTTGCGGATACTCATTTTCGTAGCATGATTGAGGATATAGCGTGCGCTGCAAGCTGGCTGGCAGCTCATTATGAGCCGGCAAAATGCCTGATTGGGCATAGCATGGGAGGCACGGCGAGTTTGGCGGCAGCCTGTAACAGGGGGGCTTCACTTTCGCAGCTAGAGAGTGTCATTACCTTAGCCTCACCCGCTGAGCCCGCGCATGTGTTGCACCATTTTGGCGCCGCAATGGATCAGTTGCGAAGAGGTGAAAATGCGCAGATCAGCGTTGCAGGTCACCTTTATCCGGTTAAACCCGAGTTTGTTGAAGATGTCGAGTCTTTTGATATGGCATCGCAAATGAATGGTTGTGAATTACCCATTCTGGCCATTCGAGCGGCGGCTGATGAATTAATAGACCCGCAGAATGCAGTGCAACTATTGCATTACAGCAAAGGCAAAACCGAGCTTTATCAAATAGAGGGTGCCGATCATTTGTTCAGTAATCGAAACCATGCAGAGCAGCTCTTGTCTAAGGTACTGAACTGGTTGGGTTCATAATTACTACCAGTATTAATTGAAATAGGAACAGCATGCTAGAAATAAAAACATTTTTCGATGAGAAAAATACCTCAACGTTAACGCACCTGGTTTATGATTCAGAAACGAATGATGCGGTCGTATTCGATCCTGTACTGGATTTAGACTCGAAGAACTGGCGTACTTATCAACACAGCTTGAAGTCTCTAGATGATTTTATTCACGCCCATCAATTAAAGCTGCATTTCGTACTGGATACTCACATTCACGCGGATCACTTAAGTGGTATGCAATATTTAAAAGAAAAGTATAAGGTGCCGTTGGTCATTAATTCTGCCATTACAGTTGTACAGGAAACCTTTAAAGAGGTGCTTAATTTAGCTGAGAAATTTGATGTGAGTGGAGCAGATTTTGACGTGCTGGTTAAGGATGGTGACCAGCTAAAAGCCGGTTCAATATTAATTGATGTATTGCATACACCCGGTCACACACCCGCTTGCACCAGTTATAAAATAGCCGATCATGTTTTTACCGGTGATGCGTTATTTGTGCCGAGTATTGGCACCGGTCGATGTGACTTTCCAAAAGGCAGTGCAAAAGATTTGTATCATTCAGTTACCCAAAAGCTTTATCTGTTAGCAGATGAAACAAAAGTATACCCGGGGCATGACTATCCAGGAAGCAGGGCATTGCAAACGTTTACGACCATTGGCGAAAGTAAAAAATCTAATGTCGATTTGCCGGTCAGTAGAAGCGAAGCTGAGTATGTAGCGTTTATGGAAAAGCGCGATGCGGGTTTGTCGTTGCCAAAATTAATTTACCCTAGCGTACAGGTCAATTTAACGGCCGGAAAGTTGCCTGAGAAAGAATCTAATGGCCAGCATTATTTGAAAATTCCGGTTTCTTCATGAAGCGTTTTTCTAAAAGATTAGGCAGCGGAATATACAATTCACATTGTTTTAACCAATCAGTATTCTTTACGTGAGCTATTACTTAACCATTGCTCAAAGCTTGAATTCGACATTGGGTGTTCTGAGTGCTCAATAATGATGCTGCGCTGCGCATAAGGTTTGTTTAGTTCGTCAACAATAAACTGATCGTCAAAGCCGGCTTGTGCTGCATCGGTTGCAGTCGCGGCGTAAACCAGCTTTGGAATGCGCGCCCAGTAAATCGCCGACATGCACATTGGGCAAGGTTCACAGCTGGAATACAGAGTGCAGTCGGTGAGTTGATGGTCGTTAATGTGTTTACAGGCTGCACGAATCGCAATGATTTCGGCATGCGCAGAGGGGTCACAGTTTACGGTTACCTGATTGTGCCCTTCGCCAATTATTTTTCCATCTTTTACGACTACTGCACCGAAAGGTCCACCATTTTTTTTTGCAGAATTAATGGCAAGTTCAATAGCGTGAGTTAAAAAGTTCATAGCGATTAATGCCGGGTTTTAGAACTGTCGGCGCAGTTGTCGGATGCGAATAATTTTTCCACATCGACGCTGTCATAAATATACCGCGCGTTGCAAAACTCACAATCGACCTGAATTTTACCCTGTTCGGAGATAATGCCTCGTGCCTCATTAATGCCTAATGAAATAATCATTTTCGCAATGCGCTCATTAGAGCAGCTGCACCGAAAACTTAAGGGTGAAGGGTCAAACAATCTAATGTCATCTTCATGAAATAAACGATGTAAAATTTCTATGGTAGATAAACTTAATAATTCCGCGTTACTAATGGTGTTGCCCAGCGCTTCAGCATGTTGCCAGTCGTGGTGGTTTTCGCCAAGGTTACTGTGTTTGTCCTGCTCAGATTCGGGTAATTCCTGTAATAGAAACCCGGTGCAACTGGTTTCATTTGCCGCCAGCCACAGACGCGTATTTATTTGTTCGGATTGTTTGAAGTAATTTTCAATGGCATCCTGAATATGCTCGCCTTCTAACGCAATTATGCCCTGGTATGGTTCGCCTTTTGATGGCTCGATGGTGATAACCATTGAGCCATAGCCGAATATATTTTTCAAATCATGTTCGGGTACCGTGTTACTCCAACGAGCCAGTCCGCGCAGTGTGCCTTCGGATGTGGCCTGTACAACGAGTAAATGGAGAGGGCCGTCGCCACGAATTTGTAAAATTAACGAACCTTCAAATTTAATGGTGGCAGCTAATAAAGCGCAGGCGGCAAAGGCTTCGCCTAGAACGCGCTGAACATTTTCAGGGTAATCGTAACGCTCAAGCACCGCTTTCCAGCTGGCGGATAAATGCACTAGCTCGCCACGTACGCGGGTGTTTTCTATCATAAAGCGGTGGAGCTGGTCGTTGTCTGGCATATTTAATTGTTAGTGTTGATTTAAGGGTGGAAAAAACTTACCGCAAATAAACGCAAATAACGCAAATGATGGGTTTATATGTCCACATCATTTTTGTTGCATATAATTACGTGTATTTGCAGTAAAGATTTTTAATCTAACTGTCGAGTTTTGCTTTAAGTATTTTGTTCACCTGTGCCGGATTCGCTTTGCCTTGTGAGGCTTTCATAACCTGCCCAACAAAGTAACCGAATAATTTGTCTTTACCCGCACGATACTGCTCAGTTTGATTGGGGCTATTCGCAATGACTTCATCAATCATCGCTTCGATCGCCGAGTCATCGGTAATTTGTTTTAAGCCTTTTTTCTCGATTACCGTGTCCGCATCACCATCGCCATTCCAGATGCCGTTAAACACATCTTTGGCAATTTTTCCGGAGATCGTATTGTCTTCAATGCGCTTTAGCATGCCGGCTAAATGAGTTGCGGAAACCGGACATTCGGCAATGCTTAAATCTTCTTTGTTTAAGCGCGCGGAGACATCGCCAATCATCCAGTTGGCGGCCAGTTTGGCGTCAACGGATTGATTGATTACGGTTTCAAAAAAATCAGCGAGTTCACGTGACGCCGTTAAAATGCCGGCATCATATTCGCTTAAGCCTAAATCGTTAACAAAACGGCTGGCCTTTTCATCGGGTAATTCGGGCAGTGTTTTACGTACGGCTTCTATGTAAGCGTCATCAAACACAACTGGCAATAAATCCGGGTCAGGGAAGTAGCGGTAATCGTTAGCCTCTTCTTTAGAGCGCATGGAGCGGGTTTCGTGTTTGTCCGCATCATAGAGTCGAGTTTCCTGCGCGACTTTACCGCCGTCTTCAAGAATATCAATTTGACGTTCGACTTCCAGGTTTATGGCGCGTTCAACAAAGCGAAACGAGTTAATGTTTTTTAATTCCGCACGGGTGCCAAATTCGTGCTGGCCTTTCGGGCGCACCGACACATTCGCATCACAACGAAATGAACCTTCCGCCATGTTACCGTCAGAAATTTCCAAATACTGCACCAGCGAATGAATTTTTTTCATATAGGCCACCGCTTCTTTGGCAGAGCGCATATCGGGTTCAGATACAATTTCTAACAGTGGCGTGCCCGCACGGTTTAAATCGATGCCGGTCATGCCGTGATAATCTTCGTGTAAAGATTTACCCGCATCCTCTTCTAAGTGAGCGCGGGTAATGCCGATGGTTTTTTTAGTGCCGTCTTCTAATTCAATGTCAATTTCACCCTCGCCAACAATGGGCAATTCCATTTGTGAAATTTGGTAGCCTTTGGGTGAGTCGGGGTAAAAATAATTTTTACGTGCAAACACAGAGTGCTTGCAAATGGCCGAACCAGTGGCTAAACCAAATTTAGTTGCCATGCGAATAACTTCAGTATTCACCACAGGTAGCACACCGGGCAAACCTAAATCAACCGCGCAAGCTTGCGTATTTGGCTCAGCACCAAACGCGGTGGATGCAGAAGAAAATATTTTACTTTTGGTACGCAGTTGCGTGTGTATTTCTAAACCGATTACGGTTTCCCATTCCATTTTAGAATGCCTCTTTAATTTTCATGTCACTTGTCGTGTTTGCCTGGCGTTATTTAAGCTGGCAAAGGAATAATATGCGGCCATTCCCGATAGAAATATTCGGGGACGACATGTTTTTATGTTTACTTAAACGCGTCCGGTATCGCTTTATGCCAGTCTGTTTTTAATTGGTACTTGTGCGCTACATTTAACAGGCGACTTTCTTCAAATTGATTGGCAATGATTTGCAAACCCACCGGCATCTTGTTATCAAAACCCGCCGGGATACTCATGCCGGGTAAGCCCGCAAGGTTAACCGCAATCGTATAAATATCTGACAGATACATGGAAATGGGATCATCGGTTTTTTCGCCAATATTAAACGCGGTTTCCGGTGATGAGGGCCCCATAATGACGTCGACTTTTTCAAAGGCTTTTACAAAATCATCAGAAATCATACGACGTAATTGCTGGGCTTTTATATAGTATGCGTCGTAGTAACCCGCAGAAAGTGCGTAAGTGCCCACTAAAATACGGCGTTTAACTTCTTCGCCAAAACCTTCGGCGCGCGAGCGTTTGTAGAGGTCTTCCAGGTCTTTCGGATCATCGCAACGGTGGCCAAAGCGCACACCATCAAAACGCGATAAATTAGATGAGCATTCCGCCGGTGCAACGACATAATAAACCGGCACCGCTAAATGTGTATTAGGTAAACTGATGTTGATAATTTCAGCGCCCATGCTTTTATATTCTTCGATGGCTTTTTTAACCACTTCATCGGTGCCGGCACTTAAACCTTCACCAAAATATTCTTTGGGTAATCCAATTTTCAAACCGCTTAAGGGCTGGTTTAAATTGGCGGTGTAATCCGGCACCGCTTTTTCAATTGAGGTTGAATCTTTTGGGTCAAATCCAGACATCGCATTTAATAGTAAGGCGCAATCTTCAGCGCTTTGAGCCATCGGCCCGGCCTGGTCTAAACTCGATGCAAAGGCAATCATGCCGTAACGTGACACCCGTCCATACGTCGGTTTTAATCCAGTGATGCCACATAATGAAGCAGGCTGACGAATCGAGCCGCCGGTGTCAGTGCCGGTTGCGGCAGGGGTTAAACGCGCAGCAACCGAAGAAGCTGAACCGCCAGATGAACCACCGGGTACCGCCTGCGTATTCCACGGATTTTTAACCGCACCGAAGTAGCTGGTTTCATTGGATGAGCCCATCGCGAACTCGTCCATATTGGTTTTGCCCAGCATGATCACACCCGCTTGCTGCATTTTTTCCACCACGGTTGCATCGTAGGGTGAATCAAAATTATCCAGCATTTTTGAGCCGCAGGTGGTTTTCACGTCTTTGGTGCAAAAAATATCTTTATGGGCGATTGGAATGCCAGTTAATGGGCCGGCATTGCCCGCCTTACGTTTTTCATCAGCGGCAACAGCGGCTTTTAATGCGGCGGCTTCGGTTACAGTGATAAAGCTGTTTAGTTGTGGGTCGTGATCTTTGATGCGTTGTAAAAAATGTTCGGTCAGTTGCACTGAGGTTACTTCACCGGCGTCTAGCATGGCGGATAATTCACTCAGTGTTTTTGTGTGGTACATATTTTTTCTCTACTATTTAAATGTGGGCGTACATTGTCGATATGTTTTAAGTCGTTATGTTATGAGTCATTATATTCTGGCCACTGGATTTCCAATAAATAAATCGGAGATGGATGATGATTATTCGGCCTGTTATTCGCTAAGGTTTATTCGATAACCCGGCGCTTAATTATCCTACTCTATAACTATCCTACTCTATAACCTTGGGTACTAAATACAGACCATCTTCAACCTTCGGCGCAATTTTTTGAAATGCTTCACGCTGGTTGGTTTCCAGTACTTCATCAGCCCGCAGACGTTGCGACACATCCATGGGGTGGGCCATCGGTTTGACATCGGTGGTGTCTACCGCATTCATTTGTTCAACCAGCCCTAAAATACTCGACAGGCTGCTAGCGTATTCGTCGATATTTTTATCTTCAATTTCGAGCCGCGCTAAATGCGCAATGTTTTTCACATCATCGGGTCCCAATGACATATTTATCTCCGCGGTTGCTGCGCCACACAGAGGTGGCAATAACTATTTGATTTGATGTTTGCTATTAGAAAACATTAAATGCGTTAAAAACCGCGCAAAATTAGCATATTATGCACGTTTAAGCCACTGCTAAGCTTGCCCTATGCGGTGCGCATTGATAGAGTACCGCTAATTTCTACATTAGAGTCTTAAAGTTGTACGTCAGAACGGATCTCAGCGTGACTTTCAGGTTCAAATTATCATACAAAAATTAATGAGTTAATACACGAATGTTTCTTAAACGCTTCCGCGGCATGTTTTCAAATGATCTTTCAATCGACCTGGGCACAGCCAATACACTGATTTACGCAAGGGGCAACGGCATTGTGCTGGATGAGCCTTCAGTCGTTGCCATTCGACAAGATCGAAATGGTAATGGTGCCAAAGCTATCGAGGCCTATGGTCATGAAGCTAAACGCATGTTAGGCCGTACACCCCAAAATATTACGGCGATTCGTCCAATGCGCGATGGGGTGATTGCCGATTTTCATATTACCGAAAAAATGTTACAGCATTTCATTCGCAAGGTGCATGAAAGTGCAATGTTACGCCCCAGTCCGCGGGTATTGATTTGTGTGCCCTGTGGGGCAACGCAGGTTGAGCGCCGTGCGATTAAAGAGTCTGCTGCGGGTGCCGGTGCACGTAAAGTGTATTTAATTGAAGAGCCGATGGCGGCGGCCATTGGTGCGGGTATGCCGGTTGATGAGCCCCGAGGCTCAATGGTGCTGGATATCGGTGGCGGTACTTCCGAGGTGGCGGTTATCTCATTGAATGGCATTGTGTATTCGGCGTCAGTGCGTATTGGTGGCGATACATTTGATGACGGTATTATTTCTTATGTGCGCCGTAACTACGGCACTTTAATTGGTGAGGCGACGGCTGAGCGCATTAAGCATCAAATTGGCTCAGCTTACCCCGGCAAAGATTTGCTGGAAATTGAAGTTAAGGGGCGTAATTTATCGGAAGGTATTCCGCGCAGCTTTACCCTTAACAGCAACGAAATTCTTGAGGCGTTACAGGAGCCGTTGCACGGCATTGTTAGTGCAGTGAAAACCGCACTGGAACAAACGCCGCCCGAGTTGGGTGCCGATGTTGCCGAGCGCGGCATTGTGCTAACCGGTGGTGGTTCGCTGCTGCGTGATTTAGATCGCTTACTAATGGAAGAAACCGGGCTGCCCGTCATTATGGCGGAAGAGCCGCTAACATGTGTGGCACGTGGTGGCGGTCGAGTGCTTGAATTAATCGATGAGCATGGCGGTGATTTTTTCGCGATTGAATAACAGGTTCGAATAAAAGCGGGCAAGGTTGGCGTTTAAGCTGGCCATGCCATCTACAATAATCGCACTCAATAATTATAATTTAAAGGGGTAGTCTATATATTTATGTTATCCGCTAAATTTAGACGCCCACTAAAAACTGACTTCAAACTTAAGTAAACTTTAGGCTCAACGCACGTTTTATGCAGCCATTATTTCTACAAGGTCCATCGGTAACACTGCGCACGATTCTACTGGTGATTGCTTCCGTTGTTATTATGGTGGCAGATCATCGCTGGCATGCGCTCGAAACCGTGCGCGGTGCAATTGAAAGCTACGTGGTTTATCCGTTGCGTTACACCATTAACTTACCGTCCCGTCTAGTAGAGTGGGGGGATGAGTCGCTAAGCTCCCACGAATTATTACTGTCAAAAAATCGTAAATTAGAAGAACAGCAGTTGCGTGCTCAGGTGAGCCTGCAAAAACTCAGTGTGCTCGAAAAAGAAAATGATCGTTTGCGAAAAATGCTCAGTGCGCAACCCAAAGTGGGTGAGATGGTGCTGGTGGCAGAAATTCTTGCGATTGATCTCGACCCCTACAAGCAACAGGTTGTGCTGAATAAGGGGCACAATAAAAACCTGTATATCGGTCAGCCCATTATTGACGCCTGGGGCGTAATGGGACAGGTGGTGCACTTAGGCCTGTTCTCATCAACGGCATTGTTAATTTCTGATCCGAGCCATGCCATTCCGGTGCAGGTGAGTCGCAGTGGTTTGCGCAGCACCGCCTTTGGCACCGGTAGTTCTCAGTTAATGGAGTTACGTTACATTCCACATAATGCCGATATTGAAGTGGGTGATGTGATAAATACGTCAGGTCTGGGTGGGCGCTTTCCACCTAACTACCCGGTGGGACGCATTATTTCGATTGAACGCCCGGCGGGGGAGTCATTTGCTACGGTATTGGCTGAGCCGGTAGCGCACCTTGCCAGAAGCCGGGAGGTTTTATTGGTGTGGCATAAGCAGCCAGTTAATGATGTGGGCACGCCGCCGACACCCAGCACAAAAGACGGGGCGAAGGAAGAGTAATGGCTTCGCAAAACTGTTTTCGCGTGGTTGTTCCAACTTTAATAGTGGCCTTGATGTTGGCGATGTGGCCATTGCCGAGCTGGTTAGAATATGCGCGCCCTGAGTGGGTGGTGCTAGTGATGATTTATTGGGCGCTGGCGATGCCGGAACAGATTGGTGTGACAGTAGCCTGGGTCGTAGGATTATTTCTGGATGTGAGTCAGGGGGCTATTCTGGGCCAGCATGCAGTGGGGCTGGTGGTTGTGGTCTTTGTTATTAATTCTCAGTATCAACGCATTCGGGTGTTTTCACTTGCCCAGCAGGCACTGGTAGTGATGTTGCTGCTGCTGGTTAAACAGGTGCTGGTGTTGTGGGTAAGTGGCATGGTGGGTACAGCACCTCACATCGGCTGGTATTTTTTACCGGCCCTTACCGGCGCCATTGTTTGGCCCTGGTTGTTTATTGTGCTGCGCGATTTACGTCGACGATTTACCGTATCGCGCAGTTTTTAGCGTCAATCGGAGGTTGGTTCCAGACTGTTATTAATCAACCGGCACCGTTCGCTCGCGAGCCCAATGGCGTAGTTGGCCTATCTGCTCAGACATCACAACAGAAAGTGGTCGGGTATTTTTAATTTCCTGCAGTATAATTTCAGTTGTGATTTGTGCGTTACTGCCGTGACAGGCATATAATGCGGACACGATGACCTGTTCAATTTCCGAACCTGAAAACCCTTTGCTGGCCGATACGATTGGGTCGAATTGTATTTGGCTAGTCTCTATTTCGCGCTTTTCAAAATGAATTTTAAATATGTGTGAGCGGTTTTCTGTATTGGGTAAATCCACAAAGAAAATTTCATCTAAGCGGCCTTTGCGAATTAACTCCGGTGGCAAGGCATCTATTTTATTGGCTGTGGCGACAATAAAAACCCGCGCCGTTTTTTCAGCCATCCAGGTCAGCAGGCTGCCGAGCAAGCGGTTTGATGTGCCCTGATCGTCGTTACCTGCCGCAATGCCTTTTTCCAGCTCATCAACCCATAAAACACAGGGCGACATAATTTCAGCCGTGTGTAATGCCTGACGTAGGTTCTTTTCGGTTTCACCCACATATTTATCATACAGGCGCCCAAAATCGAGACGCAGCAAAGGCGTGCCCCAGATGCCCGCGACCGTTTTAGCGGCCAGGCTTTTACCACAACCTTGTACGCCAAGTAATAGTAGGCCTTTGGGGATATCAATATGTGCGGGGGATGCGGTTTTTTGGGTGAAAATGGATTGGCGTTGTTGTAGCCAGTGTTTCAATTTTTTCATTCCGCCGAGCTCGGAAAATTGCGCAGTCTCAAATTCAAATGACAGTACATCATCTTTGTTGAGGAGTTTGTATTTTGCTTGCATGACTTCAGGTAAATCGGATTCGGTGATTGCGCCATCATCAATAATGGCATTACGAATTAAGCGCTTAGCATCTCGATGGGTTAAGCCAGAAAGATTTTGAATCAGTCGATCGAGTGTTTTGTGGTCTGTGCGCACGCGTTGCTTCTCGGCGATTTGCCAGGCATTGGCTTCATCGCGAATCATCTTTTCAAGTGCCTTCGGTGAGGGCAGCGCCAGTGAGAAGTGTGATGATAGAGAAATTAAGCTATCCGGCAGAGCAAATTGATGGCTGAGTAAAATTAATTTGCCTTTGTCGCCATCGAATAGCATTGCGATTTCTTTTAGTAGTCGAACATTGATGGGATCGGTTAAATAAGGGTTAAAATCCAGTAAAATATACACGGCCTGCAGAGATGAAGCTTTGATGTGCTTGAGAGCATCTTGTGGATCGGATACATGGCGTTGCGGTTCTAACGCTAAGTCGAGGCGTTGCAAACCTTCAGTCACCGTCCACTTAAAAGTAGGCACATATTTTTTAACGCAAGCTTGAGTGATAAGGCCTACTGCGCGGTTTTCCTCATGGGTTTCTATGGTGATAATGGGGGAGTGTCCATGAATTAAAATTTCGAGGTCGCGACTGTCAGGCATAAATACGTCTCTGATGCGGGGTGAATGTTAATAATACTACGTTATATATAACGCTTTTTCTTGAATCTGTGAAGCTTGTACGGCAATCTTCAAAGTATGAAAATTAATAGATAGATATTTATGGTGTCCCTGAAAACCCGACTAGCTCAAAATGGTTTTACCTCAACGGAAAGTTACGATTACGCGTTGCAGTGTTTTTTAAATAGCCCAGGCTCACAGGTGCGTTGTTTGCATGTTGATGGTGATTGCGGCAGGCGAAGAACCGCTTTTGCACATGCGCTTGCGAATACACTGGATGCGCAGCAAGTTATTTACTATGAGTTTGGTAAAGACAAGCCCGTGCCGCAAATTGTACGCATTATAGAAGGCGAAGAAATAGTGGAAGAACCGCCGGTTGATGCACTAGATCGTGTTCTAATTGAGGCCTGTGCACAGAGTGAAGCTGAGCAAACGGTATTGATACTGGATCAGCTACACAAAACCCAATTTCTAAATCACATCCGACTGTTTGAATTTATGCAAACCGGTACATGGAAATATAGTGGCGTGCAGTATCAGGCAAACTTAACTAACTTAAGTGTGTATTTGATTTCCGATGAGGCATTATATCATTCACTGCAAAATGCTTCATTTCGGTTGTGGATTAATGAAGGCGGTCGGCAGGCAATTAAAATTAGTGCGGCGGATTTAGGGCTTAATGAAGCACGTTGTCGCTGGTTGGTGCCACTGCAGGGTTTGCTCAATCAGTTGCGGTATTTTCCTACCCTGGAAGAATATCAACGTCTGTCGTTCGATATTGAGCAGTTTGTGCTGACAAAGCAGCAGCTTAAAATTTCATTATTTGGCTGGCTTGAAAATATCGATCTTTCTGAGCTAGAAAAAGAAAGCCTGCAACCGTACCTAAATGATGTGCTGGAAGCGATTATGCTAAACAAAGGTATAGATGAAGAAATTGAAATTTCGAGTGAATAAGCCTTAATTAATGAGTGGCTTTAGCGTATTATTGTTTTTTTGAATTAATGCTCGCCGCCTGTCAGAATTGATAGGGGATGGGCAGCAGGACGCTTGATCAAACAAGAAAAAATATCTACATAGTTAACAAATGATTAAATTAAACTCTTTTTGTGACCCGATTAACAGTGAATTTTTTCACTAAGCACTAGACTAGTGTACATGATCGAGGTATTTGGTGGTAATTTTCATGCAATTTAATGTGCAATTTCAGGAAGAACCTCTATATAAAAGGGATGTGAGTAGTACGGCAAAACTTTTTAGTATTGATCGCTCTGTTTATGTAACTGAACGAGTATGGAAGGATTGCGTCGAATTGTCTGGCTTAAACAGCAATAATATTGATGAGCTGGCGGTGTTACAACGACTTCGTCATATGCTATTTATGGCATCTAGTGCGCTTCATGGGCGTGTAGCTGATTTGGAATGTGATTTTAGTATTCATCGAATTCCAAATGATGCAACATCGTCCAGACCTGAGCGCGCCATGTTAAAGCTAATTGCGAACACTAGCGAGCTTAATCAGCCCCAGATAATTATCAAACACCCCAATGAGTAGACGACGTGGTAGCTATGTTTACAGACGAAAATATACAGCTTAATTATGATCAAAGTCCAAATCTTCGTGATGTGACGAGTACGGCGCGGTTGTTTAATTTCAGGCGGCCCGTGTTTATGTCGACTCAGGTGTGGGAAGATTGTGTTGAGTTGGTTGCTGAAGAAGGTCGGTCTTATGACGAACTGGCTGTACTACAGCGCTTGAGGCATGTGTTGTTTATGGCGGCTAGTGCCCTGCATGGTCGAGTTGAAGATCTGGAATATGATTTTCGCGTATACCGTGTTGCCAATGATGCTCTGCACGGACAGCGTCAACCAGAACCTGTTAATTTGCGTCTCAGTGCGCATAAAGATGAACATAATCGCCCGGTTATTACTATTGGATTTCCTGGCGTATAAATTTAAGGCTCTAATTTAAAGCTCTAACGGGAAGAAATATTAATGTTGCTCTTAAGTCATATCTTGAGGGCTAAAATGGAAATTAATGGTTAATAAAATGAAAAACAAACTTCTTAATCGCTGGTTTGGACAAGACCAGGTCGCCCCATCTAAAATAAAGCTTCGTGATGGTTTATCTGTTTTAATTGTTGATGACTCTCGTACTCAGCTTTTCGCTCTGGAAAAAATGCTACAGGCCGAAGGTGTAAAAACTCATACGGCTGAAAATGGTAAGCAGGGCATTCTTCTGGCGCGCCATGTTAAGCCTGATTTAATATTAATGGATATTGTGATGCCAGAAATTAATGGTTTTCAGGCCACGCGTTATTTAAGTCGCCAGCCTGATACGGGACATATTCCGGTTATCATGATTAGCGGCTCAAGTCAGGAGTCTGATAAAACCTGGGCGTTGAAGTTAGGCGCAAAAGATTATATGGATAAGCCGGTTGATAGGGACTTGTTGCTGCAGAAAATCAGTTACTGGACGGCGGAAGTTGGAGGCGATAAATCTACCGCGCCGATGGAGCAAAGAGGCGAACATAAAGCCTGGGTCGAAGCGGTTTAGTTTAATCTAGGATGATAGTGCTATTTGGGGTGTGACTTAATGCCATTAAGTTACGGGGAATCACTCTGGAGGTGCGACTTCAGTCGCGCATTAACTAGCTGATTTTATAGTCACTTTCATTTGCGCGGCTAAAGCCGCACCCCCATAAAAAATTTTAACTTAATGGCATTGGGGTGTGATTTAATTTCAAGTTGCACCCCAGCTTGTTTATAAGCTCGAAAATGTTAAATGTAATATGCGGAAGTTGTCATCACTTTCGACATTGCTCCCATCAGTTTTTTCACGGGCCAGGGTAATGCGGCTCCACCCCCTTCCAGTGCCACCGTCGCGTGATGAGCTTCATCGATTTTCATTTGTTGTAACACCGCTTCGCTGCGGTAGTCTTTTTTGGGTAATTTTTCTAAATGTTCATCAAGGTGTCGAATAACCTGGTGCTCGGTTTCGGCAACAAAGCCAAGGCTCCATTTATCTCCCAGTAGCCCCGCGACAGCACCGATCGCAAATGAGCCGCAATACCACACCGGGTTAAGTGCGCTCTTCTGGCTGGCAAGCTCTGTCAGGCGTTGTTCGGTCCAGGCTAAGTGGTCGTTTTCTTCAAGGGCTGCGCGCTGCATACTATCGCGGACGTTATCGAGCCGGGCGGTTAATGCCTGGCCTTGATACAGTGCCTGAGCCGATACTTCTCCTGCATGGTTTACACGCATCAGGCTCGATGATAATTTGCGCTCTGTTTCGCTGAGTGGGCTTTCAGGGCAGTTGCCGGAAGGGTTTTCTCTTTCTGTGGTAACGGGTTTGCCAAAGATGGTCCGTAAGGCGTGATCGGTTTGTACAATAAATTGATCAATCGGGTTAAAGTGTCGCATAAATAGTTTTGCCATCTTTGGGTTGGTATTTATTCAAACCGGCCGTTTAGTTTTTTACAAGCCGGCTGGGTTACGAGTTAGCTAAGTGACGTGCCAGAAAGCTAACCGGGTGCATAATTTCAATATTGGGATTATACGCTGATATGGCTGTTTTTATATGTAAACTACAGCCAATATTATCGCTAATCAGGGTGTTTGTTTGTGTGAAGTCAAAGCTTTTGAGTTTGCCCTGTAGCAGCGCGTCAGCTTGCAGGGGGTAATTGATGGATTGTATGCCGCCTGCGCCGCAGCAAAGGGCAGTGTTGCTGGACTCAATAATTTGAAGTGAATCTATGCAATTTAATAAATCGTAATTAAGTGTATTTAATTTAAGCATGTTCCGATGGCTGCAGCTTTCATGTAGTGCAACCGCTTGTGTCGGAGTAGAAAAGCTTAGTGGCCATTGCTGCAGCGCTTCTAAAATAAAGCTGCGGATATCCATAATGTGATTATCTGAAGATTGCATTAATCGGTCACCGCAGGCTGGGGTGAAAAATAGCCGTGTTTGATCGTCTGATGCCTCTGATTGAGGTTTGTGCTCAAGTAGAAGTTGCTCGGCTGTAGTTTTCTGTCCGTTGTGCTGATGTAGTGCGCCACAGCAAGTCTGGTTATCGGCAATGTGAACATCGAATTTAAGCTGATTGAGAATTAAAATGGCATCATCAATGGTTTGCTGGTCAAGTGATGCGCCACTGCATCCGATAAATAATGAAACTTCACCGCGACACTCATCCGGCAGTGAATAATTACCGGGATAAAGCAAATTGTATGTTGTCGGAGGCACGTTAAATGGGTTGCTTGCTGTGTGAGTGAGGGTGTTAACACAGGCAGTAACGGCTTTGACAAATGGCTTTACCAGGGGGGATGAGGTAATCGTAGCGAGTTGATTAATACCATTGGTTTTAGCGGCTTGTCTGAGAACAAGCTTGCTAGTGACGGGTTTATAGATCGATTCGCGATATTGGTCGCGAAATTCGTCAATCAGCTCGCCGTAAGGTACACGTGATGGGCAAATGGTTTCGCAGTTCAGGCAGCCCAGGCAGTGGTCAATATGCAATAGCGCCTGGGAATCGGCCTCAATGCGTCCCTGATTAATCGCCTGCATTAAAGCAATGCGGCCCCGTGGTGATTCGGTTTCATTCTGATACAGCTGATACGTGGGACACTGTGGCAGGCACATGCCGCACATTACGCATAAGTCAGTATCATTGAGTTTGCTGGCTGCTTTCATCGCGGCACATCATAGCACTGTATAATGGCTTATTCAGCTGTTGCAACAAATGAAATCTCGGAATAATTAATGAGTGACGCACCGGCTTATATGCATCTGACATTATAATTATATTAAGAAGGTAGGTTTAGAAATGAGTTATTACCAGCACCATGTTTTTTTCTGTACAAACCAGCGCGATGATGGGCGAAAATGTTGTGAGCACTCAGGGGCTAGCCAGCTTCGCGCCTATGCCAAGGCGAAGATAAAGGCATTAAAAAAATCAGGCAAGGGTCAAATAAGGGTCAACACGGCGGGCTGTCTTGATCGCTGTGGACAGGGGCCGGTGATTGTGGTGTATCCGGAAGAGATCTGGTATCAGTATAAAAATGAAGTGGATATAGATGAAATTATCGAACAGCATTTACTGAATAATCAGCCAGTCAGGCGATTAATGTTGGATGTATAGCGCCATTGTAAGTGTGGTTTTTTACGCACCTGCATTTGCAATATACAGGCGAGAATGGGTTTAATCGGTGTTCGTATCGCAGTTGAGGTCCCTGTTTAAGGTAAAAAAGAAAACTTGCCATCAGTCGATAGTTATATTAGAATTTGCTTATCTTATGAATTAGCATTAGTTGGTTATTTTCATATTTGTGACTCCTCCATATTCTCCATGATTGAGAATTTTTAGCGTAGCATCCCCTGCTACGCTTTTTTTTGCCTGCAATTTGTGTAACTAATAAAGCATTCATTATGCGGTTGATGTAATATAGCGATCCGGTATAAATTTATTGTGGATAGCGCTTGTATCAGCCCCGCTAATTCTGTATTATGTGCCGCCTTTCGTAGAGTACGAACATTTTAGGATTGAACAACATGAAAACATTCAGTGCCAAGCCCGAAACGGTTAAGCGTGACTGGTAC
>Ga0316206_1000608_pt1 | contig 43300 bp, 40 predicted proteins | sample 6monthpyrite_MG_FD_204942 | JGI IMG/M metagenome (GOLD analysis project Ga0316206, IMG submission 204942) | Microbial mat bacterial communities from mineral coupon in-situ incubated in ocean water Damariscotta River, Maine, United States -... | ecosystem: Environmental > Aquatic > Marine >...
AAAAACCCGCAACTTATTTTATGGAATCATCGCTGGGAATATGACAAGGCACCTGAGTTATTTGTAGAGGCGTTAGCTAAACTGAATGACATGAAAGTCGATTTTCAACTGGCACTTTTAGGCGAACGGCCTGCAAAGAAAACAACCGCGATATTAAATCTTGAAAAAAAATTTGCTGATAAAATCATCATCAATGAAAAAACCAGCCGGCAGGATTACCTGAAGATCCTGTCTTTATCATCAATAGTGGTGAGCACCGCAATCCATGAATTTCAGGGATTGGCCATTCTCGAGGCCGTGAGTGCCGGCGCAATACCGGTGGTGCCTGATGATTTATGTTATCGGGAGCAATATGCGGATGAGTTTCGCTACGCTGCGAATGACAGTAGCGCACTGGCTGAAAAACTGTTTAGGTTTTTAAAGAACACACCTAAAGCACCTGATGTTTCGGCGTGGTATAGTGATGAACTCAAGCAACAGTGGAGTGATTTGTTATTGACGTAACTTATTATTACATAACTGGGGTATTTAAAAACAAACCTGACTATTATTGTATTGCATATAGAGTGCTTTAAATCTGAATATTTTAAAATCTCCCCCGTATAATTAATATTTAGTACTATCAAACTTGTAGCAATAAAAATATATGTATTTCCTCTTTTTCTAAGAGGAAATACAAACAGTGTCAGTAAATCACAGGTAAGGAATATTACTAAATATTATAACGGGGGAGATTTGCCTTAATTTTATTTTTTAATCTGCGAACTTGAAGCATTAATCCAACACAGCATCTTCATCCTGCTGCATTTTCCACAGGCTTGCATACAATCCATTTTTATCCAGTAGTTGCTGATGCGTACCCTGCTCCAATACCCTACCATCTTTCAGCACAATAATATTATTTGCATCTACAATCGTTGATAAACGATGCGCAATTACCAGCGTGGTGTGTTCTTCGGAAACTTCTTTTAAAGATTTTAAAATAATCTGTTCTGAATGAGAATCTAAAGAAGATGTCGCCTCATCAAAAATTAAAATTCGCGGGTTTTTGAGAATAACACGAGCAATTGCAATACGCTGCTTTTCACCACCGGAAAGTTTTAAGCCCCGTTCTCCAACGATTGTTTCATAACCCTCTGGCAATGATTCTATAAACTCATCAATATTCGCAATTTTTGCCGCGTGTCTGACTTCACCCTCATTTGCACCGGGTCGGGCATATTGAATATTGTGGAAAACACTTTCATTAAACAGCACTGTGTCCTGTGGCACTATACCAATATTTTTTCGCAGACTCGCCTGATTTACATCTTTTACATTTTGTCCATCTATTTGTATTTCACCCTCATCCGTATCATAAAATCGAAACAGTAACCGGGCCAGTGTAGACTTGCCCGCTCCGGATGGCCCTACTACTGCAACTTTCTGCCCACTGGGAATTTCAAAACTCACATCATGTAAAATCTGTCGTTCATCATTATATGAAAAGTTAATATTTTTAAATACAATATTTGCCTGTTTAACGGTTAGTTCCTTCGCATTATCCACATCCTGAATATTCGGCTGGTTATCCAGCAACTTAAACATTAAATCCATATCCGCCAGCGAATGTTTCATTGAACGATAAATAATACCCAGAAAGCCCAACGGTATAAATAACTGCAGCATCATCGCATTTACCAGTACCAAATCACCTATCGTTAATTCACCGGCAACAACGCCCTTGGCTGCGGAAATCATTACCAGCGTTACACCGATAGCAATAATCGAACCCTGCCCGAAATTCAACAGCGACATCGAGCTGGTACTTTTTACTGCACATTCTTCCCACTTTTCCAGGGTGTCATTATAACGTTTAACTTCGTAGTCTTCATTATTGAAGTATTTAACCGTTTCATAATTAATTAAACCATCCACTGCTCTCGAGTTGGCTTCCGAATCATGGGCATTCATTTCATGACGAAAATGCATACGCCATTCTGTCAGTGCCATGGTATAAGCAAGATAAATAACCACTGTACCGAATGTGATCAATGCAAACTCTACATCATATTGACTGAATAAAATAACCGCCACCATAACAAATTCGGTTAAGGTTGGAATAATATTAAAGGTGAGATAATTTAATATTGAAGACAAACTCCGCGCACCACGGTCAAGATCACGGGAGATACCACCGGTTTTTCGATCCAGATGAAAGCTCAGTGATAGGTCATATAAATGTTTCATGACTTTTTTTGAAATATCACGCATCGCCCGATATCTTACCCGCGCAAAAATTGCATCGCGTAATTCATTAAATAACACATTCATTAAGCGCAGCGCGCCATACCCCAATAACAGCATTATTGGTAATTCAATAGGTAACTGTAGCGGGAAAGTAGAGCCTGCGGTTGAGCCCGTCATATCCAGTGCATCGACAATATCTTTTAAAATAAGCGGAATACTTACGGTGGCAACTTTAGCCAGCATCAAAGATACCAACGCGAAAAGCACTCTGCCCTTATAACTCCATAAGAATGGCAGCATGCGCTTCAGGTTAATTAAATCTTTGCGTTCTGTGTGGGGTGCTTCTGTGGGACGATGAAATGATTGCATATAATTGGGGGAGTAACTTTAAAGTAATAAAATTGCATACTAGTATACGTTAAAGTTGATGGCTTAAAAAAAATTCTGCAGTGAAAATTATATCACTGCAGAATTTATAGCGGGAGAAGCCCGGTAAACGCTAACCAGACTTGACCAGAGCCCCCTTATGGATTATTGGGTGTAACACAGGAAGGCCCCGGATTATTACCAAATAACTGCCGGAATATCGACAGGTCTTGAAAGTTAACGACACCACCACTGCTATCAAAATCACAGTCAGCATCAATCGTTCTAAAGCATGCTCTGAATGTAGTGAGGTCGGCAAAATTCACAAAACCATCATTGTTTAAATCCGCGTCACACGCATTACCCAGACCATCTGCATTACTATCTAGTTGTGATACATTGTCAATCGTACTGCAGTTATCACACACGGGTAAAGGGTCTGTGATATCGTCGCAAACAAAATCGCCGGGGCTAAACACGCATTGCAGACCAAATTGATAATTTCCCGCTTCGTTTGTATTGAGATCATAAACCGCGACAGAATAGGTACCCGTTATAGCCGGCGTAAAGTCAACGGAAAAAGTGCAGCCGACATTACTACAGCTTGCTCCATCATCTGCTGCATTTATTATTCTGCTACCGGCAGGATCCAGAACCTCGATGGTCGGATCCATATTTGTACTCGTTGAAAACACATTAAAACGAATTTGATCACCCGCCGTTCCCCTGAAAATATAAAAATCCCCATCTACTGCCGGGGTTATTCCATTGATTTTATTATCGCCATAATTGATTCTTTCCCTGTCATTATCAACCACACCATCAGCGTCGCTATCACAGTCACCATTAATGCACCACAAACTCAGCTGGTAATTACCCGCCTCATTTACCGATCTGTCATACAGTAATAGCGAATAAGTACCATTGAGTGACGGGCTTAAATCAAGTGAGAAAGTACAACCGACATTTTCACAACTAGCACCATCAGCAACTGCATTTAATATAATAGTGTCATTCGGATCACGTACCTCAATGGTCGGATCCATATTGGTTGAAGTGGAAAACACATTGACACGAATTGAGGTGCCAGTGGTTCCATTAAAGGTATAGAGATCGCCATCCACCGCGGGTGTAATAGAGTCGCTAATGGGCAACACATAAGACAATACGGGAGGTGCTGCGTCAGCAATGCCGTTGCCGTCGCTATCGCATTGCCCTGTTACACACCACAGGCTAAGCTGATAATTTCCCGCTTCATTAGTCGCACTATCGTAGAGTAATAACGAGTATATGCCACTAACGGCTGGTACCACATCAACTGAAAAGGTACATCCCACATTATTACAGCTGGCACCATCAATGGCGCCATCCAGAATAAGTGTACCCGCAGGATCACGCAGCTCAATGGTCGGATCCATATTGGTTGAAGTGGAGAAAGCATTTAATCGAACGGCGGTTCCCAGTGTTCCATTAAAAGTATAAAAATCTCCATCCGTAGCGAGAGAAAGACTGTCACTAACCGGAGTGAAATAGGAAAGCAACGCTGCCGTCATATCCGCACTTACCCCGTCGCTACTGCATGGCCCCGTTATACACCACAGGCTCAACTGATAATTCCCCGCCTCATTTGTTGAGGCATCATAAATATATAATGCGTAAGCCCCATCGAGTGAGGGAGCCACCTCTACGGAAAAAGTGCAGCCGACATTAATACAGCTAGCACCATCCACAGCGCCATTTAAAACGACACTACCATCCGGGCCATACAACTCAATTGTCGGATCCATATTGGTAGAAGTGGAAAATACATTCAGGCGAATAGTCGTACCGGGCTGAGCGTTAAAAAAGTATTTATCTATGTCCGTTGCCGGGTTAATGCTATCCGTTATCTCGCTATCATAATCAATACGTTGCAGGTTTTCAGCGGGCAATATTTTCTCAAGTTGCACAATATAATTACCCGCTTCATTCCCCCCCGAATCAGATAACGTAATCAGGAAAACACCTGTACTGGGTAATGTAATATCAAGAGAAAAGGTGCAGCCAACATTAACACATGAGTCTGTAGCGATGAGCGCGCCCATTGAATCACGCACTTCTAGTAAGGGGTCCATATTGGTTGAGGTAGAAATAACATTAATTCTAATCTGATCATTTATGCTGCCGCTGAAAGAGAATAAATCTGTATCAATAGCAGGATTAATACTGCAACCAGAAGTCGAACTGCCATAGGTTAATCCTATTATTGAGCCTTCTACACAGCTGACTGGTGTCTCAATTTCTACAGCTAAACTGTTCGCACTTAAAGCAAATAAAAAAAGGAGTGATGTGAATAAATTTAATATGCCATTCGTTTTTTTAGATTTCATGTTGCATCTCCTGCACCTTTTAACAGGTGAGTGAATTGAACTGCCAATGAATTTATAACCATCAAAAATCATTTGAGCGCATGCATCAACGACTTAATAATCATTAAAATTATGACAGACAACAGTGATTGGTATAAAAAGAGGAAGACTCTGCGACAAATACAGGGCACGCTAAAAATGCCCTCTGCACAATCACAGCCTCCTTTAATAATTTACGGTAAAAATTTACGGGTAAAAATACTCAGAAATAATAGAGCATCTCTGGAAGTTAAGCAGGCTTTTTACGCCTGGCGCTGACACCAAGCGCGGCTAGCCCTGTCAGCATTAACCAGAATGCGGCGGGAAGTGGCACAATAGACGTTGGTGTGTAATTTACAGGAATATCAGCCCCATCCGTATCAAAAAAACCAGCCCATTTGATACTGTCCTGTAGATCAAGGCTTGTAGTGCCGCCCAGATAGGTAAACCCTAAGGTACCCGCGACCGTATTATCACTAATTAAAGCCCCGGTCGTACCAAAACCAATTGACAGTAATCCGGGTTCCTGAAAATCGATGACATCAAAAAAGGCGTCCGGCGAATCAAAGAGGGGATTGAAGGCAAAATCGTTATTATATTGAAGAACGGATGTATCCCATGTGACATCAACGGCACCCCCACTGGTAGGGGTATCGCTAAAATCAATTAGCAAATCGAGGCTAAATACGGACAGTGGGTTCGTAATACTAATACTGGTTTGGTCAAATGAAACGGAGGCCGCATGAACGGTTGAAAAAGTTAAAGCGCAGTAGAGGCAGATAAGAAGCTTAGTTATCCGAGCAATTACATTCATTGAAAGTACTCCTGTAGTTTTCAAAACAATAATGCTGACACGATATATTATTTGAAATTTTGATTTAGTTTTATCATTTTTATTGGTTTTATCCAATCTGTGGGTAACAGCAATTATTGAGCCAGAAGAAGATTTTCGCTTTTGAGTTCAACACGATAAACTCTATACATTATTCGTTACATTCACATCTGCAGAATAACCCTAACTAAATTCCTGTAAAATTTACCAACATGAAATTAACCGTAATTTTAATCAATGCAAATAAAACCCACACAATCAGTAAGTTAACTAATTTACCGGGTCAGTTTTTTGTGTAAGTTATTTCGACTCTGCTTCTAATAAAATTAACACTTTTGTTATTATTTGTTGAAATTACAGTCATTTACACTTTAACCGCTTTATTGCCTTGATCAGAATAATTAGCCCGAAGTCCGTTGCATTTCAAAAACTTTCTGCTCTACTTTTCTCGATGAATAAACAATTAAAAAACCGTTTTACCTGTACGATAAAATGCCCACATCACATTCAGCCTTTGTTCCTGTAGATCTTAACTACCTGTTTTTTTCTGCTATATTCATATAACTAGTAAGCATTTCCTGATTTTTCAAACGGTTAAGAATCAGCCAGCATAGGATCACTTAGTGTCATTAAAAGAAATAAAAATGCGGGTGCCAGATCTTACACCTGGAATGTACATCGCTCGCCTTGACAGGCCCTGGACAGAAACCCCCTATCTGTTACAGGGTTTTCTGATCAACACTCAGCAACAGATAGATGAGCTATACAATTACTGTGAATATGTATTTATTGATGTTGAATTAAGTAGCAGTGCAGATTCAAGCTCCACAATTGCCCCTCAGGCAGAACCATCAAGCGATGAAAAAAAACACTATCTGACCCACAAAAAACCCTATCACTATAAAGAAAAATCATCTCTTAATGATGAGTTAACATCAGTCCGAAAAGAGCACACTGAATTATCTAATGTCGCTGAAAATATCATGGTCGATATTGGTAATAATAAAAATCTCAATCTACCTTCATTAAAAAAAGCTATTAACCCAATGGTAAATAGCATAATACGCAATCCGGATGCATTTAGCTGGTTAACACGAATAAAGCATAAAGATAATTATACTTATAACCACCTGGTCAGCACCTCTGTCTGGGCAGTGGCATTTGGTCGACATTTAGGACTACCTAAAAAAGACCTGCAATCTCTTGCGTTAGGCGCGCTCCTGTTTGATATAGGAAAAATGCGCTTACCGGAAAAACTCATTAACAGTAGCAAGCGTTTTAATCAGTACGAATTCAAATTAATTAAAACACATGTAGAGCACAGTGTAGAAATTGTTCAAAGTATAAATGGCATTAGTGACGATGTGGTTGAAATGGTAAAGACCCATCATGAACGTCACAATGGCGGCGGTTACCCGGCAGGTTTAGCTAAAAATGAAATTCCCATATTTGGAAAAATCGCCGGCATAGTCGATTGCTATGATGCCATTATTTCTGAACGCTCCTTTATAACGGCCCTCTCACCCCACGATGCAGTTAAAAAACTTTATGAGTGGCGCAATATCGACTTTCAGGCGGAATTAATAGAACAGTTTATTCAGGTAGTTGGTATTTATCCCGTAGGGACGATTGTTGAACTAAATGATGGCAGAGTTGGCGTTATAGTAGCACAGCACAGAGTCTGGAGACTGAGACCAAAAATAATGTTACTGCTTGATCATAACAAAGAATCCTACGCAAATTTTGATATCATAGACCTGTATGTTGAAGAAACTGATGAAGATGGAAACTCAATAGACATTATTAAAAGTCTGGAACCGGGTATGTATGGCATAGACCCGGAACAGTTTTATCTATAGGAACCTGGCATGAGTGATACACATACACATTTTGCCAACAGACATTCATTGTTACTGAAACTGGAACAATATATTACTGACTATCTGGCTGAAGATAAAAAACTGGCTATTCTGCTGATTAAAATTAATAATTTCAGACAACTTAATATCATTTATGGCTACCCCTCAGCAGATCAGTTTTTAATAGAATTTTCTCAGCGCTTACGAAATGTTGCCCGTAAACAAGATTATATTGCACGTATTGGCAATGCTGAATTTATAATGATCTTGCCTGAAATATTTAATGAAGGCCATGTAACCCTTGCTGCCAATAAAATTCTAAACAGCATTAACGCTCCGTTTCCTCTTGCCGATACACAGCACAAAATAACCGCCAATATGGGTATTGCGATTTTTCCAGATCATGCCGTTGACATAATTTCACTCATGCAAAAAGCAGAACTTGCACTAATGAGTTCACAAAAGAGCGCAAAGTCATTTAGCATTTACAAACCAAAAGACCAGCTGAAATACTTTGATAGCTGGAATATTGAAGATGAACTAAATAACGCACAGGAACTTGACGAATTTCAGCTATTTTTTCAACCTCAGGTAAACCTTAAAACCGGCGAGCTGTTTGGTGCGGAGGCGTTAATTCGCTGGAACAATAAAAACAAGGGATTTGTCAGGCCCGATATTTTTATTCCAATCGCCGAAGACAGTGGCCAAATAGACGACATAACCTGGTGGACAATTAATGCGGCGTTACGCTGCATTAGAGACTGGCCAGTTAAGGAGACGCCGCTTAAAGTTGCCGTAAACCTTTCAGCTAAAGTACTAAACAACCCCGAGCTAATACATTCAATAAGAAGCTCACTCAATATCTGGGGGACAAATCCTGAACTATTAACCCTTGAAGTAACCGAAAGTGCACTTATGGATGATATGGACAGCAGTTTTATTGTACTGGACGAATTAAGATCATTTGGCCTGAATATCTCCATAGATGATTTTGGAACGGGGTATTCCTCAATGGCCTATTTTAAATACATCCCCGCCAATGAATTAAAAATTGATAAGTCTTTTATTCGTTATATGCTTGAAAATGACATGGATCAGCATATTGTAAAAACAGTTATCGATATGGCCCATGGTTTTGATATTAAAGTGGTAGCCGAAGGCATTGAAAATGAGGAAACCCTGCTTTCATTAAGAGAGTCGGGCTGCGATATTGCACAGGGTTACCATATTGCCAAACCCATGCCGCAGGATAAATTTATTATATGGTTGAACAATTATGAGAACCCGATAAAAATTTGAAGAATTAAATTCAGTTGTTGTTAATTAATAAGTTTATTCGACCTGAATTCTTTTTCAGAAACGCTCAGCAAGTCTGGCTGCACCCGATACACACCTTTACGCAACCGAACAAAAACTTTGTATGGGTCATGGTTTTCCGCTCAGGCTCGATGGTGGAGAATAAAAAGGACATATAGACATCTCAATAATGTCAAAACTGTAGTGGCACACTAAGTTTGGCCACCGAATTTAAGGTGATTCAGCCAGGTAAACCAACAAAAAATGCTATATTGAACGGTTTAATCGTACCGCTGACATGAATGGCTCGATTTACATTTATTCAAATCAATAGAGCAGGCACAATTACTCGCCACAAAATGGCTTTGGACTTACAATAATGAACGACCACGCTCTGCAATTGACGGGATACCACCGAGGTAATTACTGAAAGTGGCTTAACGTCTACTTTTAACTTCGGTTATAAATGGGGGGATTACAGGATGTTTTCATGCTTAGCATTTGTAGACTATAAACCAGGTCTCTCTGTTGTTATATCAAAGAATGGAAATCGAGGTATAAAAGACTTTATAATTGAAGGGGCCGCTGCCCCTTTATCTGCTAGTGAAACGCAACGTTAGGCCAAAAAAACATGTAGAACTACTTATCAATTTGTAAAAGAGTTGAAAATTAATTGAGGCAAAATCATGAGTAAGATACTCGTAATTAACGGTTCATATAGAGATAACGGTATTACTGATCAAGCTGTCCATAAAATAGTTCAAGCTCTAGTGTCGGCCGGTGCAGAAGTTGAGATTATCCTGCTACGTCAATACCCTATTGAGTTTTGCCTTAATTGCCGAGAGTGCACACAGCACACAGGTGATTCCCCCAGTAAGTGTGTACAGCATGATGGAATGGAGGAGTTGGTCAATAAAATAGAACAGGCGGATGGCTATATTCTCGCCTCACCTACTAACTTTGGTTCAGTCACTGCGATATATAAACGTTTTATGGAGCGTCTGCTCGTTTATGTCTATTGGCCATGGGACATGAATTCCCCAAAGCTTAGAAAAGAAAACGTGCCAAAGAAAAAAGCAATTCTAGTTTCCTCATGTGCAGCCCCTGGAATAATTGGGCGCTTAATGTATGGAACCCATAAACAACTTAAAATGTCTGCGCAAACTATAGGAGCGGACACAGTTGGTACGTTATTTACCGGATTAATTGCTAAAGAGTCTCATCAAACACTACCGGAAGGGGTGCAGAAAAAAGTCAAAACATTAGTTGAAAAACTGCTTTAAAAATAATTAAATTCAATGACAAACTTAATAAATATATCCTATGACAATGAGCTTATTCATAGGTAGCGACCTAAAAAATAGTTAGAACAGCCATTTTAAGCGGCAAATAAAAACAAAGACTTAGATAGATTCTGATTTTTTTGTTATTGTGTGTGTTCGGTTTTTTGCCGGTTTATTGGTTTATTATTGGCTTATTAATTAAGCATACGTCGAAACAAAAAAAGGAACTCAAATATGTATACTCTTACCCATGCTGGAGAAATCGTTGGTATCACTAAACTCGAAAGAGGTGACCCTACAACACACGCAGTATCTGGCGAATTCATTAATATGGGCGGCTCTAAACCGCTAGCAGCCTGGATCAAAAGTATAGGGGGTGAAGAGGATGACGGCGTGGTATTTATTGCATTGAGTAAAGATTTCACATTGCTTGATGAAGCAGGACAAACCGTTAAATTTCTAGAAGGTAACCTGATTTCGGTACCTGAAGAAGATGAAGTCTTTCTTGATATTACCTGTTTAACCGAAGAGGACTACAAAACTAACTTCGCAGAGCATATATCCGCTATGGAGAATGACAACTAATTTACTATCTTCAAAATAAAAACCGAATAAAAATAATAAAAAGAAATAATAAAAAGGGCATCCATCTTAAGTGATCAATAAAAACAAGGACTTAGATAGAATTTGATTTTTTCATTATGGATGTCCGTTTTATTCTGATTAAACTGTGCTGGTTAATAATCTGATACTACGCAAGGAAAACTAATATGGCTGCATATGTGTCAGTAATAATTTGGATAATCAGCATAATTATTTGCCACTACATAGCACAAGTAAGGAATGTTAAGTCAAATTTAGTGCGGAGATTGATTGTAGTTTTTTTAGGCCTTTTAGCCATTCCATTAACATTCCTGGCAAAGCCAGAAAATTCAAACGATACAAATTAGAGAGGTATTTTTTCAGTGTAGCAGCCATGCTTTCTATCAGGTGTATTCAACAAAATAAATCGCAACTCCCAGGGTGATGAGTGCCACCTCAACCAGGCTAATCAATAACAGCATATAAGTTATACGTCGTGCAATCGGCTTCATGGGTTGCCAGACTCGAGACATATACCATCGCCAGGGAGCGACGCGCGACCACTTGTGCCAGTTAATAAGATACTTTTGCAAATAACTGGCCCAGACAACAATGCTTTTGTCGACTTCGTTTAAACGCGCCAGTCGATCCTCTTCTGATATCCCCTCATAATGATCTGTTATGGTCAATGTTGATCCCTGTGGAGCAGATTCAATGCGGAATGTCGTATTGCTTTTTATACCTTGCGAATAGTCCACCTGGAATCCATCGGCTAATTCGCTCACCTTGAGTTCAAATTCAAAATCAAACGGCGTGTGCTGGCTGATATTCTTCCCCCTAAAAAAGAATTGATATTTATCCAGTGATCGCCACTCACTGAATTCAAGCATGGGGTTAATACGGTACAGGCGTTCAATATCCTGACAAAACGCCTTCAGTTCATCAACACTTAACGGGGTATTTAATGAAGCCCAGGCAAGATCCTCTGTATCCATTGGCACGGTTTGCTCATCCACGGTTAGCTCATCCATAGTTCGCTCATCCATGGGGATAAGGCACAATCAGCAGTGTCGTAGACAGTAATTTAGCTAAGGGCTCAAGCAACATCCGTGATCGAATACCTTGTTTACCTTTGGGTCGAGGCGAGCCCATAATCACCAGATCATAGTCATCGGCTTTGCTGGCATTTAGAAGACATTCTTCGGGTTCGCCCAGAACAATCGTCTTGCTATATTCCAGCAACTGGTCTTCAGCAGCATGACTTACCCGCTCACAGTGCTCGTCAATTTCTCTACCCAGCTCACTTTCCAGATAACGACGGAAAGTATCTCGCGTGGCACCATTGTTTAACCAGTCATCACCTGTCATGCCCTGCCACAGAGTCGGCACAACAATAAGGTGATGCAATTTTGCACCCTTGTTACACAAGCTCAGTGCCATTTTTTCTGCCGCCATTGCACCTTCAGTGCCATGGCTGGCTAATAGAATATGATTTACAGAATTCATCTAGTCACCAGAAAAGACCGATGCCCGCCAAAGCGGACATCAATGCATCTAAAATGTTAACGCTAAAGATTAATAAATGACGTATACCGCAAAGGCGATAACTAACGCAAACACCAGTGCCATAAAGTCTTCTTTACGGTCGCTGCCAAAAATAGACAGTGCCGAGCCACGTTCAAATTGTTTTTGTTCTTCAGTCATAATGATTACCCCTTCTTAAATTGTTTCACTCACAAGCATAAGTACCACTATCAGTGATAAGATTGCCTTGGTAAAGCCAACAACGCCACCGATGATTGCTGGCTGACCACCGGCCTGCTTCATTGAGCCAACCGTAATTTGCATGCCCAGCCCAACCAGTCCAAAGGCAAATAACCAGGTAATCCATTGACGGAACGCCTTGATCTTTTTGGCGGTATGCCGCACAGCCTTGTGAGCGCCTTTGAGAATTTTATTCGCATCCTTCGACAAAACCTTGGCGTTTATCAGGCCTCGCAGTGCGGTGTCGTCCTCGATGGACATGACCTTGCGGTTTTCCATCAGGCGTTGTAGTGCGGCCTTGCGATCATCCCGTTGTACTTTGCCGGCTTCAGTTTGTAATGTCTGTATTTGCTCTGCCTTGAGCAATTTACTTTCCTTAAAGCCTTGCTCCGTGGTATTCGCAAAATATTTACCCTTGTAGTGATTTGGCGGGGCAAAAATACCGGTTGTAGACAGCGCAAACAGGAGGATAAAGCCAAGCACAAAGACTGGAAATTTGGCAAAAATAACCTGACTGACATTAACTGTCTCAGTCACACTTTCTTCACGCCGCACATACCAAACTGCCAGCCATAGCACAATGATTGGTAATACCAGGACACGGGTAATATTAAAAATTTCCGCGACCTTGAGGGTTTCAATACCATCAGGCTGAAAAGCCAGTGCGGCACCTGCAACCTGTGCTGAGTTAAGAATGCCGGTACCGGCCCAGGCACCAAACTGCACGTAACTCATGCCTAGCAGGTTGCCGATAATGGGGAAGACAAACATACAGCCCACCCCCCAAAGAAGAATGGTTCCAATGGTATAAGCAATCTCAACAGATTTGGCCTGTACAACAGGCGCTGCAGCAACAGTCGCAGAGACACCACAGACCCCTAGCCCCGCAGACAAGACACCCGTCATTGAGTTAGGTATGTTGCGTCTCGCCCCCATCCATAACACCATACCGACAGAACCCAGTACAAAAAAGCCAATCATGATAATAGATAGGCCACCCAGATTTGTCAGCTCAGCCGCGCTATAGAGTGTGCCGAGCAGGATAACACCTGTTTTTAGGCCCAGGCGTGACAGACGCACACCGTTCTTGGCCCACTCTGGTACTTTGAAGACATTAACGATAATAATACCGGTGACAATTCCTAACACCACATAGTTCAAACCTAGAAGTGTATGTATATATTTACCGGTTTCGCCTACCTTACCCATAGACATACTGATAACAGCAATTTCCGGCGCGATAAACCAACGAACGATCATGGCGATTAACAGAATAAACATGCCACCGGCAATGCTTGATGAATAATAATCCCAGTGACCTTCCTTGTGCGTGCCAAACCATTGCCAGGCACCAATGACTATTGAGACCACCCCAAAATAAAGTGGTATCGATATTAATTCACCAAAATATTTATATTTCTTTCCGCCTAAGTGTTCAATATAAGACGTCAACATACCGCTATCAGCGCAATACCAAATAGCCAGCATGATGACACCCATAATGAAAAGCGCAGAGCTTCTTTTTGTGTACACCATGATAAATTCCTCCTCAGATGATGGTTTATTGTATTAATATATATTTCCCGTTAGCAACAGAAAAGTTCCAGATAGCCGCTGATTAAAATATTAATAAACATCTCACTGATTCAGAATTTTATATTTAGATTATTATTATATTCTGAAGTTGAGTCCATTCGAACGTCATTTCCATCTGTGTCGAATTTTTTATCTGGATATACCACCTCCTTGTGAGGAATTACAATATTGATTGATGCGGCTTGATAACCGTCGATTAAATCTGATAGAGAAAATTTAAAAATTATAATTGTAAAAAACAGGCTTGATATATGGACTTCATCCCAACATCTTTTATTTTTTTAAAGCCTGATTAAGAGCTGTTTTTAATATGTTTTTTTATAAATTATTAATAAAAACTATGGACTATAAATTAAAGCAGGAACTTGATACAAATCAATTACAAAAACAATATATAAAAAAGAGTTAATTTGTCGAAACGAGATAGTTACCCATAAAAAACCAGTGAATCTATCTGATTTTATAAATCGCAGGTACAGGAAGAGTTCAGGTAGTGACTGAAGATTTTCTTTCTTGATTTTATTTTAATACTTTAAAAGAAAATGCACTTCACAACTTTTTTACAAATTGTTCACCTGTAGTCCGAATATTTACAGGCTTGTTTTAATGACAAATCTGACCCGGCTAAGTCTTTTAGCCTGGGTGTCTATTTATATTCTCTATTTAAACGTTAACAACAAACATAAAAAAGAGGGAGAGTTACCCCTCCCTCTGACTATAAGATTAATAATGAATTAAACGTTAATGTGAAGAGTGATGTCTATCTCTCTTTTTATCATCATCGTCATGATCATCGTCATGATCATCGTCATGATCATCGTCATCATCATCATGATCATCATCGTCGTCATGACCATTACCGCCTCCGACAACTGTGATATTTGCAGTTGTGCCACTTGAGTCAGTAGCACCAGCATCATCGGTTACGGTCAGGGTTACGTTATACATGCCCACTGCAGTATAGCTGTGAGTTGGGTTTGCTCCACTGGCGGTTGCCCCATCACCAAAGTTCCAGCTGTAGTCTGTAATCGTTCCGTCTGGATCAAATGACGCTGTTCCATCAAACATCACAGCAACACCGACTGTTCCACTATATGGACCATTAGCATCAGCTGTTGGTGCCTGGTTACCCATACCGATAGTTGCATTAGTGGCGGCTGAGTTGGTAATACCGGCATCATTTGTTACCACAAGCGTAACGGTGTAGTTTCCAGCTGCCATATAGGTATGAGCAGGGTTTACACCTGTAGCCGTGTTACCGTCACCAAAGTCCCAGTCGTATGAGAGAATAGATCCGTCTGGGTCATTAGAAGCACTGCCGTCAAATACAATAGAAACGCCGACTGTACCTGCATACGGACCATTAGGATCAGCAATCGGAGGTGGACTAACTAAACCGATAGACGCTGTTGAAGTTGCAGTACCTGTTGCTCCCTGATTATCAGTCACTGTTAAACTGACCGTGTAGTTACCGTTAGTTGTATAGGTATGAGCGGGTGTCACACCTGTACCAGTATTGCCATCACCAAAGTCCCAGCTATAGGAAACTATACTTCCATCAGAATCACTGGAAGCGCTGCCATCAAACATCAAAGACGTTCCGGCGGTTCCACTATACGGGCCATTTGCATCTGCCACAGGTGGCTGGTTAACGGGAACTGCTGTAATAGTAGCCGTGGTACCCAGTGAGTCGGTCGCGCCCGCATCATCCATAACTGTCAGAATGACGTTATAGGTATTTGCTGAAGCATAAGCATGAGACGGAGTTGCACCGGTTCCACTTGTGCCATCACCAAAATCCCAGCTGTAGGAGATAATGCTGCCATCCGGGTCACTTGATTGTGTACCATCAAATGCCACTGCGGTACCAACGGTGCCATTATACGGTCCATTTGGATTGGCTATAGGGGGTAAATTACCCAGGCCAATGCTAGCGGTTGTAATTGACGTTCCTGTGGCACCGAAATCATCAGTCACGGTAAGGGAAACGTTAAATGTTCCGCTGGTTAAGTAAGTGTGTGTAGGGGTTGCACTGCTTCCCCCAGTGCCATCACCGAATTCCCAATTATAAGCAACTATCGTTCCGTCAACATCACTGGAAGCTGTTCCATCGAAGGTAAGTGCCACATTAACGGTGCCAGTGTATGGGCCATTAGCGTCAGCAACTGGCGGTTGATTGACGGCTGCGGGATCTAAAAGACCACCAATAAAACCAGGAGGAGATTCAACAGTACCCGTTGCAGCGCAATTACTTCGTGAGAAAATTAAATTGGAGCCGCCCGGTGTCCATCCAGGCTGCGAATTTGCGTCAATTTCAGTGATATTATTAGAGCCTGTTGGATCAGCATCTGAGTCGAGCCCTTCAACATCTAAAATTCGATTTGAAATGCTTCCCGCATTCGAAGAACATATAGCGGCGCCATACGCATTTAGGTTTTGTGTGCTGCTAGCATGACAGAGCTGACAACTTCCATCATTTGCAGCTGTTGAGCCCGGATATAAACCATTCCAGGTTGAAACGAATCCACTCTGAGAGAGCGCTGTCGTTGAGTATAACAGCGCCACAGGAATCAATGGGACTAAGTATTTAATTTTCATTTTACACTCCAAAGATATATTAAGCTTAAGTTACCTATTAGGTAAGAGTTTCTATAATCGATACTTTCTAGAGATGAAACGTCTAGGATATTGCGCTGTTATATTATTACTATTTAAAGACTGAATTTTATAAGCACGTCACACTCTATGTATATCAGCATATGAAAATATTAACATTCATCAAAGTAACTAATTAGAAATTATGAGTACAATTAATACAAGGAGGGGTACCCGTTTAAAGCGATATTAGATACTACCTGGATGCCCGCATTTGGCAGCATTTTTATCTTAAAAAAACTGATCTTCATTTGAAATAAATATATTTGGAGAACAATCAGCCAGAACAATAAGTACAGCCACCTTAAGAGCCAATAAAAACAAAGACTTGGAAAGAAGCTGATTTTGTTGTAATTGTTATTGTGTCTGTTCGGTCTATTTTTTATGCGTTATCCCCGTTCAAGAAATATTACCCGGTATAAAAATCCTGGTTTGAAGGTGAGTAGTTGCATATGTTACATAGCAGGGTAAATGCTGTATTGAGATAATCGAAACATATAAACGTATGAACGAACAGGATCAGGTTAGAAACATAAAAGAGGCTGAGAATCACTTGTCGATTTGTGCTAGGCAAAGATACTCAATTAACTTTTCTATCTGCTGAGTACAACAGCCGCTTCCCATTGTGGCGAAGGTTTGTTTTTTAATCTCGTCCACTGTTGTGGCGCCATTTATGATAGCATTGATAATATCAATCTTAAGCACTTCATTGCAGGTGCATAAATTTCGGCGTAAATTCTTCTTAAGAATAGCTGGAAGTTTATCCACAGGATTTGTGGCAGGATCAGTTTTCAAAGTATAAACGCTCTTTTACCCGATATCATAAATTTAAAAAAGTGAACTAAAATTTGAATCATATCATATCATTTTAATATAGAGCAGGACCATAAAAACTAAAACTTAGATATTTTTTATTGTAACTGTACAGTCCATTTAATTACATTACGACAATAACACTATAATTCGTATTCAATAAAATATAAAAGAAATTAACATGAAAAAAATATTTATAATACTTATGGTTTTAACGTTTATGTGTGTTACTTACCTGGCAATTGAGGGAAACAAAATGCAGGAAATTAAAACAGAAATAGACATATCAGCACCACCATCTAAAGTATGGGCCATCATAACTGACATTAACAACTGGCAGGAATGGAGCCCAATCATTAATGCTTCAAACGGCAAGGCATCCATTGGCTCAAAACTCAGCATCTTAACTAAAATAAAATATGACCATAAAAATATTTTTTATAAAAAACAACTTAATACTTTCGTCCAATTATCACAACAAAAATGATGATGAAGTCGCATATATTTGTAGCCGGTACGTCATAATTAATATTACTTATCAGGCAATTATTAATACCACTATGCATAGACAAGTTGCTATCAGTTAACTTCAACCATCAGGTATCAGGGATACTCTGATCAAATCTGATTATTTAGCGGGTCTTATTCAAACCATACTTAATCAGAGCCCCCCTTAACTTTGAAGTGATCATTTCCGGCTATCGATGATACAATTCAAATGATCACAGACGCTCTGTCCATAAACTAATAACATTTCCGTACTGAAGGTTTACTTTTGAATTTTTACTCATTTACTTTATCTCCCCACCTTATCTGCCTGCTATTCAGCCTTCTACTAATGGGCTGCAACGACCCCGCATCAAACCCCGCATCACGCAAACCGGCTGAACATCTGGTAGAAACCGTCCAGGCCAGTCTGCAAAACAGCTCCGTTAAACAAACCATTAGCGGTACCTTGCAGGCGATTCGCACCGTGCGCATCATTAATCAGGTACCGGGATTACTGACTTCATTACCCGTTTACCCGGGGGATATCGTAAAACTGGGACAAACGCTGGTTAAGCTTGATGATAAAATACTTAAAGCTGAGGAGCATAAGGCCCAGGCCACCTTAAAACAGGCCAAAGTGGACTACCGTCGATTAAAAGATCTGGCCCCGCGAAACCTTGCTTCTGAAAGTGACGTCGCGCAGGCACAAACACTGAGTGAAATTGCCACGGCTGATTTAAATTTAAAACAGACAGAATTCAATCACAGCACCATTAAAGCCCCCATTGCCGGTGTAATATCACAACGTTTAGCTGAACCCGGTGATGTTATTCCATTACACACTCACCTTCTGACGCTGATTGACACTTCAAGCCTGAAAGCAGAAATTCAGTTAAGCGAATTACTACTGCCTCTAATTAGCATGGGTAACAGTGTTGAAGTCACTATTGATGCTTTGGCTGACAAGCGTTTTAAAGGCACAATTAAACGCATTCACCCAGTCATAGATAAAGACACACGTCGGGGTACCATTGAAATTGTTTTAAATCCGGTACCGCTGGGTGCGCTTGCGGGGCAGTTTTGTCGTGTAAGCATTACTACCCTGAGCAAATCCCGCTTAATGATTCCCTATGACACGGTACGTCACGATAAACAGGGGGCTTTTGTTTTTATTTTAAATAATAAAAAAGCCATACGGACCAACATTACGACAGGCATTCAACAGGGTGGTTTTATAGAGGTACTAGAGGGTTTAACGGATCAGCAGGCCATCATCAGTAAGGGTCTATTTGGTATTAAAGACAATATGAACGTTAAGCTTATTTCCAGGTAGTCAGTTGACAATAATAAATATGAATAATTTTTTAGTTAATAAAAATTTTATCTTTAGCAATTTAGTGATGGCAATAATCTAAGCCCATGAATCATTTACAACGCACAGGCGGTTTAGCCAACTGGTCAATTCAGCGCCCTATCGCTGTTATTATGTTATCGCTAACGGTGCTGGTGGTTGGCCTGTTTTCATTTGATCGATTAAATATTAATTTATTACCCGACATTATCTATCCTGAAATTCGCATTCGTATACTTGAACCCGGCACACCTGCAACGGTAATGGAAGATAAATTCACCCGCCAGCTGGAAGAACAACTTGCTATTACTGAAGGGGCTACGCGCGTACAGTCGGACACATCAGAAGGGCGTAGTGGACTTAGTCTGTCATTTCCCTATGGCACGGATATTGATCAGGCACTACAGGATGCTAGCACGCGTCTTGATCGTGCCAAACGTTTTTTCCCCGTCACTGATGAGCCACCGGTTATTTATAAACGTGACCCGTCACAATTACCGGTAATGGAATTAGTGGTGAGCTCCGCTACCCGTAACCCCATAGAGTTACGCAGCTGGGTAGATTACGAATTTTCAAAATGGTTTTTAAATATTGACGGGGTAGCCTCCACTGAAGTCGGTGGTGGATTGATACGGGAAATACAGGTCATTGTTGATCAGGAAAAACTCGCTGCCGCAGGATTTAAAATAGCCGACATAAAAAAACTTTTACAGCAGGAAAATCAGGATATTTCAAGCGGCGTGCTGTATATGAGCACCCGCAAACTAAGCGCACGAACACTTGGACGTTTTGACTCAGTAGAATCCATTGCTAACTTACCACTCACTAAATCATTAAATACCGATTCAACAAAAATAAATGCCTTACAAACCATAAACAATCAAAATCTGGTATTGAGTGACGTTGCAAAAGTAATTGACTCACATCAGGATGAGGAATTACGCATTCGCCTCAACCAGCAACCCGGCATTAAGCTCACCATTCAAAAGCAGCCCGATACAAATACAGTTGATGTAGCACAAAATATACACCGACAAATACACTGGTTTAAAACACAAAAACTTTTACCGCCTGACATTACCATTGAAACTGTTGGCGATCAGTCCGTGTATGTTGTTCGTGCATTAAACAATGCCAGCCTGGCTGCAATCAGTGGCGCAATACTGGCGATGTTAGTGGTGTATCTATTTTTACGTGATTTTCGCCGCACAATAATTGTTGCCAGTGCAATTCCACTTGCCATCTTTATAACTTTTTTAATTATGGGTTTAAGTGATATCAGCTTAAACATCATGTCATTGGGTGGCCTTGCTCTAGGTATAGGTTTACTGGTGGATAATACAATTGTTATGCTGGAAAATATTTCCCGCCACCAGACCATGGGGGAATCCCCCGACATTGCAGCATCCAATGCCGCCGCAGAAGTCACTAGTGCAATCACCGCCTCAACACTCACCAATCTGGTTGCAGTAGTGCCATTTTTATTTATTGGGGGGTTAATTGGCCTGTTATTCAGTGAATTAATTATCACCTTAAGTGCAGCGATTATCGCTTCACTGGTGGTAGCCCTAACACTCATTCCTGCACTCGGGGCAAAAATTCAGGCGCCGACCAACGCCTCAAATACAGGTATATTTAATACTATAAAAAAAGCCTACAAAAATGCTTTAGAGAAAAGTTTACCCTACAGTACATTCATTATCGGTCTATTTATTATCATACTGATATTTAGTTCTGGGCGTCTAATTAATGCAAAAAATATTTTTTTTCCGGCCATGGATGAGGGTCAAGTTTCAATCAGCATTAGTACTGAACCCGGCACCCGGTTAGAACAGTTTGATAAAACGCTACAACAGGTAGAGTCTCTTATTTTGCAACAGGCAGAAGTCAGCACAGCATTTGTCAGTTCTGGTGGTTTTATTTTTGGCCGCTCGCAGTTTCAAAGTAGTAACCGCGGGACGATTGCAATACAGCTTAAACCTCTGTCAGAGCGCGATAATATAAGCAGTAATAACTGGATTAAAAAAGTCAACAAACAACTTGAAAAACTACAGTTGGCGGGTTATAAAATTCGTATGCGGGTGAAAGGTGTACGCGGCATAAAAACCAGTCACGGAGATGATGACTTTAGTCTACGAATACAGGGTCAGGACATAACAACACTCAGCACCATTGCTGAAAATGTTATCGAAAAAATCAGCGTCATTGAAGATCTTAAAAACTTAAGTCACAGTTACGAAGAACACAGCAATGAACTGGTCATAAAAATTAACCGGCAACGCGCCGCCGATTTAAATGTCAGCGCTGAAGAAATCGGTACTGCATTACAACTCGCATTAAATGGTCAGGTGGCTACTGATTATCTGGAAGGTGATAAAGAATACGATATCCGCTTAAGATTACAGCGCTCAAAAATCAACCAGATTTCAGACATCAAAAACATCATTGTTTCATTACAAAAAGGACAGGCCATTCGTTTATATGACGTTGCCAATGCCAGCATACAACCAGCCCCCAGTACGATTAAACGTGACAACCAACTGCGTATCAATGAAATATCCGCATCACTGGATGCGGGCGCTGATTATAAAAAAATTAGCGAAAACGTATTTGAGATCATAAATAAAATACCTTTACCCGAGGGTTATATCATTTATGATGGCGGAACACTGGATGCTTTAAAGGAAAATAATTCCAGTAGCGTTATTTTATTAGCACTTGCCGTATTTCTGGTATTTGTTGTGATGACAGTTCAATATGAATCGCTCACCAATCCCCTGATCATTATACTCGGTGTGCCGTTCACTTTAATTGGCGTGTATTTAGCCATAGAGTTCGCACTCGACAATCAACTGAGCATGCCAGCCAGGCTCGGCATAATAATGCTTGCAGGTATTGTGGTAAATAATTCAATCGTGTTAGTCGAACAAATCGAAATTTGCCGACAACAGGGTTTAGATAAAGTGTCCGCAGTTTTAGAAGCAGCGAGTTTACGCCTTCGCCCCATTTTAATGACTAGCCTAACCAGCGTTTTTGGCATGTTGCCATTAGCGCTGGGTTTGAATGAAGGTTCGGAAATGTTAAAACCATTGGCCACCGTGGTGGTTTACGGCCTGTCATTTTCATTACTGGTTTCCCTGTTATTAATCCCACTACTGTATCTATTGATTCACAAAAAGGAAAATATATCTTGAGCGACTGGTACAGTCAGAGTTCGCTGACTTTTTCAAATGATCTGGCTGAATTATCAGATTCTGAAATACATATATGGGTAAATTATTTAAATGTACACGAAGCGCGAATAAAACACCTCTATCCCCTGCTTTCAGATGCTGAAAAGGAACGCAGTGAACGATTTAAATTTTATAAACACCGCAAAGCCTTTATCGCCTCCCATGGTTTTATGCACACCGTACTTGCTTATTACATTAATACGACAGCAGCTGAAATAGAGTTTTCGCACGGCGAGTTTGGTAAACCTTCACTGATTGATAATCAAAACCCGTACAATATACAGTTTAATTTAAGTCACTCTAATAACATTGCCATGCTGGCGATTTGCCGACAACATTCGGTTGGCGTAGATGTGGAATATGCAGAGCGGAAAACTGACTGGGAAGGTATCAGTAAACGCTTTTTTACTAAAAATGAACAGGACCTGCTTTTTAGCCTGGATAAAGACTCACAGAAAAATGCTTTCTTTCAAATCTGGACACGCAAGGAAGCGCACATGAAAGTAACGGCAAAAGGCTTATCACTTTCCCCCAACGAGTTTGAAGTCAGCGTACCACCGGCTGATGCTGAGTTTATTGGGCATAGCAAAAAATCTGATAATAACTTTTACAAAATGCAGGATATTTTATTACCTGATATGTTTAACGATTACTTCGCCTGTCTGTCAGCAGACTTCGATTTTTCTGAAGTAGCGCAATTTATTCACACTTAATATCAAACAGCCTTTAAAACGAGCAGCGCAACAAAAGCGACCACCATTACAAACACAACTATTCTGACCCAGTATTTTTCATTTTTTTCTTTTATATACTCTTCGCTAACAATTTTATTAATGTCTTTTAATGTTTTATTAGCGACTACCCGCTGGACATTTTTTTCAAGCTTATCCATCATAGTTACTCATTTCTAAGCAGCACAACCGAAATATTATCAATCCCGCCATTATCATTGGCGAGGGTAATCAGCTCATCAACTGAATTTTCCAGCTGATCATTTTTTTCCAGTACATGCTGAATTTGCGCGTCGGATAAACAATCTGTTAAACCATCTGAACAAAGTAGGTAACAGTCTGGCCTATTGAGTGTTAATTTTTCAACTTCAATTTCCGGGCTTCTAGACAAGCCTATCGCCTGACTAATAATATGATGCATTGGCATTGTTTCATATTCCTGCTGATTTATTTTCCCTTCATTTAACAGTTTTTGTAATGCGGTATGATCTTCCGTTAGCTGATGCAGTTTTTGATCACTAAACTGATAACATCTTGAATCACCCAGATGGCCAACCGCTATTTCATTTTTATGAATGAGTATAGCGACTATAGTCGTCGCCATATTATTTAATTCTAACCGTGTACCCTGTTGTTCTATAAGCTGTAAATTAGAATCACTGATTGCCTGGCGCAGCGTTTTTTCTAACCAGTCTGGCACATAACCCGCGCCACTATTTGCTAACAACACCGCTTTCGCTACGCTCGCCTGCATAAACTCTACCGTTAAATTGCTGGCAACTTCTCCACCCTCGTGCCCCCCGACTCCATCTGCCACCTGCAAAAGTACCACATCACTGTGCTCAAATTCAGACATAAGAATACTATCTTCATTCTGCTCTCGCAGTTTTCCTCTGTCCGTTCCACCGGCATATTTTATCTTTATTGGATCCGTCATAAACATATCCTGCTTGCCTCTTTAACTCATAGAGACTTTTACATCTTTAATAATTTAATTACTGAATTCAGTTCACATTGTTTAACTACGAGGGTTTGGCCATTAATTCAAGCTGAAGACCCGATCGATTATTTTTTACGGCATTGCCTTTTTTATAGCGGCAGCCATTTCAGCGCCGTTAAGAAAGCGTTTTTGTTTATTTTTTTGCAGCGCTTTATTAATAATTCGTGTCGCACTGGCTGGCAAATCAGGTCGCACGTCTCTAATCGCTTTATGTTTTTCATTGGTGATTTTATAGGCCAGATTACCTAGGCTATCTGCATCAAAAGGCAGCACTCCGGTTAACAACTGATACATACTCACACCCAGTGAATATAAATCTGCCTGTCCATCTACACTGGAACCCGTCATCTGTTCGGGTGCCATATAGGATGGACTTCCCATAAAACTTCCAGTGCGAGTTTTCACCGAATCAGTTATCCGTGCAATACCGAAATCGGTTATTTTAATTTGTCTGTCTTTCGGGTTGTACATAATGTTACCTGGCTTAATGTCCCGATGAACAATATTTTGTGCATGAGCATAATCTAAAGTCTCTGCAACCACCTGTAAAATACGATAGACCTCGCGCACAGGTAGCAGTTTATTTTTTTGCGTATAATCAGACAGGGGCACCCCTTCCACATAATCCATTGCGATAAAAGCAAAATCTGTTTCCTCTCCCACATCATAAACAGTAACAATATTGTTATGTGATAAACGTCCAGCTGCTTCGGCTTCTCTAAAAAATCTCGATTTTACAGTTTTCAATTCATTTTTGCTAAACTGGGTATAGTCCAGAGTTTTAATCGCTACATTACGATTTATTTTTGGATCCTTACCCAGATATACCACACCCATAGCACCGCGACCCAGCTCTCTTTCAATTTTATAACGCCCGAATTCCGGCATCTCCATTTCCGGCATAACCAGCGTTTTTTGAGCCTGGGCAGGGGTGAGTATTTCGGTGCGGGTTTCTGAAAAACCGCTAATGGATTTAAGACGTCGATCTATGTCTTTATAATCTTTTTGACGAATATTAATTTCTGAATAAATTTGCAATGCTCTGTCATATTGCCGTTTACGTTCAAAGCTTAAACCTATCTCATATATATCAGATAAAACCTCCTCATTTGCACGACATTTTAACAAACTTGTAATTGCAGTTTCATAATCACCTTTTTCATATTGATAATGCCCCAACTGAAACCAGGCTTCATTTTGTTTATTTAAAATATCTTTTATCACTTTCTGTCCGGACACATAAACATAAACTGCGACTTGCCCCAGAGTTAGCAACAACAATAAATTTATAATCGGCCACCACACGCCTTTAAGTATTAACAGAACCGGTTGTGCAGAAACAATAGCCAGTATAATAAATGCACCTAAAAAGACACCACTTTGTTTTGATAGCAGCGGTAACAACCATAACAGGTAGATCATAATCAACAGCATAACTGTCGGCATTATCCACCAGCTATCTACGGGGGTGTAATAAAGTGAACCCGCATTTATATTACTGATTGAATCAGCAAGTACCTGTAGTTGATTTGCATCCTGACCGATTAATATAATTTTATTTCTAAAGTAACTTGCTGGTTTTTTTCCCGCCGATTTGAAATCTATAAACTTAAATTCAGCATGGTGGTTAGTCAGGTCTGAAAAATAACTGTATACACGCCCGCTTAAACCGGTATTGATAGTTGCTGAGCCAACACTGATTAAGCCTGACTCATCCCAGCTTAACTGATTATTTTTCTGATACTGATTAAACACCGCCAAACTCAAATCAGGCAGAGTGTGGCTTATTTCTGAATCAATATTTCCAGAATTTTCTTCGACTGAAATATCGTTGGCAGAATCAGTAGGTTTTGCCGCATACCATATAAGGGTCTTTTTTTCGGATTCCCGGTAATCAAACGGATATATACGATACACAGACTCGGCCTGAGTTCTCAAATATTTTTTTGTTGAAGGTAAAAATAGTGGGGGGATATATTTTCGCCAGCCTTTTTGAAAAACTAACGATTCTTCATAAGCAATATTCTTATGTTGCTTTGGCATATTGCCATACTGGGTCAGAAACACATTCTGATTTTCCAGCATCCAGGCCAGCTTATTTCGCTCACCTTCTGCAGGTATCCAGTTGATAGTGCTTTCATTTTCTTTACCGCTCGTTATTGATTTATTACTAACTTTATTTTTCTGATTATTTTTTTCCTGGTTCTTCTTTTTCTGCTTATTATTTTTTTTAGATGTTGACTTTATTTCATCTGCATTTTTTTCCTGCACATAATCCAGTTGCGGAAAATCATCCGTCAGCCAGACAATCTCGGCTGCTTTTGATTTTCGTAGCTTACGCAATATATATCTGAAATCTCTAATCCCATCGGGCTTCTGTAAGCGTGCCTCATCTAGCTGAATAATGCGCAGATTGCTTGAATCTGCGGGAATTGGTAATAAATAACTGGCGACACGAAACATCTGTGCATCAATCCAGCGCATTGTGCTATTTTGTGACGACAATAGCGCCATAAAAAAACATATCAGTATGAAAATAGATAAATAAAGTCTGCGGTGCTGGTTCAAGATATTGGCTTATATAATTATATTATGAGAGATTTATTTATAACAGATGCCCGGGGTCGTGGCAAAACCTTAAGGCCACCTCTATAAATAGCTTGTTATTGAACGGTTAAAACTTAATCAGAGCATCCCTTTCGAGAAGGTGAAAAATACCAGCCTATTATAAATCAATATTGCTAACATTTGAAAACTGATTCCTGTAAAGCCGGTTTATTTTATCGCCATGCCCACATCTAGCTGCTCAAACCAGTCTAAAAAGTTCTTCACATTTACACCCTTGAAGATCCGCCCGTGTTGTGGGGCCATATATTCAATATCAAGTTTTCTTACTCGGTTTATCCAGTCCTGCTTGGCTTTATTCGACGGCATCCAGCGCTGATGAAACTGCTTCATCTTTGATATGTGCTCTTCAAAATCATCCACGTACATTGATGAGCCCGCTGGCTCCAATGCAGCTCCCACATCACCACTCATGAGTATTTTAGCCTGGGCGTCATACACATGAAAATTGCCCGATGAGTGTAAATAATGTGCCGGTACAAAAAATAACTTGGCCTTGTTTAGCACTAATGACATTCCCTCATCCGGTATCGGATTATAGCTAATATTATTTAGGCCGAAGTGACGAATAAAGCCCTCCCAGATCCATGGCGCATGCAATCTGGCTTTGGGTAGCGCCTGATCCCACAAACCCAGGGACGAAATAATATCTGGATCCTGATGGGAAGCAAAAATATCGACAAGATTTTCGATTTCTGTGTGACGTAATACGGCGGCCAGCATCGATGAAAAAATTTCTATGCCACCAGGATCCATTAAAAATGATTTATCTCCATCGACAATCATATATTGATTGGTATCAATAATTTTATCGGGTTTATCCGGGTCACGCCCAAAGACAATCCACTGATAATTATTGTTGTAAAAAATAGTTGATTTCATTTTTTTCCTTTGCTATTTTTCCTTTGACTATGTTTTCTGCTGGAATTTTTCAGGTGCTATTTTCCTGTTATTTTTGTCAACTCATCTAAATAAGCTTTGCATATTTTTATTTCATTGCTGATACGGTCACTGCAATCCTGCAGATCATTGGCGATGGCGAATAAATTGGCCTGGTATTCTCCAGCACGCGAGGCTTCTGTTCTTGAATTGGTTACTATCACTCTGGCAGCCCGGATACGCTGTGAAATATCGTAGAATAATGAAGCCAGATATTTACAGTCTTTTGACTGATCTTTTTTAAGTGCCGCTATTGTATTTTTAAGCGCATCCGTTATCAGGGTGAGACTTTTAGCTTTTTCATTGTTTTCCAGTTTTTCTACCACACTGCTAAATTTTAACAGCGCAATTCCGGCTCGTTGCTCTTTTACCGCGGTAGTTGAAAAATGCAGCGCAACCGTATTTATTTTTGTTGAGATTGAAATAGTATCCCGCGCCATTTCACTAATAAATTCTGTAATGGGTTTAAAGCCGGCGGTTTTATCGCCTCCACGAATGGAAATGCATTTAGCATTGCTGGAGCTAATACTCATTTCTTTGGTAATTTCAAGCATGCGATAAAGTCTTCCCGCGAGTAGCGCGGAAATAACAAAAGGTGCTCGCTGATCTAAATTACCCATAATTAAGAATATATAAACAATTTCAATTTTTTATTGGCTTTAAGGCGCTTATTGTAATTGTGTTTAATGCGCATCAATCTATATATAGACTATTTTAAAGCGACTGGGGACAATTAGGCGTAACTTAATTCACGTTTTATAAATTAAGGCTTTACACATTAAAAAACTGTTTCGCCTGTTGAGTGGTTTGTTGTGCAACTTCCTGCACATCCAGATTTTTATAAAATGCCAGTGCGGCACAAACATGGGCTAGCACCAACGGCTCATTACGTCGCTCCTGTAATTGTGTAGACAGGTTTTCAGGCAGATCCCGGGGCATCAGATAGGGTGCATCAGTTTCAATCATTAGGCGCGCTAATGGAATATCCTTTACCGCCTGCTGCAGTGACTGACCACGTCGCTCATCGCATATCCAGCCGGTTACCCCGATCATCAGGTCCAGCTCCAGATAAGCCCTGGCTTCTTCGGCTGTGCCGGTAAAACAATGGGCGACAGCGCCACTTAACCGCTCACGCCAACGACTTAATATGCTTAAAAAATCATCGTGTGCATCACGTTGATGCAAGAATACGGGTAGCTGCAAATCTGCCGCTATTTCTAACTGGGCTTCAAAGCTTTTTCGCTGGTCTTTCGGATCAGAAAAATTGCGGTTGTAATCCAGCCCGCACTCACCTACGGCTTTTACGCAATTGAGTTGCGCCATACTGTGAATTTCCTGCGCAGTTTTATCATCCCATTCACTGGCATGATGCGGATGCACACCCGCGGTGGAATATAAAATATGCGGATATCGTTCACACAACTCAATGGCGTCGTCACTGTGTTGCAGATTCGTTCCAGTGACAATCATATTTGCAACACCGGCTGTAGTTGCACGTTCAATCACCTGCGGTAAATCTTTTTTAAAAGCACTGCCGGTGAAATTAACACCGATGTCGATGAGATTTTCTAGTTCAGATGATTTTTTTAATGACGCCATGACTTACTTCTACTCGCAATGAAGGGAGCCGTCATTCCCGAATGCCTGTATCGGGAATCAAGTGGCTCTACAGTGTTTAAGGACGCTGGATCTCCGATATAAGCATTCGGAGATGACGATTTTTTTGCAGTGATTTTTCATGCTTTACCTCAAATATCACTAAATTCCATTTCAGGTTAACGACACAGTAATGATTTATATTCTTAAACTACAACCAGTTTTCCGCCTTAGCCTTATGCAACTTGGCATAACCCTCCAGCAATTTATTATGGGTTACAAAACCATCCAGACTTAAACCCGGGCTATGCAATCCGTAGAATTTATCTTCGCCTTCCAGTAATTTTATTCCCGCATCAACCGTATCCTTGCCATACATTAAACTTAAACTGTCGGTATATTGCGCATACTCACGGGACACATCCAGTTTAATTTCTAACAGCGCCTGCAGGCTTCGATAAAAACGGATGCGCTCATCGCTTAACTGATCCATTTGCAGGCACCAGTCATTCCACTCCATCGCCTGCTCGTAATCTTCCAGCGCCAAACACAGCATGGCTTTTAATTCACCAATGCGCAAACCTGCCCACGCAGTGCCCGCATCCGGCGCAATTCCAATAAATTCTGCGACCCGCTGCACTTCGTTATAACCGCCCTCTTCCAGGCGTTGTAAAATATTTTGCCACTGAGTTTTATCGAGATTTTTTAAGGATAGAATATCTTCGCGAAAGAGAGCACCTTCATTATTATTGCTCCACTCCAGATCATCCACCGGGTAAATATCCGACATACCTGGCACAATAATTCGGCAGGCGTAGACATTTAAATGATTGTAATCCGAAATATAAATATCAAACCCCATGTCGTGAATAATACGGCTGCAATATTCAAATTCATCTTCGGTGGTGGTGTTATGGTTCCAGTCAGCGAATTCATAATCGGGTTTATTTTTAAAGAAATCATAGGCAATTAAACCGCTGGAATCCACAAAGTGACTTTCTAAATTATGGTGATCGGCACAGGCTTGCAAATCAAATGATGGCGGCAAAAACTCATCCAGCTGATCCAGGCTTCTGCCCTGCAGCAATTCAGTTACAGTGCGTTCAAAGGCGACTTCAAAACACGGATGCGCACCAAATGATGCAAACACCGCACCATCTTTCGGGTTAATTAAGGTCACACTGATCACCGGATATTTTCCGCCCAGTGATGCATCCGCCACCCGTAGGTGATAACCGTGAGCTTGCAGTTTATCCATTGATTCTTTAATGCCGGGAAAACGTGCAATCACATCATCCGGAATTTCCGGCAGGCAAATCCCTTGCGCAATAATTCTATTTTTAACATAACGCTCAAACACTTCCGATAAACTCTGCACCCGTGCTTCGTTTTGCGTATTGCCCGCAGACATGCCGTTACTCACATACACGTTGCCGATAATATTTATCGGGATGTAAATTTTCTTTTTATCCCGCTGACGCTCATAGGGCACGGCACAAATACCGCGCTCACCCGCGCCAGAGTTTGTATCCACAATATTTTGCGGTTTAAGTGCGCTATCCGGATCATAATAATCCCACAGGCTTTTATCCATCAAACCTTCGGGCATAGTATCGCCCTCAGTAGTATCGCTCTCACTGGAAAACCATTTTTCATTCGGATAGTGCACAAATTCTGCCTGAGAAAATTTTTCACCCAGATAAAAATCCGCAAAGAAATAATTGCAACTCAAACGCTCAAAGTACTCACCCAGGGCACTGGCTAAACAGGCCTTGGCGGTTGCCCCCTTGCCATTGGTAAACATCAGGCCGCAGTCTTTATCACGAATATGTACCGAGTAAACATTGGGCACCGGATTTAACCAGGAGGCTTCTTCAATATCAAAATTCAGATCTTTCAATTTCTGTTGCATGCTTTCAATTGAAATCTCCAACGCCTGATCTTTACCGATAATAAATGTTTGTTCGCTCATAGCTGGAATATCCCGAGGTATTTTTACTAGTTAAGATAATATCATGATCGGCCTCCCCCTTAGAAAAAGGGCGAGTATTTATTTTAAATAGCTAACAATTTTACTATAAAACATAAACCGAGCTACTGAGGGGGATTTTTTCAGCCAATTAAATCTCTCCCGTATAATTAAATTTTAGTACTATCAAGCTGGTATTAATATAAATATATGTATTCCCTCTTTTTCTAAGAGGGGAGCTATTACTTTAATATACAAAATTGGCGCTTGAGGCAGAATCTTATTACAATTTGTCCCATGAAAACACCAGCACCTCAATTATTAAGCATCAGTTATGCACACCCTGCGCAAAAACAGGTGGCTCAGGCCTTTGCCGATGCGCACCAGCTACCCTGCCAACTACTTAGTAAGGCCCAGTCTGAACTGACCTTAAATTTCACCGAAATGCAGCTGGAAATTATCGACCGGCAAAATAACATGCGCTTAAGCGTAGATTTTACTGGCGGTATCTCAGGCCATCGAAAAAAATACGGTGGAGGTAAGGGACAAACGATCGCCAAAGCCATTGGCATAAAACAGGGCAAGCCCATTCCCAGCGTGCTCGATGCTACCGCCGGCCTGGGCAAAGACGCCTATGTTTTTGCCTGCCTGGGTTGCCCGGTCACTTTACTTGAACGCTCCCCGACTGTGGCCGCACTGCTTAAAGATGGCATTGAGCGCGGCACTTTAAATATTGAATTTTCGGCCACCACTGCCAACGGATTTACCCTGCATAACGCCGATGCGCTGCAATATATACAGGCACTCGATGAAGCGCAGCGGCCCGACGTTATCTATCTGGACCCGATGTACCCTGAAAAAAAGAAGTCTGCTTCGGTTAAAAAGAATATGCAGATTCTGCAGAAATTACTCGGCCACGATTTAGATACCGATGAAATATTACGGGCCGCACTGCAAAAAGCCCGCAAACGTGTCGTGGTAAAACGCCCTAAGGGCGCGGCACAATTGCAGGTGGGTCGATCTCCCACCTTAAGCTATGAAAGCAAAACCACCCGTTACGATGTTTATATTACCTGAAGTATTGCAGTTGATATTAGTCACAATGACGGGTTGCCACTGATTTAGCAGTTTAATAGTCGGTTAAAAGTCTGTAAAATTATGCCCTGAATACCCAGGGGTTATAATGATTTACATTTTTGCAATTTTAACAATCTACATTCTCAGCTTTACCTACATACGCTCACGCAATAAAACCTTATTCAGCTTTCGCCGCCAGATGACCGACGTGGCCACCTTTATGGTACCGTTCAATTTGCCCGCTTACCTGCTCTCTAAAGTGCCATTAAAATCCCATTATGACGCGGAAGATTTTCCTGAACTCAAAGTCATTGAAGATAACTGGCAGGATATCCAGAAAGAAGCCCTTGCGCTGTATAGCGCCGGACACATCACGATAAAAGATGATTTACCTGCCAGCAGTTTTTATAAAGATAATCGCTGGACCAGTTTTTATTTAAAACTCTACGATAGCGACATTCCCTCGGCCCGTGAATTAGCGCCCAAAACCATGGCGCTTATTGATAAAGTACCGTCAATGAATCTGGCACTTTTTGCCTGCCTCAATCCGGGGAAAAACATTAATAAACACCATGACCCGTTTGCCTACACGTTACGTTACTCACTGGGTTTAAGTACACCCAACGCTGACGGTTCCGGCATCATTGTTGATGGGGTGGATTACAAATGGAAAGATGGTGAAAGTGTTATTTTTGATGAAACCTATTTGCATCACGCCTATAACAGCACAGATAAACCCCGCATTATTTTAATGACCGATATTGATCGCCCATTAAAAATTAAATTTGTACAGCGACTTTATTATTACTTTGGCCGATTTTTCAACAACCTGTTTGCCATTGATAATATTGACTCAAAAAAATCCGGTATCGGTAATAAATTCGGTTATTATTTTCTGGCCTACAAAAAATTTATTAAAAGGATTAAGCACTGGAACAAACCCATTTATATGACGGGAAAATACGCACTAACCTTTGGACTGTTATATTATATTGGTTCAAAGCTGGTTTAATTATCCGCAGTTAAACCTTTCTAAAACCTTTATTTTTAAATCCGTTGCAAACTGACCAGCTTATGCTGGTCGTCAAATACAATTTCAAAGCGTCCATTAATGCCATCGTGCAAAACAAACGGCTGTAATTTTTCAGCCGGAAATTTTAAAGTGCGACCGTCTTCTGACACCACCCGCACAAATTTAGCTGATCCCCGGTAATAAGACTGGTATTGTTCGCTTGAGATACTGATTGAAAAGCGCATTCTTTGCATAATATTAATTTGGTCTTTTCGTCATCTCCTAATCCCTGTATAGGAGACCCAGCGACCTTAAGCACAAAAAAGTCACTGGATTCCCAACACAAGTATTCGGGAATGACATAAGTTTATATTTTTTCTAATCTCTAAAATTATTAAACTGTAAAGCCATTTCCAGTTTATCCGATGATTTCAGCAGCGCCATCACCTGCTGCAAGTCATCACGCTTTTTACCGGTAATACGCACCTGCTCACCCTGAATCGCCGCCTGTACTTTTACTTTCATTTCTTTCACCAGCTTAACAATTTTTTTAGCATCTTCCTTGTCGATGCCCTGCCTTACCTTGATATCCTGATAGGCGCGTTTACCCCGGGGCTCGGCTTTGCTTTTTTCCAGACAACGAATATCAATATCACGCTTGCCCAGTTTGGTATAAATAATCGGGGAGATCTGTTTTAACTGAAACTCATTTTCGGCTTCGATTTTGATCACCGAATCTTTTAATTCAATTTTTGCATCCGAACCTTTTAAGTCAAAGCGGGTACTCACTTCACGTACCGCCTGGTCAATGGCGTTGCTTAGCTCATGGGTGTCAACTTCGGAAACCACATCAAATGATGGCATTTACATTCTCCTGTTATACTTTCATGTCTGATTTTATGGATTACCTACAAGGATTACCAGTAAAGATGTATAGAAAAATAATTATTGCCGGTGCACTTAATGCCTTTCTTGCGGTGGCTTTAGGGGCGTTTGCGGCACACGCTCTGAAGCAACAGTTTGGTGTATATGAACTGAAAATCTGGCAAACCGCCGTGGATTATCAGATGGCACATGCATTGGGGTTAATACTGATTGGCCTGCTGGCAAAAACACTGGATATTGATTTAACAAAACCCGGCTGGATTATGCTGACGGGGATTATCTTATTTTCGGGTAGTTTATATGTGCTGAGTTTAAGCGGCGTGAAAGCGCTGGGGATGGTCACGCCGTTGGGTGGGATGTGCTTTTTAATTGCCTGGGTCTGGCTGGCGCTTTCGGTTTATAAAAACTGATTTGTAATTACTCAGTTTATAATTATAAGGCTTCCCCCTTTGAAAAAGGGGGAATGAGGGGGATTTAATTACCCTGCTCTGGCTTATCTCCATCGGGGAAAGGTCGCGTTTTTTGCGCCCTGTCCCCTGTGGTAACTCCGATCAGATGGGCAGTGCGATGAATGACTCCGCACAGTTCTTGGTGGCATCAAAACAGGGGACAGGGCTTAAAAAGCAAGACCTTTCCCCGATGGAGATGTGCCTGAACAGGGCAAAATATTTCAGCGCTTAGTTACCTTAGTTTACTTCTCCGGCGTCTGCGTACGCCGCCCCTGCGCGTACGACAATATCCCCCGCAAAATCTGCACTTCCCTTTGTGTTGGCCGTGCCCTGCCATACAAACATCTTAACTTACGCATAATATGTTCCGGGTTTCGTTTGCCGAAAAAGTTCAAGTCGTTTAACGCATCCATGTAGTGGTTGTACATGCCTTCTAGCTGGTCGTTTGTTGCTAGCGTATCTTTTTCATCTGCGGGTGCTTCTACAACCGGTTTGGCTTCACCCTGACGACTCGCCATTAAAACTTCATAACTCAGCACCTGCACCGCCTGGCCTAAATTCAGTGAGCTATAGGCCTCACCAGTGGTGATGTTCACCAGCGTCTGGCACAGTTCCAGCTCATCATTCGATAATCCCGAGCGCTCCCGACCAAACACCAGCGCCACTTCATGCTGCTCACTTTCGCGATGAATTAACTCGCCACATTCCCGACCATCCACCTGTGGCCATTTTACTGAACGCAATCGTGCGGTGGTGCCACACACAAAACTGCAGCCTTCAAGGGCTTCGGCCAGGGTATCCACCACCACTGCATTATTAAGAATATCCGAGGCAGAAGATGCCCGTTGGGACGCTTCAAAAGACGGGAAGTTTTTTGGTTGTACCAGATACAGGCGGGTTATCCCCATGTTTTTCATGGCTCTGGCGGCGGAGCCGATATTACCGGGATGATGGGTGTTAACCAGGACGATACGGATATTATTTAACATGTGAAATCGGCATTGTAAAAAGGCGCTATCATACCTTAATTTTCGTTGTCATTGCGCGATGCTTTTGCAGTAGTTTCACTGATATTTAACCCACCAAAGTCGCTGGATTCCCGATAGAAGCACTCGGGAATGACGGAGTTTGATTGAGTTTTTAGTTAATCTGATTTTACACTACGGCCTCATCCGATATTTCCACTCGATATTTCCAGTCATATTTCAGGGAAATTTAACTCACTTTCTGCTATTATCTGCGCCCACCAAACTAGCTGTGAAGACCTGTAACCATGCACCCCATGTTAAATATCGCCACCGACGCTGCCCGTAATGCGGGTAATATTATTCTGCGTAGCATCGACAAGCTCGATCGCATCAAAATTGAAGTGAAAGCTCAAAATGATTTCGTGACTCAGGTTGACCGCAAAGCCGAGGAAGTGATTATAGAAGCGATCCACAAAGCCCACCCCAATCACGGCATTTTAGCAGAAGAAAGCGGCAAGTATAACGAAGATAGCGAATATACGTGGATTATAGACCCATTAGATGGCACCACAAATTTTCTTCATGGTTTCCCCCAGTACGCGGTTTCCATTGGCCTGAAATACAAGGGCCGCATGGAAGTGGCGGTGGTTTTCGACCCGATTAAAAACGAATTATTTAGCGCCGCCCGTGGCGATGGCGCCCAGCTTAATGGCAAGCGCATGCGGGTTACGGATCATAAAGGCATCAGGGGATCATTACTGGGCACCGGCTTTCCGTTTAAACATCCCCAGCATTTAGATACTTATCTGGATACCTTTAAAGCGGTTCACCCACAGGCGGCGGGCATTCGACGTGCGGGTTCAGCAGCGCTGGATTTAGCCTATGTAGCAGCGGGTCGCCTGGATGGTTTCTGGGAAATTGGTCTGAGTCCATGGGATATGGCGGCGGGGGTTTTACTGGTGCGTGAAGCGGGTGGAATTGTGACTGATTTTAGTGGCGAAGGACATTACCTACAAACCGGTAATATAGTGGCGGCAGCGAGCAAGGTTTACCCCGCGCTGTATGAGGCGATTAAGCCTCACCTGACGGATGATTTGAAATAGTTTTCTATTAGGGTTATTTGTTATTTTGGGATTGGATATGGGGTTTATGTTTTTAAATCCCCCTCAGTAGCATGCTTTATTAATATAGTGATTTTGAACTTTCACTACATTATTTGTACTCCCATTTTTCTAAGGGGGAGGCTTATTGAAACTCCCCTCTTAGAAAAAGAGGGAATACCTATATTTTTATTGCTACCCGCTTGATAATACTAAATATTAATTATACGGGGGAGATTTAAAGGGATATCACTTACCTTGCTGCTCAGCCCACTCAGCCTTCGTATACGCCTTAATCCCCAATGCATGCAGCTCACCCGTCTGAATTAAGTGATTGACCGTGGCATACACCATCTTCTGCTCAGCGAGCATACCTTTACCCTCAAACGCATCGCTAATCACCACCGCTTCCAGATTACAGCCTTCACCGCTAATAATCGCCTCGGCACCTTCTACGCCATCTTCAATTAATTTTTTTACATCTTCTGCAGACATAACGAACTCACAATATTTAATAGAGGGGGGATATTACACCCCCGGTTTAAATTTTCAACCAAAGCTAAAGTATGGAATAATCCCCACCACCCTGACTCACCCCAAAAAATACCATGAACCCTGTTTGCTGTTTGCTCTACTGTCGCCCCGGATTTGAAAAAGAATCCGCCTCTGAAATTATGCAGATGACCCAGGCACAAAATATTCATGGTTATATTAAAGCCAAACCCGACAGTGGTTATGTTGGATTTTATCCCACAACGCCGGTTGACCTGGCCACCTTCAATCAGTCGATTCGTTTTGCTGAAATGATATTTAGCCGGCAGCTTGTTTTTGTCAGTGAATTTATAAACACCCTGCCCGCTGAAGACAGAATCACTCCCCTGCTGGCGGCCATTAAAACCCTGCAACAGACATTTAATAGTGTGTTACTGGAAACCCCCGACACCAATGAAGGCAAACAACTCAGCAGTTTCTGTAAAAAGTTTTCCACCCCATTAACCATTGCACTGGAGCGTAATAATTTAATTCACAAAAAAAGTGAATGGCGATTGCACTGTTTCTTTTTAAGTTCCAGTGCCGTTTATATCGGCGTGAGTCATATTAAAAATAGCTCGCCTGAAGTGATGGGCATTAAACGTTTACGTTTTCCAAAAGCCGCCCCCAGCCGCTCGACTTTAAAACTCGAAGAAGCCTTTAAAACCATGCTCAGTGAAAAACAGCAGGAAACGTTTTTACGTAACGGCATGAGCGCCGTTGACTTAGGTGCCTGCCCCGGCGGCTGGACCTGGCAACTGGTAAGCCGGGGCATTCGCGTAAATGCAATCGACAACGGCGCCATGGATAAAGCCTTAATGGACAGCGGCCTGGTTAAGGAAATTAAAGCCGACGGTTTTAAATACCTGCCAGAAAAACCCGTCGACTGGTTAGTATGTGACATGGTGGAACGTCCCATGCACATCGCACGTTTAATGAGTCGCTGGTTATGCGGCAGACATTGTCACAATGCCGCCTTTAATTTAAAGCTGCCGATGAAAAAACGTTATGATATGGTGATGGATTGTAAGCATTATATTGCCAGTGAATTAGATCAGAAAAATTTATCCTACCAAATAAAAATTAAACATTTGTACCATGATCGGGAAGAAGTCACCTGTATTGTTTTACTTTTATAACGAACAAAAAAAGAGCCCCGTGAAGTGCTCAGTCAAGCGCTCTTTTTTAATTCAAAAATTAACCATCATAAACTAGTGATCCTCATCACTTTCATTATCATTATCGACAATAATTGTTGTGACCGCCGCATATTCAAGCATGATAACTAAAGATTGTATAAATAGGGTTTACCCCAGTAAGACGCCCGGTAAGTCGCCGAGAAAGTTACCAAAAAAGTCACCAAGAAAGCGCAGAACCTGATTTTAATACCACCCTATAAAAGTAGCTGATATAAAGACAAAAGACCTCGTCATCCCCGAGTACTTTTATCAAGAATGACAGTTTTTTTAAGATGAAGCCTAAACCCCAAGCAGGGGCAGGTGTTTTATACGATGATAGGTAAGTGCGAGTTCAATACAGTGTTTAAGTTCATCTACAGGCACAATACTATCGCATTCAAACACGATTGCTCGGTTACCTTCAAACACAAAAACATCGCTATAAAGTTCTTTAAAGGTATCCACCAGTTTTGTTTTACAGTTAAAGTACATGGCAACCCGATCAGCATCTTTATGGCTGGCTTTTTTAGCATTTATTCTAATCGTACTCCCCGGCTTCGCAATGTAGCTGGGCTCACCCCACTTGAGGATTTCCTGCAGGGTTTTTATTTCTTCTAATTGTGAAGCAGTTTCAATTATTAAGTCCCTTAACAACAACAACTTATCTTTAACGGGTTGCGGGTATTGTTTAAATACACCTTTAACGTCTGGATTTGTGACGAGTTTCATAGCCATGAAATTATTTTTTCTTTTTAACTTCATGATTTTTAACTTCATTAATGGATATCAGCGCCATGCTTTCATTGAGCCCCTGTTTTATTCGACACATAACAACATACTCTACGCCGTCAACTTTCCAGCGGCCCTTAACATCCATAACATTGCCTTCAACCTTCCACATAGATGACCAGTCTTGAGGCTTTTTGTTTTTTTCAGCAAAATACTCAATTGATTTTTTTTTGCAGGACTCATTAAGGTCTTCCGGCGTATTTATTTTGTACTCACCCTGCGCGTAACAGGCGCTGACATAAAACAGAATTAAAACACTTAAAATTATTTTCATTTTTAGCTTGCCGATTTGTTGTTGATAAAAAATTTTTCCATCACGGGTTTTGTTTGACATCTATAATTTTAGCGCCGTGAAAATGCACATTTTTGCCTTCTATTATTGCACTACCATAAAGCAGGTGGTTATTAAAATTTATAAGCAATGTCACATAATCACCATATCCCGCTTCAAACCAGGATGCCATAAATACCTTCGCGTCTACCTCAAAGGCCTTGTAGGGAAACGGTCCCCACCATTTTTCAGGCTTCGAACCGGTGAGATATCGATAGCTCACCCCGGCCTCTTCAAATTTTACATGATAGGAACGGCCACTGGTGTATTGGTATGTGATTTGTGTGTTATTTAATTTTCGTACGGGTGCGGAAAGTTCTGCGGCGTGAAGATCTGTTGTCATAAAAACCATAATTATAAAAATCATGGGCATGAAAACCATATTCATAATTGTCATGGGCAGGCTCAAAAATAGTGGTTTCATTTAAATTTTTTCCTAAATTTTTTCCTAAATTTTTTTTAAGCATAGCATTGTAAGTAGCATTAAGCCCTCTAAATATTGCAGGCAAAAAAAAGCCTGTCCGAAAAATCGGACAGGCTCACAAGCCAACAGGAATTTAAAGCTCAAACTACCCACTTTAAATTATTTCGTCACATAAATTTCTGGGGAGACGAATACTAGCTTGTTAACAACTTACAACATACAACTTAAAAATCAGCATAAAAAAACACCCAACGTAAGTACCTATTAAAAACAAAGACTTATATAGAATCTGGCCCTTTAGTTACTCTGGGTAGTTATTCTGGGTGCCCGATTTATACATTCCTATGGTGCAACAGGTGTGATAACCAGGTTACCAAGCGCATCAAATGAATATGCCTCACCCATTTCAGATCCGGTTAAAGCTGAGAAACCGCCATCAACATAAATCTGTGTACCTTCTGCACTTAACAGATATTTAACCCACTTTCTGGCCATTTTTTTATGCTTCTTGCTGCCTGTTGCCAGGAAGGCATAAGAGTAAACCACTGGAAAGTTAACATTATCGGCTGGCTGGTAACCGCTTACTGCATCGCCACTGTTAATAGCCAGTTGTAACTCAGAAACCCAGACGGGACCTGTGTCAGACTCACCCGCTAAAATGCGCGCGGGTGTTTCAACATGATGCACACGTGTTTCATGTGTATTGGCTTTATTCAATATAGCAAACTCACACATACGCAATGTGCCATCAGCAATGCTTGCATGACCTGAGTAATTACACTGAGCATTTGTTGCCAGATCAAAATTCGTTGTTACGCCTGTGCGCGTTGCCGCAGGTGAACCGGGTTGTGGTGTAGCAACCGCCGCTAATAATTCATCCAGCGTTGCTATTTCAGCTGCACTACCATTCAGGCGCGTATACTCATCCATACGACGGTACATATTATTTATACCCCGATGAACACCTTCGTTAATGTGATCAACTTCTGATACACGAACAGCGGGGTCCAGCAAATCAAGTGTGCCATCAATAATCGCATCTGCACCGGTACCAATACCTGAGCTGTTAGCTGCATCAGTCATCAGCGTTAACTGGTTACGAATATACGGCTTTGCTTCAGTAATAAACCCGTTTGTAGCAAGATCTCGCATCAAGTTATAGTTGGTGCTGGTAAACACATCGAAGTCTACCTGAATGCTTGTTGGTAAATAGTTACGATCATCTTCATTACCCAGCAGCATACAGCCTGATTTAATCTGATTACGTTCCAGTCCGGGGGGAATCAGCTCGATAAAATAGTCCGCACCTTTTTTCTGCAAGCCCGCCAACGTACGGCTCTGGTTACCGATGGCGGTGAGATCAATATTACCATGCTTCTTATTACGCAGTTCGTTAAAGCCCTGCATAAAATGATCGAATACAACCCACTGATTACCCGCCATTGCAAGGTTCAGTCGACTTGTTGCAGGGTTACCGTGAAATTCTGTAGTCCGTGTTGCAGGAAGCTCAGCACAATTTCCCTGAAGCACATAAGGTTTACCATCATCATCGCCATGATCAGCAAATGCAATCGATGAACTTAAACTCATCGCAGCGATGAGCGCTAAACTTAATTTTGAAATTTTTAATTTTGTTAGCATGTTTTAATGCCCCTAAAACAATTAAGAATCATAGTAAAGGGGAACGCTTAACCAAGCCGGCTCACCCTGTTAAATATGTAATGGCATTAAAGCCATTACACGACTTATACGAATCGACAAGTCGCGGATTAGTGTATGGCAGGGAAAAATAAAATATAATCGGTACGCACCCTCAGCACCTCTAGGGTCACCCCTATGTTGAGCCAGTCGTTTAATTACGGATAAGTGAGCCAGATTAAGTAATCTATATAAGTAAGACACCCCGCAATAAAGCTTATACAAACTGGAATTGAAAATTATGAGTGTCTGCTAACATACAGGTAACAAAGTTATTAAAGACTTTAAGACCTTAGTTAATTAACTCATCCGACCGGAACTTTTTTTCAGAAGCACTCAGAAAGTCCGGGTGAACCCGATACGCATCCGAAACAAAACTTTGTACGGGTCATGGTTTTCAGCCCCGATTCAATAGTGACAGTGGGTAAAAAAGAATTAATGTAATCGGTTTTAATATCCGCAAAAACCGATTTGAATTCTTTTAAAGTAAACACAATCCCCCGATCTTCAATTGAACCTAACTCACCACTAACAATAGCTTCAATTAGCCTATCTTTAAGTAACCCCTTATTCTGTTTCATATATATCCTTATTAAATTTAATGTATACACTTTCGTAAAACTAAAAGCGTAAAAAAAGGACAAAACAGGTAGCCGGGAACATAAGTACACTCTTGAGTTAAATAAAAAAATGCTACCGTATGTAAACCCACAGTACACAACATACAGAACTAAAAACTTAAGAAATCATATACAAAAGTATTCTACCGAGTGCTTTATTGGTAATAAATTAGCATATAAATATGAATACAGTATTATATACCCAATCAAATAAGCGCATAAATCGGGTAAAGGCTGACTACTAATCAGCCCTCCCAACACCACCCTGCATGCGACTCCGAGACAAGCTCGGGACCGAGAAAATTGGGGGAAGCTCAGAGCCAATGCCAGTAAGGTAAGCTATATATTATTAAAAAACATAGGTTACTCAGATTGTAGCTCCCCTCTTTAGCAAAGAGGGGTTGGGGGAGATTTGGCTTTTGACTCTATGTTTATCATGTTTTGTGAGTTACAGCCATTTTAAATCCCCCTCAGTAACAAGATTAATTTTATTTGTATGGCATTGGGTTCAGAGCAGAATGGCACTAAGTTAAGCCTGTTTATCACGATGCTTTCTCCTCTGAGAAATCACCTTCATTTCATGTCTTGGGGCGGTCAATAATTGAAATGGTTTTGGCCTTCGTTTCACAGCTCTTGGCTCACT
>Ga0316206_1000609_pt1 | contig 43292 bp, 44 predicted proteins | sample 6monthpyrite_MG_FD_204942 | JGI IMG/M metagenome (GOLD analysis project Ga0316206, IMG submission 204942) | Microbial mat bacterial communities from mineral coupon in-situ incubated in ocean water Damariscotta River, Maine, United States -... | ecosystem: Environmental > Aquatic > Marine >...
CGGTTGATTCTAAAATTATACGTGACGGGAAAAAAGTACGTATCTATATGTGGTCGGTTGCGCCTAATTTCAGTATGGAAAAATTTACTGTCAAACAAGGTGATGAAGTTACGATCATTGTTAGTAACAATGATGCGATTGATGACCTCGCACATGGCTTAACTATTGCCAACTATGGTGTCGCCATGGAAATAGGACCGCAGGCAACATCATCTGTGACTTTTACTGCTGATCGTGCCGGTGTTCACTGGTTCTATTGTCAGTGGTTCTGTCATGCATTGCATATGGAAATGCGTGGACGCATGCTTGTTGAGCCAGCCTAGTTATATCTTGATATCTCAACAACATGTAATCCGTCCAACAGCCAGTGTTTTACTGGCTGTTGGGTTATGGGTGTTATTACTGTCTGCTTCATGCATTGCACATGCTAAAGAAAGACTGGTAGCACCTGGTACCGGCTCATTGCAGATGGCTATAGATTCGGCTAACAGTGGTGATACGCTGGTGTTAACAGCGGGTATTTATACAGGCTCGGTAAATATTCATCAAAGTCTTACCTTGCTGGGTACTAAATCCAGTGTCATTGATGGAGAAGGATCATCGCATGTTATTACCGTATCAGCGCCAGATGTTTTGATTAAGGGTCTGAGTATTCGACATTCCGGTAATAATCTGGAAGGTGAAAATAGTGGTGTTTTTATTACAGCCAAAGGTGATCGGGCGCGTATTGAATCCAATTATTTTAAAAACAACCTGATTGGTATATATCTGAAAGGACCGAAGTCGGTTATCGTCAGTGGTAATACAATTATTGGCAGCCGTTTCCATCGAATGAATGACAGAGGTAATGGTGTCTACCTATGGAATACACCGGGTTCGATTATCAAGAATAATAATATTCGTTATGGTCGTGATGGTATCTTTGTTACAACAAGTCATAAAAATGTATTTCATGGTAATCGATTGCAGGATCTGCGGTTTGCCATTCATTATATGTATAATCATGATAGTGAAGTGAGTAATAATATTTCGATTAATAATCATGTTGGTTTTGCCTTAATGTTTTCCGATCGTATATTGGTAAGGGGGAATCAATCGATTGGAGATCGTGAGCGTGGACTGTTTTTTAATTTCGCAAATTATTCAATCATAGAAGGTAATCGAGTTAGTGGTGGGACCAGGAAGTGTGTTTTTATTTATAATGCCAACTTTAATAAAATTAATAATAACTCCTTCGCAGATTGCCAGATCGGTATACATTTCACTGCCGGTTCGGAGCGCAATGAAATTTTTTCCAATGCATTTATAAATAATCGTACCCAGGTAAAATACGTGGGTACACGTTATATAGAATGGTCAAAAAAAGGAGTAGGTAATTACTGGAGTGATAATACTTCTTTTGATATTGATGCGAATGGTATCGCAGACCAGGTATATAAACCTAATGACCTGGTTGATCAGATTGTCTGGCGTCACCCCATGGCAAAACTATTATTAAACAGCCCATCGGTTAAAATATTAAAGTGGGCGCAGTCTGAATTTCCGGGGATTCATCCGGGTGGTGTGACAGATAGTGCCCCGCTAATGAAGCCGCCTGTATTTGCGCCATGAAACAACGAGGTTTATCAGATGGTTGAATCAGACACAGCAAGCAATGTAATTACGTTGCAAGCAGTGAGCAAACGATATAATAATGAAACCGTACTGCATGATGTGAATCTGGAGATTCAATCGGGTGAATGTATCGTTCTGGTTGGTCATAATGGTGCGGGTAAAACTTCTTTATTGAAATTAATGCTGGGACTGACTCGACCTTCCTCTGGAAGCGTCGAAGTGTTGGGTCGTAACCCGGCGTTTAGTGCTGCTGTAGCACAACGACTGGCATTGGGTTACCTGCCTGAAAGTGTCGCTTTTTATGAAGCAATGACGGGGCGTGAAGTATTGACGTTTTACGCACAGCTGAAGGCTGTTAATGCTTCAGAGTGTGAAAAATTATTAGCATTAGTTGGGCTGGGTGATGCAGCAAAACGTCGGGTAGGTACATACTCCAAAGGTATGCGGCAGCGTTTGGGTCTGGCTCAGGCGATGCTGGGAAACCCACAGCTTCTTTTTCTTGATGAGCCAACGACAGGTCTTGATCCTGTTTTGCGACAACATTTTTACGAATTGATAGATGGTCTTCAGAAAGAAGGTGCTACTTCAATTATTTCATCTCATGCGCTGAATGAGGTTGAAGCGAGAGCAAGTCGTTTTGTTATCCTTAAAGAGGGAGGTGTCGTTGCGAGTGGCACATTAGACGAGCTCTATAAGCAGGCTACGTTGCCCGTTCATGTGAAAGTCATTGTAAAACCCGGGGAAGCATCAAATGTTGCTGGACGAATGGGGGCAGGGGTTACTATTAGTGAAGTAAACAATCAAAGCTTTAGCTTGTCCTGTTTTAAAGAGGAAAAGATGCCGATTATTCGTCATATCAGCAGTCTCGGTGAAGTGGTTCACGACATGCAGATTATGCCACCACGACTGGATGAGTTATATACTCATTTTATGAATGGTGATGCCTGATGAAATTATTGTGGACGCTCGCGCTCAAGGAAATACGAGACGGTATGCGTAATCGCTGGATTGCAGCAGCCATTGTTTTACTGGGTATACTGGCGCTGGCGTTATCATTATTGGGTTCGGCTCCCACCGGTTCAGTGAATGTAAGTGATCTTGATATTACGGTTATCAGTCTTGCAAGCTTGAGTGTGTATCTGATTCCACTAATTGCATTGATGCTGTCGTTTGATGCATTAGTTGGTGAATTCGAACGTGGCACCATGATGTTATTGTTAACTTATCCGGTAACGCGTTGGCAAGTTATCATTGGGAAATTTCTGGGACACTTGCTTATTTTATTTATTGCTATTTTTGCTGGTTATGGTGGCGCTATCCTTATCATGATGTTGCTTGGTGGAAGCATGGAAGGCTGGCAATCTTATAGTATGATGATGCTTAGTTCGTTACTACTCGGTGCAGTGTTTATTGCTCTGGGTTATCTGGTTAGTGTCCTGGTAAAAGAAAGAGCCACGGCAGCTGGTACGGCTATCGGCCTCTGGCTGCTTTTTGTTGTAATGTATGATCTTTTGTTGTTTGGCGCCTTATTGATTGACAAAGGTCAGCTGATCGGTCAGCAACTGTTTGCCATGTTGATGCTTGTAAGTCCTACTGATAGTTATCGTATTTTCAATCTGAGTATGTTTGAAGGAGTCAGTCAGGCAGCAGGTATTGCGGGTCTCGCCAGTGAAGCAGGAATGAGCGGGACGTTGTTGCTTACGGTGATGTTGTTGTGGGTGGTTGTACCTTTGGCGACCACCCTGCTGGTATTTCAGCGACGAGAACTTTAACCCCAGGATTTTAGATTTGCGACGCTAGAATCAATAAAACAATTATTTTCGAGAATCGTATGTATAGATTAAGAATGTTATTACTTGTTCTTTTAGTGTCTGCCTGTGAAAAAGATCTTCCTGTTAACGTACCTCCTGCGCATAAACTAACCCGTGAGGCTAATGGTTATTATTGTCTGATGACCGTTGTTAACCATAAAGGACCTAAAGGACAGATTATTCTATCTGATCAGCAGGTACTGTGGTTTACTTCAGTACGTGACACTATTTCCTTTACCTTATTGCCTGAAGAACCCAGGAATATTGCGGCTATTTACGTCAATGATATGTCTGATGCTAATTGGGATGCTCCCGGAGCAGATAACTGGATTAATGCGCATAAGGCATTGTACGTGTTGGGCAGTGATCGATCGGGAGGTATGGGTGCAGCTGAAGCAGTACCTTTTGCAACCAGGTCAAAAGCTGAGTTATTCGTTAAGAAGTACGGTGGTGACGTTTATGACTGGGCTTCAATACCGAAGGAATATATCCTTCATATTCGTAGTAAATAAATGGCTGACAGGATACCTGGCATGGCTGATCGTATACTTCGTTAGACGGGATAATATTCTCGCAATTATTGTATGTGACATAACCTTACTTTTTAGTGTTATATTAGCCATTGGACTTGATCAAATACTCATCTGGTAGTACAATTGATAATCATTATCATTTGCGTTTAAAAATTATGACACATAAACCAAGCACCACATTATCCAGCCTTAAAATCGGCGATCTTGCCGTTATCAACGATATACATGCTGAGGATGCTATTCGACAGCGTATGATATCAATGGGTCTGCGAGCCGGGCGCGAAGCATGCATTATCAGGCGTGGTCGCCTGGGTGGTCCCTTGCATGTACGCATTGGCAGTATCAGTCTGGTGATTCGCAAGAAAGATGCTGATAATGTAGATGTCAGCTTAATGGCATGAAACGCATTGCATTAATTGGAATGCCTAATACAGGCAAATCCACCTTTTTTAACAGACTGACCGGTGCTTCTTCACGAACAGGTAACTGGCCTGGCGTGACAGTTGACCTTCTCGCGGCACAAATTATTCTTGGCCCAGACATGGTCGAAGTGGTTGACCTTCCCGGTATCTATGACTTGCATGGCTTTTCGGAAGATGAGCAGGTTGTACGAAAGTTCCTGGAAAATAATCCGGTTGATCAGGTTTGTCTGGTTCTGAATGCGACACAACTGGATCATCAGTTAGGGCTGGCGGTACAATTTAGTCAGTTGGGTTGTCATTGCGTACTCATGTTGAACATGATGGATGAAGCTAATCAACTCGGCGTTCGCATCAAAACAGAAGCCCTGGCTGAATCACTTAAGTTCCCTGTAACACTGGTTAGTGCCAAACGTGGCCAGGGTTTTGCGCAGGCGAAGGAATTATTAACGCAGTCATTACGGACTGCTGTCCCATGTGAATTAACAAAGATTCAAAGCAAGCTGGCGCAAGATGATGCCGTATCCGAGACTGCCGAACGACTGATGTCACAATCGGTTGTCATGCCAGTCGTGCTGGAACGCAAAACCACTGAACGAATAGATCGCGTCCTGCTTCACCCAATACTGGGTTTACCACTGTTTTTCCTGCTGATGTTTATGATCTTTCAGGCAATCTACACATTGGGTGCACCACTGCAAGAAGGGGTTGCCTGGCTACTGGAAGAATTCAGAGGGTTTGCGCTTGATCCGTTAAAAGATGTTTTACCGACAATCGTCTTCGGGATACTGGTTGAAGGCGTATACGATGGTATCGCAACAGTTGCCTCGTTTGTACCTGTTATTATTCTGTTCTTTTTCATGATGGCGCTGGTGGAAGATAGCGGTTACCTGTCACGTGCGGCCTATTTAACGGATGCACTCATGGCCCGTTTCGGGTTAGATGGACGGGGTTTTGTCATGATGCTGATGGGGTTTGGTTGTAATGTTCCTGCATTGATGGGAACGCGTGTTATGCGTAGTCGACCGTTACGTTTGCTGAATATGCTCATCATCCCTTTTTCACTTTGTTCAGCCCGTTTGCAGGTATTTCTGTTTATGATTACGGCGTTGTTTTCAGCAAAAACGGCACCCGTTGTTTTATTCAGTTTATATCTTGTCAGCTTTGCGGCGGCACTGGGCAGTGCGTTACTGTTAAAAGGTCGCTTACGTAGTAATGAACCGTTTGTTCTTGAACTGCCACCTTATCGCTTGCCTACACTACTTCAGGTCATCATGCGTGGATGGCATGAAGTAAAACACTTTCTGCGTCGTGCGAGTACATTTATTATTATCGGTGTTGTCCTGGTCTGGGTGCTAACACATTATCCGGTGGCAAACCCACCCGGTGGACCGCAGAGTTTCGCGGGTATGATGGGTGAGTGGCTTTCTCCGGTATTGGACCCGATCGGTATTGGTCCGCAAATGGCAGTGATACTGGTTTTCGGTTTTGTTGCCAAGGAAATTGTACTGGGCTCGCTGGTGGCCATGACCGGACTGCAAGGTGCAGCGCTGGTCGGTTATCTCGGTGCTAATATGGATTGGGTTCAGGCATACAGTTTTATGCTGTTTGTACTGCTGTATACGCCTTGCCTGTCAACTGTTGCGACCCTGCGTACAGAATCAAAAAGCTGGGGTTATACCTTCTTTAGTGTGGGCTGGGCACTACTGCTGGCCTGGGTTGTCAGTTTTATATTTTATCAAACTGCGCGTTATCTGGGATACTGATTATTTTATGAATAGAGAAATAGTTCATATTAAATAATCGGGCTGTCAGGGTTAGGGGACGTGATTGCTTCGGGTGAATGTTCTTCGTGAAACTCATCTACTTTGGCTTCAATTTCCTGAATGTCTTCAAAACGTGCGATATGGTATAGCGCATCACCCTCGTTAACCAAAGGCAGGTTTGTTCTGCCAATCACAATGCCACTATAAGGCGTGTTAACTTTTGACTCGGTTTCACCAAAAGGGTCAGCTATGACGCCCAGTAAGGTGTTCTTTTTTACTCTGCTACCTAACGGCACCATCGCTCTCAGGATACCACTGTCTGGTGCACGAACCCAGGAGCTTGATCGAGCGACAACCGGATCGAATTGTTGCCTGGCTTTGCTGCGACTTGGGGGCAACATGTCCAGGCTGCGCATGGCGTTAATGATGCCCTTGACGCCAGCCCGAATTGAAACTTCATCAAATCGTAAAGCTTCACCTGCTTCGTACAATAACATCGGTATACCATATTCAGCAGCAGATTCTCTCAAGGAGCCATCACGCAGATTTGAAGAAATGATAACGGGCACATCAAATGCTCTTGCCAGTTTTTCTGTTTCGGCATCATCTATATTGGCACGAATCTGGGGTAAATTGCTGCGATGAATTGCACCAGTGTGCAGATCAATGCCATGAGTGCTTTTCCCCACGATTTCTTTCATAAACAGGTGGGCCAGTCTTGCCGCCAGTGAACCTTTGTCTGATCCTGGAAAAGAGCGATTCAAATCCCGTCTGTCAGGAAGGTAGCGTGAATGACTGATAAGACCATGAATATTAACAATCGGTACGGCAATAATGGTGCCTTTTAAACGCTTAAGGGCAGGAAGTTTAAGCAATCGGCGGATGATCTCAACACCATTGATTTCATCACCATGAATAGCAGCACTCAGGAACAGGCGAGGCCCTGATTTTTTACCGCTGATAACATGGACAGGAATACTCATGGGTGCATGTGTATACAGGCGGCCTGCAGGCAGATCTATGGTGGTGCGCATACCCGCAGTGATCTTAGTGCCATTTATGACTAAAGGCTCATTGGTCATCGATGTTAGCCCTTGCCCTTTGTGCGTGTTTTGTGAGGCCTGGCATTTTTTTCTATAAACTCGATAATCATACTGGCTACATCCTTGCCGGTGGCGGTTTCGATCCCTTCCAGTCCTGGTGATGAGTTGACCTCCATGATCAAAGGGCCGCGTTCGGAACGCAGAATATCGACACCTGCTACATTCAGCCCCATTATTTTAGCTGCATTGACGGCTGTTTTTCGTTCAGTGGGGGTGATTTTAACTAGAGCGGCACTGCCTCCTCGATGTAGATTTGAGCGAAACTCCCCAGCCTGTGCCTGCCGTTTCATCGCAGCGACGACCTTGTCACCAACGACCAGGCAGCGAATATCGGCACCACCGGCTTCCTTGATATATTCCTGTACCATGATGTTTGCTTTTAAGCCCATAAATGCTTCGATGACACTTTCTGCTGCTTTTCTTGTTTCCGCCAGAACCACGCCTATACCCTGGGTACCTTCCAGTAATTTTACAACCAACGGGGCACCGCCAACCATTTTAATCAAGTCCTGAATATCATCAGGATTGTGAGCAAACCCTGTTTTGGGTAAGCCGACACCTTTACGTGAAAGCAGTTGCAGGGAGCGCAGTTTGTCTCGTGAACGACTGATAGCAACTGATTCATTGAGTGGAAAAGCACCCATCATCTCAAATTGCCGGAGGACCGCGGTACCGTAAAATGTAACCGAGGCTCCAATGCGTGGAATAACTGCATCAAAGTGGGGGAGGGTCTCACCCTTGAGGTGGACTTCCGGTTTGCTCGACTCTATATTCATGTAGCTGCGGAGTATGTCCAGAACCATCGGTTCATGGCCCCGTTTTTCGCAGGCTTCTATTAAACGGCGTGTGGAATAGAGTTTTTTGTTGCGTGACAAGATAGCAATTTTCATGGTATGGACCTTTATTTTGTATTTTTTGCTGGTTTTCCCAGCAGAAAAGAAGCGCTCGGGTTTACAGTTATCCTGTTTTCCATAGCGGTGCGGCCAAGTAGCATGCGAAAACGCATGGAGTCGCGATTAGTCAAGGTAACCTCAATTGGCCATTGTCGATCACCTAATATTACTTCTGTCAGTATGACATAACGTTTTTCAGCGTGTCCCCCCGAATCTGTGACGTCACGCTGATCGGTCACCTCAGCTTCACAAAAAATCTCTATTTTGGTATTGTGTTGATTCGGGTGCATACCAAAACGTACCCAGGGTTTTTCATCTTTGACAAAAGGCTCTACACTAAAGGCATGTAAACATGATGTCTTTGCGCCAGTATCAACTTTTGCTTTTATTTGAGGCAGGCCGAGATCAGGTAAAGAACACCATTCTCGCCAGCCGACAGTTATTGGTAATGAAGGCATTTTATTTGATCCTGATAATGCTAGCTATCAAATTCATTGATGTGTCGTGGTGTTTTTGTCTGCCTGGTATTGCATCCATGACGGGTAAGTATAGCCACTTATTGTTTGAATCATAATTCATATAGTGACCAGATTACATATAATATTTTATGCCCGGTGTAGTTGTATGGTTATTTATATATTTACAGTCTCTATGTTAAACATGGATAAAACCAAAACCAGGTTGTAGTAAAGGCAGATATAGCCTATTCTGGTTCCAATTCCAGTATGTAATAATTTATTGCCAAGGTAAATGGTTTTTGAAACGCATGCAGCAATTATATTCTGATACCCCATCCTTTTCCCTCTATGATTTATGCCTGACGGTATTGAAATCATTATTTATAGGTTTACTGATTATTTCTTCTGCGCCCTCTCTGGCAGAGAATGGCATTAAGACAGAGCAGCTAAAGAACCATACGGCTCTTCTTGATAAAATCGAGCAAAAACTGAAATCAGGTCTTTTCGATGAGAATGATTTACCAGAAGCGATAAAACAGGTTACCCCGGTTAAATCTGCGGCAATGCATTGTGTTGATAACGAGACCCCAAGGTTGGCTAAATTAAAAGCCGATTTAGCGACACTCGGTAAATCGTCGGAACGTGAAGCGACAGATGTTAAGCAAAAACGTTTAGATATAGCTCGGGAAAGTGCGAAAATAGAACAGAATCTGGCCAGTTGTCGTGTATTGATTCTAAGAGGGGAGGAGGTTATTAGCCGCTTATCTGTGGCGCAACAAAAATTTTTGGCAGCGAGGCTGTTAGCACAAGGCCCTGATATCAAGAAGTTATTGAAGGAAAACTGGAGTAAGCCATCATTATGGATGGCATCAACAAAATCATTTCTCACTAATAATATTGGCTTAAAACTGTTTTCAGGCTCAGGTTTATTTATCCTGATTTTCATTATAATTACCGCAGTTGGTGTGGGCATTATTCTTAGGCAAGCTATAGTTACCCGCGTCAGAAAAAAGACTCCAACGGAAGCATTTTCAAATCATTTTCTACGTGCATTACTAGCAGTTTTTGGTCACTACATGCCTCATTTGGTGATGAGTATATCAGTTGCTATATACTGTTATGTCATAACGTCCACGGTTACCCCGGTTCCATTTATAAGTGTCATTGCTTATGGTCTGCCGATCTATTTTATTTTAAAGGCATTCATTGAAATATTTCTTGATCCGCGTTTACCGGCGCAGCCATTTCATGGAATACCAGAGGACGCATCCAGAGCGCTGGCACGTCGTTTAAAGTTATTAGTGTTATTGATTTTTATCGGTTACCTTCTGTTTACAACACTGCTTTCACAGAGTTTACCTGAAGCTACTTATTTATTAACTCGGGGCTTATTCGCCACTATCTTTTTTTGTAATATCATCTGGGCCGTCTGGATACTTGGTCGGATACCACGTTTTTCAGAAACACTGGCTCTTAGAATGGGTATCAGTTTGACATTAATTTCAATGCTTGCCATTGAGTTTATGGGTTATCGCAATCTTTCTGCTTATATCACACGGTCGTTATTGAGTACCTTGCTTTTATTTGGTGGCGCTCTTCTGGCTTCTCGATTGCTGTGTGAACTATTTGACGGGTTAGACCAGGGTGGTCGTAAATGGCAGGTATCAGTTCGCAAGGCTCTGGGTGTCAAGTCATCCAGGAAACTACCTGGTTTGACGTGGTTCAGGTTTATTATCGGAGTCGGATTATGGTTTGGCTTTGTAATAGCTATTCTCAAGGTATGGGGTTTGTCAGACGCAGGATTTCAGCAGCTGAAACTTATCGCTATAGAAGGCTTTACGCTAGGTTCGTTAAAAGTTATTCCCGCAAGGATATTACTGGCATTGATAGTTTTGGCAATATTGCTTGCCATCAGTAGCTGGTTTCGTGCACGTCTTGAGCAAAGCTGGCTTTCTCGTACGGGTATGGAAAGAGGTGCCCGGGAAGCGTTGGTGACTATCAGCGGTTACGTAGGGATTGCAATTGCTTTTATTATCGCTCTTTCGATAGCCGGGTTTGAATTTGGAAATCTGGCTATTATCGCAGGAGCACTTTCTGTTGGCATAGGTTTTGGTTTGCAGAATATCGTGAACAACTTTATCTCCGGGCTTATTTTACTATTTGAGAGGCCTGTTAAGACAGGTGACTGGATCATTGTAGGTGGGACTGAAGGTTATGTAAAACGAATCAGTATACGTTCAACACAGATACAGACTTTTGATCGGGCAGATGTAATTGTCCCTAACTCGGAACTGATTTCAGGACAGGTCACTAACTGGATGTTGCGTGATATAAGAGGGCGAATAAGAGTGCCTGTTGGTGTGGCGTATGGCAGTGATACGAAGTTGGTGCATAATTTGTTGTTGGAGGTTGCACGGCAAAATCCATTGGTGGTCACGGACGGTAGCTCACCGGAACCGAAGGTTCTGTTTATGGAGTTTGGTGATAGTGCGCTTCTGTTTGAGCTGCGTATATTTATTCAGAATATTGATAATAAATATCAGGCAACCAGTGACCTTAATTTCGCGATTGATGCAGCATTTCGTGAAAATAATATTCAGATTCCTTTTCCTCAGCGCGATTTGCATATTAAAAATAGCTCAAATGATAGTCAAAATGGAATGTCAGATGAATCTGACCAGGAATAGAAAAATATATCTTGCCTTGCGATATTGAAAATATGATAGTTTTTATTTTTTGTTTTTCTAATATAAATCAGGTGGTGTAATGAAAGATAATGATGGTTTGATTGCAGCCTGTATCCTGGACGGCAAGGGTGGTGGCAGATCGATTGAGTGGGAAGACGTTCGTCATTGGAGTGAAGGTGACGGTATATTATGGCTTCATGTTGATTATACATCAGCTGTTGCGAAACAGTGGCTAACTGAAGAGAGTGGGCTGGATGAATTAGTGGTTTCCGCTTTATCGAGTGATGACCCAAGGCCTCGTAGTACATCCATGAATGATGGGTTGCTGGTGATGCTGAGAGGCGTTAATTTGAATCCAGGGGCTGAACCCGAAGACATGGTATCGTTGCGATTATGGGTTGATGCTAATCGTATAATCAGTAGCCGTAAAAGAAAATTATTATCTGTTCAGGATTTAAAAAGCGCTATTGATACAGGATGTGGACCATCCACAACAGGTGAGTTTCTGGTTGATATAGCGAGCCGGCTTGTAGAACGCATGGCTGATGTGGTGAATACTATCGATGATAAAGCTGATTTACTTGAAGACCAGATTCTTGTTGAACAAAGTCATCAGTTAAGGCCTAAAATATCTGAGCTAAGGCGTGAGGCAATTAGTTTGCGCCGTTACCTGTCGCCACAACGTGATGCGATGAGTCGTTTATTTAATGAACGTGTCCCCTGGCTTAATGATCTGGATAGAATGCGTTTACGTGAAGTGGCTGATAGTACTATGCGCTATATAGAAGATCTGGATGCCGTGCGGGAAAGAGCAATCGTTATTCAGGAAGAATTAATGAGTCGTATTTCAGAACAAATGGATAAAAGAATGTATGTCCTTTCTATTGTCGCCGCAATATTCTTACCACTGGGGTTCTTGACGGGTTTGTTGGGAATAAATGTGGGTGGAATACCCGGAGCAGAATACAAGGGGTCTTTTTTTATCTTCTGTATGATTTTGATATTGGTTGTTTCTTTGCAGTTGTGGATATTCAAAAAAATGAAATGGATGTAAACAGGTATATTTTTATTCTTCAATAATGATTTATTTATTGTTGTGATCAAGAGCAGTATTTTCTGTATTACCATTATCCTGTTTGTTTTGAGTTGCTTTTGGTTTACCAGGTTCAGTAATCCATTTGAATCCAGTGAATTGGCTCAGTTTCTTATATTTGTAAGTTGATAGTATCAAGACCAGCGCAATGGTGAGCAGGTGTATCTCGGGATTAGCTAATATGAAATGCCCGATTTGTTCCTGTATCAAAATAAAATAACAGCCGACACCGACAGCAGCTGTCCAGCCAAGTCTGACTAACGCAGGTTTTACACCACTATCATCAAGCACGGAATATAACCTGTCAATCAAGGAAGTCAGAATTATAATGGGCAACAATACCACGTGGCCGGCAGGATTGTATGAGAAGTAATCCATTAAAGATACACTAAGTGTCATGCCCATAGCCACAACAGTAAATACTATTGTGAGCCTGGGCACCCTTGTCAGTTTATCAGGCATAACAGAGCGACCAAGAATGCCGGTAATGGCAACGACAGTTATGATGACGGTTGCAGTAATCCAGTCTGCATATCTGGCTGATAAGGCCAGTAAAGATGGAGTGAAAGTGCCGAATGTACGTATACCAATAACGGTGCTACAGAAAGTAGTAAAGACAGCCCCAAGCGGAAGCAAAAGCAATATAGCTAATGTTGTTCGGGCGTCAAGTGACAAACGAGTCAGGTCAAAAATATCCATCACACCTTTTATGTCGTGTCCCAGTTTACCTACAGGTACATATTTTTCATTGATATCATAATTAATTTTGAGCGCTGAGATATTTGTATGCTGAATAATTGCAGGGCCACCGCGGCGCACAGGGATGAAATTCGGAGGTAGTGTCTCAGAATATCCATTATCAAGGTCGTATGGCAGCCATTGTGTTTCATTATAGACCTCTACCCAATGATGCTCTTCAGTATCAAAATCCTCTTTAATAATAAAGCCTGTCACCAGACGAGCCGGTATTTTACTGGCACGACATAAAGCAATCATGGCTCTTACCTTGCCGAGGTTAGTGGCTTTATTTGCCTGTAAGGCTGAGGTTGAGGTATCGGCTAAAGATTTTTTATCAGTTAAAATACTGGTATTAATATAAGAATATATGTTCTTTATAAGTGATTCTTTATTTTTTTGTTTTGAAAGCAAGTGCTGCATTCGATTTAAAACGACAGGGTGATCGGCCTCAATGTCGCTGGTATTACTCAAATAACGTTCACGTTGCATACTGGTAATTGATTTTTTTGTCAGTATATTTCTTTTGTGGGCCAGGGGGCTGATATGTATCGTAAATTCAACGAGAAATCGCTTTTTTCCAGGTGTTGTGGAAATGGCAATAATATCCCGTGATGATTCATTTTTACCTCTACTGCGAAGGAGTCGAAGTCCTTTGCTCTCAATTGACTGGGCAATGACACTGGTATGTGGTGTATCCCATGGAGGTGACAGCTCAATTCTTGCGCTGGTTTTTTCCGTAGTGAAGTTGATATCGTATGACAATGTATAGACAGTATCGCTGGCGGGTACACCAGCGTTTAATGAGAATAACAGGCGAGAGGACAGAATCACAACACCCAGAATAATCAGGGTCAGAATGACCCATTTTCGATATTGTTGATCTAAATGTTTCTTCAGGCGTTTAATGGGCATAATTTTTTGTCTCAAACAGACAATGTGTCAACTATTATTTCTTGACGGCCATTGATTTTGCGAGTAAATAGATTCATGTCAGCAGATTCTATTATATAACATTGGTGGGTACTACTGTTACATCTACTCTTATGTCTTTGCTGATAAAATGTATATCCTGGATAGATATGACCAAACCGGCGAGCATGGCTTGTTATTAATTATTATTTTCTGCTTGATAATGTAAACATGAGGTAATTACGGATATGAAACGTTATAAACAGAGTATGCTACTAAAAAATATAGTAATCATGACTGGAGTGTTAATTTCAGTCGGTGACGTATATGCGCAACAGGTCGCTGGCTGGATAGAAAAGGCTATGCTGGTTGACGATGGTATAGTGCTTAAGGCAAAACTGGATACGGGTGCTGATAATTCTTCTCTTAATGCCGCCGGGTATACAATAGTTAAAAAAGATGGAGGGAAATGGGCGAGTTTCAAACTGACGAATTATGCGGGGGATTCTGTTGACATTACAAAGAGAATTGTCAGGTTCACAAAAATAAAGCGTAAGAATTTGCCTGCGAAGCGACGTCCTGTTATCAAAATAGCGATTTGTATAGGTGACGTTAACAAGACGGTGGAGGTTAATCTGGCTGATCGTAGTAACTATAAATATCAATTATTGATTGGCAGAAGTTTTTTAAAACAAAGTATCCTGGTAGATTCGTTCATAAAATATAGCCATGAGCCCACGTGCAAAGCGGGTAATGCAGTAAATACGCAGTAAGCATATTGTCGCAGGGTATAGCCTGGTATTTAAAAAATGAAAAATAAACAGGGTTTTGTAATTTATATTATTGATGAGAAAAGTATTGGCTAATGGATACCGAGTTTCTTAAAACCTTTCTTGAGGTCAATCGCACTCGTCATTTTGGCAAGGCAGCCGAGAATTTGTTTGTTACGCAGTCAACCGTGAGTGCTCGTATTCGACAACTCGAAGACGAGCTGGGTACCCCATTGTTTATCCGGGCACGGAACGATATTCAGTTAACGGCTACAGGTCAACGGCTACTGAAGTATGCAGAGACAATCCTGACGACCTGGAACAGGGCGCGCCAGGAAATAGCTATTGAGGAAGAAGACCGTATACCACTAACCGTTGCGGGTCTTCCCAGCCTGTGGGATATCACACTGCAAGACTGGTTGCATAGCATCTCGGCTTCAAATCAGGACTTGATGGTTCACTCTGAAGTTCTGGACCCAGAAGTAATTACACGTCGTCTGATGAATGGTTCACTGGATATCGGCTTTATGTTTGAGGCTCCTCAGATATCAACATTGCATATCAAGGAAATAACCAATATTCCTTTGCTGATGATATCCACTGATTGTGACATCACTCCAGAAAAAGCACTCAATGAAAATTATATTCTGGTAGATTGGGGTACGTCGTTTGCGATATCGCATGCCAGGCATTTTCCTGATATACCCACACCCGCTATGCGAATGGGGCTGGGGCGTATGGCGCGTGATTACTTACTAGCCAGGGGTGGAGCTGCTTATCTGGCAGAGCCGATGGTAAGGGAATATATAAACAACGGCGACCTGTTTCTCGTTGAGGGCGCACCCGTTATAGAGCGCACTGCTACGGCAGTCTATCCACAACAAACCGAAAAGCACGAATTAATTACACGGGTGCTTGATTATTTTGATACTTGAATGAGTTCATAGCATTAATCATCATAGTCTGAATAAATGTCCCGCAATTCTCTTTCAAGGTTTTTTTGTTCGAGATAATCATCTATTTTGCGTCGTAGTGTCGGATCGCTTTTTTGTGTCGGACGCGCAGCTTCAATGCCGAAAATAATGATATCATCTCCGACGAAATCAGTTTCGTTGTTATCAAACCCGTTATTTTGTTTCAATGTGACACCCCGTTAAGCGAAAATATTAAAATCATGCCCTCTATTTAGCAAATTATGCATTAAAGTAAAATAATATTTTTCGATCAATACAATTTAAAAAATCAATCATCTGTCAAATCGATTGTTATCATTAAATTTTTTCATTGTACTTTGCCCAGATCTGTCGATAAGTTGCCTGCGTCTTATACTAATAAGATTGATATAACGTTTGGAACTGGCAGTAGTATATCTGGAGTTAGCATATGAAAATCAAGATCTTAATGCCGGGGTTATTTGCATTAATATTTTCGCTGGGGGTCAATGCCCGCTTGCCAGGTGAAGGATACTTTATTGTCCTTAATTCCAATGATGATAGTGTCAGTCTGATTGACCCGAAAACATATAAGGAGGTGCGTCGATTTCATATAGGTAAAGGCCCTCATCATTTGTTGCCCACTCCCGATGATGCTCATGTCATTATCGGTAATACAATGGCGAACGAGCTGGTTATCATGCACCCAAAAAATGGGAATATAATCAAGCGTATAAAAAATATTGCAGACCCATATCATTTCGGTTTTTCACCTGATGGCAAGTACTTTGTCGTCAATGGTAATCGCATGAATCATGTAGACGTTTATCACTATAAATCACTTGAATTTGGGCATGTCACAAAAAAGACCCTGTTCTACACACCCAGCCATATGGCCTTTGATAATAAAAATGTTGTCTATGTCACCCTCCAGGATAGTGACCGCCTGGTAGCGATAGACCTGGCAACCATGAAGGAAAAATGGTTTGTATCAACCGGACGTACGCCAGCAGGAGTCTGGGTTACACCCAATCAGGAACATGTATTGGTTGGCAATACCAGTGCTGATTATGTTGATGTGTTCAGAGCCAGTGATGGTGCTCATATAAAGAAGATAAAGACGGGTAAGGGAGCTCATAATTTTTTGCCGAAAGGCGACGGTATTCATGTGTATATATCCAATCGCGTGAACAATACTATTTCAATTATTGATCAAAATAAGCTAAACGTAATCAAGACGTTTAAAGTGCCTGGTGGCCCGGATGATATGGAACTTCGCAGTGATGCATCCGAGCTTTGGGTGACATCTCGATGGCGTAATCGCGTATCTGTTGTCGATACAAATACCTATAAGGTAATGCGTACGATAAAGGTTGGCAGATCACCTCATGGTCTTTATTATCATAAACATGCTGCACGTAACTAAAATAGCTTTTGCTGTACTGCTGTTTATCAGTACTGCGTTGCACGGTGCAGATAATTCAGGTTGTAGCAATCCGGTTTATCTCACCTTCGACACAGGTAATATGAAGACCGCTGAGGAAATTGCCAATACACTTAAACAAAAAAATGTTCGTGCGACCTTTTTTCTGGCCAATAATAAGACATTCAAGGGCACAAAGGCACTGTCACCTGCGTGGCAAAAATTCTGGAAAACCAGAGTGTCTGAAGGTCATGGTTTCGGTAATCATACCTGGTCACATTATTTCGTTCGCCAGGATATAAACAAGAGTACCCTGAAAGCTTATGGATGGAACGGTAAGCCGGTAAAGCTGAATGAAAGAGCATTCTGTGCTGAATTAAAAAAAGTTCAGTCTGCTTTTTATAAACTAACCGGGTATAAATTAGACAAAATCTGGCGGGCACCTGCAGGACGCACAACACAAAACAGTATTCGCTGGGCAGCAGGGTGTGGTTATCCGATTCATGTGGGATGGTCAAAAGCAGGTTATATACGTGATGATATTTCCAGTGAAAGGTTATCAAACAGACAACTATTGAAGCATGCATCAAAACATATTAAGAAAGGTGATATTGTGCTCATGCATCTTGGTGTATGGGATAGAAAGGAGCAGGCTGCCAGTATTTTGCCAGCGCTGATCGATAATTTACGCAAGCGTCGTTTATGTTTTATGCCATTAGGTGGCATGGGTTCCTGAAATGAATATGCTATACGATATCGTGGAGCCTTTTCAGGGCTTTCTTTTTGAGACTTTTATACTGCCATTCCTTCATGCGCTGGGTTTATCTGGTTGGGCTGATGAGGCCTTTGACACAACAGGGGATATATTGCTTGGTTTGTTATCCGTGGTATTGATTTACTGTTTGTTGAGACCGATGGAGAAATTCTGGCCCGTCGAAAAATGGCAGCATAGACGGGGTGTGAGGGTAGATGTATTATATACACTATTAATGCGCAGCGGGTTTTTACCGTTGATCTTTTTTCTGTTACTTGATCCATTGTTTACCTATGTCCAGTCGCAGCTACACATGGCTAATATCTATACAACGCACCTGGAGGATTTGTTTCCGAAGTTACAAAGTCAACCCATCATCGCATTCGTTATATATTTGATAGTATTTGATTTCTTTGACTATATACGGCATCGTTTTCAGCATCGGTTCAATTGGTGGTGGGGTTTGCATTGTATCCATCACAGTCAGACACAATTAAGTCTGTGGTCAGATGAAAGGAATCATATACTGGACAGTCTGTTCAAAGTATTCTGGTTCGCTGTGTTAGCAATCCTTCTTGGTGTGCCCGGTGGACAATTTTTGCTTATCATTCTGGTTACAAAATTTATTGAAAGTTTGTCACATGCTAATGCCAGAATCAGTTTTGGCAGAGTCTTTGGTAAATTGCTGGTCAGTCCAGAGTATCATAGATTACATCATGGTATTGGTATGGAGCATGACGGTAAATACTATGGCTGTAATTTTGCGACCTTGTTTCCGATCTGGGATATTATCTTTAAAACGTCAAACTTTTCGAATGCAAACTTGCCGACCGGTATTCGTGATCAGTTGGCAGGTGAAAATTATGGCAAAGGCTTTCTTGAACAACAGTTGATAGGGTTTAAAAGAATGTTTTCAGCTTTTATACCGGGTATTAAGATTGTAAATGGACACAACTGACAGTCAAATTAAAAAGATTGTCTATCTGAAGTCTACTCTGCCTGAGTACGGAGTTTTTCCAGGTTAAATTTCTGTGTTTACTGTTTATTACTTCCGGGATTTCAAAAACAAGTACTTCAGACAATGCTTCGTTTTTGTCTGTTTGTTAAAAACAGATGCGGGATAGTCACCGGTTTCAGGACATTTACCGAAAGCATCTTCGCGTAATGCATAAGCGACTTTTCCTGTATCTGTAAACTGATGGAAATATTCAAGATAATATTCATTGAGGACATTAAGGGATTTGGTATTTTTACCCTCAGATAAGTAGTGATCTGTACGGTAAAATAAAAAATAAGGGTGTCCTTCCTCTGCCCAGCTTTCCCACATAAAACGGCCGCCGTCTGAAAAGCCGAAGCCATTGAATGTACCTACACCGCCCTGGTGACTACCTAGTAAAAATAAAGATCCGTCAGCTTTTTTTCGATAGATGACTACATCATCATAGGGGCCTGATGTACTGCCTGTGACAGCAACGCACAGTTGGTCAGTCTGTGCAGGGATAACAGAGCAATCCAGTGGCAATGTTCCTGTATTTGAGGCTGCCATTGTTATAATGGGCAGTGAAAAAAGTAAGGGTGTGTATCGAAAAATAGCCCTAAAAGATGAAAACAGCATGCTGGGTACCTTTCATTCAATTATTATTGTCAAAGTGTATCCTGTCCAGAATGTGTCGTGTAGTTATAACGTAGGGTGAATTTGTATTTGATTATATAGCGTGTCAACTATATATTATAGTTATCCTTTTAAATTTTTTTAGATTTGTTCAGGGGAAATTCTTGTTAACCTCGTTATTTCGTTTAATATATTTATTCGTATTTTGTTTTTCAGTCTTTGCTGCTACGAGCAGTGATGTACGCCCGGAATCTCAACAAACTAAATGGAAAGCGGTTGAACGTGGTTTCAGTCTTGAGTTGGTTCAGGTTAAAGATGATTATGTACGCGCAGTATTCCTGGCGCGAGGCCTGCCTGGTGATGTGGTGGAGAAGGTCAGTCGTTACTGTGTGTTTGGTACAATCATTAAAAATCACTCAGATTCACCCATATCATCCCGATTATCAGGCTGGCGTGTGGTTACCATCGATGGCGTTGAACATAAATTAAAACTGAAAGCTGACTGGACTCGGGAATGGAGTAAAAAGGGCATTGCTTTTCGTTGGCTGATATTATCAGAAGAGCAAAATTTTGATGCGGGTGACTGGATTCAGGGTTTTTCGACGATAGCAGTAGCGCCAGGGAAAAGCTTTGATCTTCACTATTCCTGGAAGCAGAATGGAAAAACCTATAACAATGAGATCAAGGGGGTGACCTGTGCGTCTGCTTCGAAAAACTGATGTTGGTAATTACATGATGATATTGTTACTGGCTATGCTGCCAGCTCACCATGTTGCCGCCGAGCAGGCTAAGGCTGCAGGTAATTATAAGCTTAAAAAACTGCCTAAACCGGCATCTGCGCCTGATTTTTTATTGAAAGATATGGATGGAAAGCTGCATTCATTAAAGCAATACAGGGGTAAAGTGGTTCTGATTAATTTCTGGGCAACCTGGTGCCCGCCTTGTATACGTGAAATGCCGTCGATGGAAAGTCTTTTCCTTAAATTTAAATCAAGAAATTTCGTTATACTGGCGATTAATCAATGGGAAGATGATGAGCGTGTCTTTGAGTTTATGGGGCAGTTAAAATCAATACCCACCTTCCCGATATTATTTGATCCTGACAGCAAGATATCTTCTGCTTATGGCGTTCAGGGATTACCATCAAGTTATATCATCGACAAGCAAGGCCGAATCGTGTATCGCGCTAAAGGCGGCAGGGATTTTGACCATCCCGATATTGTACGTAAAATAAAATCCTTGTTCTGAATATGATATTTGTTCAATGTCCGAGGCGGGTCGACTACAGTCTTTTTATATTTTCTATTCTCTTTTATTCATTTCTGTAGCGTACAGTTTCCACCTTCAGACTGTGTGCTTAAGCTATTATATGTCGCTAATATTTTATTGCCACTCGAATCTGCGTTGATAAGTACAAACATATATTTTAACGTTTTAGTATTAAAGTAGAAGTAGTTCGTTACACCTTTTAACATACTGAATTCACAAGAAACCAGATTACCTGTTTTTTTGAAGTGGCAGGCGTCTAATTTGAACGCTGGTACACCTTCCATCTCTAATGAAAGAATCCATTTTCCATTCTTCTGTTCTATTATGTTAGTCGCACCTTTAGCAGATTCCATGACCTGTTTTCTCCAGCTGTAATTACTTAATTGTAATGAACCTATATTCGCGTATTTATCAAATTTACAGATATACTTTTCTGAAGCCATTGTTGTTGCGGATAGTGTGAGAATAAAGATACTGATTATAAGACGCATTTTTCACCTACTGGAGTTTTGGGGTAAGGCATAGATCCGGGTAATAATTCTAGAATACGGGCTGATTTTTAAATTATCGGATTATTATATACCAACTGACTGCCTTGGTTGAATAGCAGAAGCCTGTTTGATTATCTTTAAATGTTTGCTAACAGACATTCAGGATGGTCATGTGTAATGATTCTAACGTAATACTCCGGACGACGGGCTATAGCTATCGATCACATCAAGGTAATTGGCTCGTACGTAGGCGGCAGGGTCGATCGCATGTTGCAGGCTGATGCTACCCTTTAATTGTTGCACAGATTCATACTCATGCTCCTGAAGCCATTCATCGAGTTGTGCAAGAATTTCTGTGATACGAATAGTACCGTGTTGTAGTAGCTCACTACACAGGTGAGTGATATCTGCACCTGCCAGTAAGGCTTTCAGGACATCCTCGCTGGTGTGGATACCACCCGTGGCGGCGATTGACAGGTTAACCTGTCCGCGCAGGATGGCTATCCAGCGAATACGTAACAGTGATTCGATAGAGTTGGACATATGTAACTGCGGTTTGACTTGTAATGTTTCCAGATCAATGTCCGGCTGATAGAAACGGTTGAACAGGGATATGCCGCTCGCACCTGCCTGTTGCAGTTCATTCACAAAGTGCGCCAGCGCGCTGAATTGTGAAGACAGTTTCATGGTGACCGGAATACTGACGTGTTGCTTCAGATCCTTGAGCAAACCAATATAACGCTGTTCTACTTGTTGCCCCTGTTCATCAACCCGGGTGGGAATATAGTAAACATTGAGCTCAAGTGCATCCGCACCGGCTTGCTGTAATTCCTGGCCGTGTCGTATCCAGCCATCCTGAGAGATGCCATTGAGACTGGCTATCACCGGTATATCAAGTCCGGTTTTAAGTTTTGTTAGCTGATCAAGATAGTTATCAAGGCAGCAATTCATGTCTTCCGGTACAGGATGAAAATCTTCAGCTTCTGCATGGCCAATAGATTGGTGATGCATGAATCGTTGCAGGTGTTCCTGTTCGTGATGTATTTCTTCTTCAAATAGTGAATGCATGACGATGGCAGCAGCACCTGCATCTTCCAGTTGTCTGGCGCTATCGATGTTACGTGTCAGCGGTGATGAGGAGGGTACCAGTGGATTGGTCAGCTTCAGTCCGAGATATTCAGTGGTCAGGTCAGTCATGATGATGGCTCCTTATCTGTATTTTCTTCATGATCTGTATTTTCTTCATGCCAGGGGATTTCAGACAGATGTTTGTAATAATCATAGCGTTCATTCACTTCTTTTTGTGATTGTGCAAGGAACTGTTCGGCATCTTCCGGGTGAGTGCGCCATAACATATTAAAACGGGTCTCGGTTTTAATAAAGTCGCGATAGGGAATTGATGGCGCTTTTGAATCCAGATGTAAGGGATTCTGTCCCTTTAATGCGCGCTGTGGGTCATAGCGAAACAGTGGCCAGTGTCCGCTATCGACAGCGAGTTGTTGTTGGCGGTGATTGTTTGACAGGTCGACACCATGTGCAATGCAGGGTGCATAGGCAATGATCAGTGAAGGTCCAGAGTGTGCCTCGGCTTCAATGAAAGCACGCAGGGTCTGAACATCTTTTGCCGCATAGGCAACATGGGCAATATAAATATTCTGATAATCCATTGCCATCAGTGCGAGGTCTTTTTTGGCAGTGGGTTTACCACCGGCTGAAAATTTTGCCACAGCTCCTCGTGGAGTAGCCTTGGATGTCTGCCCACCGGTATTGGAATAAACTTCGGTATCCAGTACCAGAATATTAACGTCCTGTCCGGATGCAAGCACATGATCAAGCCCGCCAAAACCGATATCATAGGCCCAGCCATCACCACCCACAATCCAGACACTTTTACGGCACAGGTTTTCAGCAAGCGACTCCAGTATTCTGGCTTCGGGCTGATCCAGTTCAGACAAGTTATTTCTGAGCTGAACAATACGTTGACGTTGCTCATGGATGCCGGTCTCGGTGGTTTCATCAGCAGACAAAATGGAATCAGCCAGATTGGCGTCCAGTGATGCTGAAAGCAGAGTGAGTAGTTCTTTCGCCTGCTCGCGTTGTTTATTAACCGCGATACGCATACCCAGACCGAATTCTGCATTATCTTCAAATAATGAATTTGACCAGGCAGGGCCGCGACCTTCCTGATTAGTTGTCCATGGGGTGGTCGGCAGGTTGCCGCCATAAATGGATGAGCAACCCGTGGCATTGGCGACCAGCATACGGTCTCCAAACAGTTGGCTGGCCAGTTTTAAATACGGCGTTTCACCGCAACCCACACAGGCACCGGAGAATTCAAACAGCGGCTGAAAGAGCATGGAGCCTTTCATCGTAGTGGGCTTAACTGCTTCACGTGGATAATCAGGCAGATCAAGGAAGAAGGACCAGTTTTCCTGTTCCTGAATGCGCAGAGGAGAATATTCATCCATATTAAGTGCCTTGTGACTGGCATTGGATTTATCACGAATCGGACAGATTTCGACACATAGACCACAGCCGGTGCAATCTTCTGCAGACACCTGATAGCTGATAACCATATCCTGAGGGTAGTCTTTACCCTTGATTTTTGCGTATTTGAAAGCAGAGGGTGCATCCTTTAGATGCGTGGCAGGAAAAACCTTGCTGCGGATAACACCGTGAGGACATACAAACGGACATTTGCCACATTGGGTACAGAGTTCAGTGTCCCAGACCGGCACCTCCAGTGCCAGATTACGTTTTTCATACGCGGCGGTCCCCAATGGAAAGCTACCATCAGTCGGGAGTGCGCTCACCGGGATACTGTCACCATTACCGGCAATAATTTTAGCGGTCACCTGCTGAACAAAGTCGGGCGCATTCGCAGGAACAGGGATGATTTTTTCAAGCTTGCTATTAACGGTATCAGGGATAGTGACTTCGTGCAGGCAGTCAAGCGTATCATCAATGGCGCGATGGTTCATGTCGATGATGCGCTGACCTTTTTTACCATAGGTTTTTTCAACGGCCTGTTTGATCGAGGTGATAGCCTGTTGTTGAGGAAGAATACCTGAAATGGAAAAAAAACAGGTCTGCATGATGGTGTTAATGCGTTTGCCCATACCGTTATTGTTTGCAACGGCATAGGCATCAATAACATAAAAGTGGATTTTTTTATCCTTGATTTGTTGTTGCATCTGCCGGGTCAGGCTATCCCAGACCTGGTCGATAGGTGTCGATGTATTTAGCAGAAAAACAGCATCATCGGCAGCCTTGTCCAGCATACTGTAACGTTGCAGAAATGCAGGTTGATGGCAGGCAATAAAATTAGCATCGCCATCACCGATCAGATAAGTTGAATGGATCGGGGCAGGGCCAAAGCGTAAATGAGATACCGTCACCGCACCCGATTTTTTTGAGTCATAAACAAAATAACCCTGCACATACTGGTCTGTGGTTTCGCCAATAATCTTGATACTGTTTTTGTTGGCACTAACGGTGCCATCACTGCCAAGGCCATAGAAAACAGCCTGAAAGGCATTATCGTGAGCATCCGTTCTAAAGTCAGGATCCCAGTCCAGACTGGTCTGGCCGACATCATCATGAATCCCTACGGTATACTGGTTTTTGGGCCTGTCCTGCTTTAGCTCATCAAATATTGCCTTGATCATGCCGGGGGTGAATTCCTTTGAAGACAAGCCGTAACGCCCGCCGGTAACAATCGGCATGCTACTGAATGTTGTCTGGTCACCGCAGATATCCCGGGCAATAGCGCTGATGACATCTTTATACAGAGGCTCGCCATCGGCACCCGGTTCCTTGGTGCGATCAAGTACGGTAATGCGAGTTGTCGTGGCAGGCAGGGCTTGCAGCAGTGCCGAGGCTGAAAAAGGGCGATATAAGCGCACAATAACAAGCCCCGCTTTTTTACCCTGACGATTAAGATAATCAACGGTTTCACGTGCAGTCTCTGCTCCTGAGCCCATCAGGATCATGACATGTTCGGCTTGCGCATGGCCAACGTAATCAAATAAATGATAGTGTCTGCCCGTGAGTTCAGCAAACTGATCCATGCATGACTGCATGATGTCTGGCATCTCATTATAATAAGGGTTAACAGTTTCACGTGCCTGGAAATAAACATCAGGGTTTTGAGAACTGCCACGAAGTAACGGGTGCTCAGGAGACAAGGCGCGTTGGCGATGTTGTTCAAGTTGTTGATGACTGATCATAGCCTGCACAACATCATTATCAATGCTGGCTATTCTGGCAATTTCATGCGAAGTACGAAAGCCGTCAAAAAAATGTAAAACAGGTATGCGTGACTTCAGCGTACAGGCCTGTGAAATCAAAGCAAAATCATGTACTTCCTGTGGTGAATTGGATGCCAGAAACCCGAAGCCGGTTGACCGTGCAGCCATGACATCACTGTGGTCACCAAAAATAGACAATGCCTGGCAGGCCAGAGAGCGAGCAGCGACATGAAACACGACAGGAGATAGTTCGCCGGCTATCTTGTACATATTTGGAATCATGAGTAACAGCCCCTGTGAGGCTGTAAACGTAGTTGTCAGGGCGCCAGCCTGTAATGCACCATGGATGGCGCCAGCTGCCCCTGCTTCACTTTGCATTTCAATAATTTCCGGAACAGTACCCCACAGATTCTTTTGCTGTCGGGAGGACCATTCATCAGCCCATTCTCCCATAGGTGAGGCGGGTGTAATCGGGTAGATGGCAATAACCTCATTGGTCAGATGGGCAATGATTGCTGCGGCCTGATTACCATCTATGGTTAAATATGTTTGATTCAATAGAACACCTGCTGAGTTGGGGAAGATGATTGTTTGCCCCGTTATATAAAATGACTGCCGGTAATGATGAAATTAAAAACACACTATTGTTAACCAGAAAACTATGTTTTATTGTATGCCTGTTAATGCTTGTCAGGCAAGATAGTCTGGCGGGATATGAGTTGATTACAGTCAAGTTTATATTAATTAGAATAAACCAATGATTTTATTGGATTTACTGGAGAAGATAATATGCAAGTTGAAAGCATGCTTGAGCAGATTAAAGCCAACCCGAAGGATGTCAGTTTTGAAGAGGTCATGTCTGTTATTAGTGAACACTATGATTATCAGCCGGTATTATTCACTAACGGTATTACGGGTGATCAGGTGGTGAATAAAGCAGGTGAGAATGAAGGCTCATGTAAAATTTTTGCTTTTGCTAAACTGCATGAGCTATCGGAATCAGAAACACTGGCCTGTTTTGGTAAATACTACCGCAATGATGTATTACAAAATGAAGAAGGAGATGATCATGCCAATATTCGTACTTTTATCCGGCATGGTTGGAAAGGTATCGCTTTTGAGCAGCCGGCACTGGTTGCTAAAGGTTGATTAAAATCGTGTGGTTACAGTATGTCGGGTATTGCCTTCATGCATAATGATATAAAAAAGCCGGCAATATATTGAATATAAAAATATTGCCGGCTTTTTTGGATGGATTTTTTATTCTGTTTTTAAATCAATTGTTTTGCCTTTCTCTCGCGTCCACTGATGCATGGAACCATCATACATTTTAACTTTTTTATTACCCAGCACTTCATGTAGCATAAACCATGCTCCGCTGGCCAGATGGCCGCTATTACAGTAAGTAATCGTATCACCGTCGGTTTTGATGCCAAGTGTCGAGGCTATTTTTTTCATGTTATCGGCAGATGTGAAGTTGGCCTTGCCACGCGGTCCTCCAAGTAATTCATCGGGTAGATTCCTTGCGCCGGGGATATGACCCTTTGCATAAACATATGATTTTTTCCACGTGCCCAGGTATTGAGAAACAGATCGTACGTCAATCAGTTGTGTCTTTTTGTCCTTAATTGCGTTTGTAATGTCAGCGCTGGTTGCAAGAATATTTTTTCTTTCAGCTGTTGCAATCCAGTTCCCTTTCTTGCTGCGTGAGATTTTATTGGCAACAGCCCCTCCTTTTATTAGCCAGTGGGTCAAGCCACCATTAAGGATGGCCATGTCATCTTGCCCATAGTACTTCAGACTCCAGTAAAGTCGGGTGGCTTGTGTTATGTCCGCGACTGACCATCCTTTGCTGACAATGACAATGGCATCACCTTTATTGACACCGGCAGATTGCATGATTTTTTCAAATGCCGCCTTGTTAATGAGCAAGCGTGTTATTTTCTGGCCATTGACTTCTTTACTGGCGCGTAAGTTTTTATAGTTAATTAATCGCGCGCCAGGGATATGTCCGGCAACTTTTGCCAATGTCAGTTTTCCGGTTTTACGGTTCTTTTTAAAAACGGGTTTCCCGGTAAAACTTTTGGTATCTTTGCGGACATCCAGAATAACAACCTTATGTTGATTAGCTTTAAGCCAGTTAGTATCAATAAGAGGTCCTGGCAGGGTAGCTGCCTGACTGATCGGTGTTATTAAAACTGATACAAGTAAAAAAAGTAGAATTCTCGGTTTCATTATTTGCCCCTTGTCTGGAGTGAGTATAAGCATCTTATAACACAGATGAGAAAACTGATGTTGATGCCAGTCAAAACAGTTGTGTTATTTTTTATTGGACATCTGTTGTACATCATTAATAAGATCAATCGAGCAAGCCGAAAGTGTGTAGATAGCAGGGTCTTGTAAAACCTGTTTGTTTGATTGCGTTTCGGTAAGTTTAGTGATTTTGTTATCACGTGCAAGCAATAAATTTTCAAGTGTGTTGTGATAGACAGAAAGCATGGCTGTCAGCCAGTGTTCGGTCAATGTCTGTTTTGAGTTGCTGTTGATTTTTTTCAGTGTATCCAGCAGTTGGCCGGTTTCACCCCATGATTCACCACTAACCCATTGATTGACAGTAAACCATTGCAGCGGCTGGCCATAATGATCCATAGATAAACCAGCCAGATGACTCCAGACAGTTTGATTCAGTTTAATGAAAATATGAAAGTGACCATGTTCATTTTCAGGTTTACCCGTCATATCATGACAGTGATAGTAACTGCGCAGGCCTGTATGCCCAAATTGTAATATCGGGTCCGGGTATCGATTCTTTTTCTGAATACATCCATCAGCCGGGATAACAGATAGAACAGGGTTACTTTGTTGTTGTGCAAACTGGTTAATGCAGGTGATGAGCTGTTCGATTGCCATTACAGCCCGCAAGGCGTCTCACCCATACCACAAGGGTTTTCTGTGCTGCCATCTCCGTTAGTATCATCTTCAATAATAATGGTACCTTGCTGTGTATGTGTTTGCTGAGGCTCGGGTAAGCGGTGTCGGGTATGGTCAATGGCAACTGCTAATGTTGCAAGTCCCAGAGCAGAGCTTAATAGTAATTTATTGTTCATTGTTTGATATCCCCCGGTGGAGCATCAACCCCGATCCAGATCTTGAAACGAATAGCGAGTATAGAGCCACAAAAGGCTGACACAAGCCACAGCCACCCATGCAGGCTGCCTGTGCTGATGCCTGCCAGCATGGCGCCAATATTACATCCATACGCGAGTCGCGCTCCATAGCCCAGAAGCAAGCCACCTGCAATGGCCGTAAACAGGCGTTTTCGGTTGATTTTTGCTTGTGGTGCAAATTTACCTGCCAGCGCCGCGGCTAATGCTGCGCCAAATATAATGCCAAAATCCATAATGGATGTCGTATCTTTCAACACGCTGGCATTGAGTGCTCTGGAGGGATAGTTGCTTGCCCAATAGCTCCAGGATGAAATATCACCGCCTAATGCCGACCAGATCTTGGTGCCCCATAAGCCAAATGCAAAGGTAATTGACCATGGATGGCCTGCCAGCCAAAGGGTCAGAAAATTAAACACTAACAGGCCTGCGATGCCCCAACTCAACGGCCAGGGGCCAGTCGTCAGGCGTTCAAAAAACCCCATGTGTAACGGATCTCGTAATGGAATTAACTGGTTATTTTTTCGCACATCCATAAAACGAACCAGGAGATATAAGCCAAACAGTAGCAGCAACTGTAAAAGTAGCGCACCCATCCAGCCGATTTCGTTAATAATGGATATCTTTCCTAATGCTGGCAAGCTTGTCCACCAGGGTAAGTGAGCTGCTCCCAGGGTTGCGCCGACGATAAAAAACGTCAGCGTAATTAACATGTCGATATGTCCCCAGCCAACGGTAAACAGCGTGCCTGAACCACAGCCCCCGCCCAGTTGCATTCCCATGCCAAATAAAAATGCCCCTGCCAGTACCGAAATACCCACGGGTCCCATAGCGGCATAACCACTTATGCCGGGTATGGCTTTGGCAATAACAGGAAAAAATATGATGGAAGTCAGTGCGAGTAGTAATATTTGTGCGCGTACACCTTTACTGTCACGATTTCGGATAAATTGTCGCCAGCCACCGGTGAAACCAAACAGGGCATGCAGCAGTGTAATGCCCAGCCCGACCCCTATCAGGAATAGCAAGGCATGTTTAAGTGAAAACTCATGTTGCAGTAACAGACTGATGCTCAGAATAGAAAGCACACTGACAGTTGCGACAGGTATATCCGCTTTGTTTTTAACCGGCATTACATGGGTCTCCCTGGGATATTAGCGAGTGTTTTATCACTTGTTTTTTGAAGCACTGATACCCTCTTTGATCGATTTAATGACCCGTTGAGTCAGTTCATGTGCAACAGACGCTGCGTTACTGCCTTTGGCTATGTAATCTGGCCGTACAAAGTGGACAGATGTTATTTTGTCTTTATAGGTGAGGGTTATGTGTAATGGACACATGGCCGTCATGCTGACATCCAGATTGCTGACCTGATTGGCGTACCAGGCATTGCAAAATACCATGGACTTAATTCGATCAAGCTTGTTCCGGTTGTAATCTTTACCCCAGCGTTTTTCAAAATTGGCAATATTTGAGCCAATATCAGGTTCAAATACGACAAATAAACGGTTTTTTTCCAGTGCAGTGTGGATATTTTTATAAATAACCTCGAAATCACCTTTGACTGAAGCGGTATAAACAGCAGATGAGGCAATGACTATCTGAGTGTTAATAAGCAAAAACATTACAATTATCATCTGCTTGAGTCTGATCATATGCATTTCCTTTATTGTGATTTTAGTCGTTACCTGAGTGGGTTGTGCATTGGATAGTAACAAGAATAGCCATTGAGGCCCAAGTATACATATTTTATCAGCGGTTAATCATTTATAAACAATAACTTAATCTAATTTGGTGCTTTTGGGTGATTAAAGTTCAGGACCATGCTGACGAAACAGTATATATAGAATCAAGTCAGGAAAATTACCCTAACGTAGAGGCGTGGTATGTATAAAGGTATGTATAAATTAGACAAGCAAGTTATTTTTCCTTCACTGAAGGTTCTGGCTTATTTATTACTGGGTCTGTTGCCAGGTCAGTTGTTATTCGCCGGGGAAAAAGATAAATCAGGCGAAAGCTGTCCGATGCCTGTGGCGAGTGATCACCATCCTGCCGGGTATATAACGGGTGCCGGAGCGCACTTTTCATGGATTATATTTGATGCGCTAAAGCCAGAGCTTGAAAAGCTTTCTTCTCGTAAAATAATTTTATTTGGCAAGGATTCCATGCTGGGGCAGGGGTGTAATGCGGGTATAAAAAATGCCAGTCTGAATAAAAAGGGTAAAGAAACATTTGGTTTTGTTTGTTGCCCATTAAGCCCAAAGGAAGTTACAAAAAAGAAATTGCGTGTTTTTCCATTAGCACTGGAACCCATATTGATTCTGGTTAACAAAAGCAATCCGGTTAACAACCTGAGCAGACAGCAAGTTAAAGACATTTTTAGTGGACGTATAAAAAACTGGAAAAAGGTGGGTGGCAATGATCAGCCAATTGCAGTGGTAACACGACTACACTGTAAAAAGAGGCCGGGTCACTGGAAAACAATTTTGTCAGACAAATCAAAATTCAGAAAGCTGAGGCTGAATGTATCCAGTGCAGATGAAATGGTGAAGCGCGTCAGTGATTTTTCAGGCGCAATCGGTCATACGGGTTCTACCTGGTTATTTGAAACTGGAAATAAGGTAAAGCGAATTACAATAGGCGGGAAAGTAGCGTCAGCGGCTAATCTGAAATCCCGTAGTTATCCTTTTTATCGAAAATTATCAGCGGTTACAAATTTAAACCCTGGCGCTGATGTACTGAAAATAATCAAGGAAGTGCAAACTGGCCCGACCTTTTTCTCGATAGCAAAAAGATTTGAATTGCTACCGTTGAATAAACAAAGACCCTGAATGTTTTATTTTAGTTATCGTTTACGGCTAATTATTTATAGCGTCTTCCTGATGATGTTTTTATCAGGGACGTTATTATATTCGTATCAATATGTTCAAAATGTTATTTTTGAAGAAGCTGACAATCATTTGCTCAGGCTAAAACAGCTTCTTGTTGGTAACCTGAGGTCTGATCAATCCAAGCTTCAGCGTTATGCAACTATTGTCGCGCGTGACCTTAGACTAAAGGAATATCTTTTTGTAGTGACAGGTATTGGTGGTGACAGCCAGCCACTGGAGAATCTGTATGAACGTCAATTTGGCTGGCTCCCTATTTACCGAAGGATAATTCTTTCTGACAAAGAAGAAATACTGGTGGGGAAAAATCATGTAGATCTTGCATTGGCGATCCGGAAAAAATTCAAGCAGAGTGAGAGCGGTATATTTTATTTTCAGGGTAAGACGGGTTTTGAGGTCGTCGCAGTAATGCCAATAAAATACAGAGGGAATATTCAGGGCCGGGTTGCAGTTACATTATTACTGGGTGAAAAATGGTTACAGGAGAACAAGAAGATCAGTGGTGGTGAATTTTTTATGGTGCAGGATCATGAAATTATCAATACAACTCTCGGTTCAGGCTATGACGCTCATTTCAGGATCAGGGACGGAAATCATCTGATGATAAATGGAAATCCATTTCGCATGCTACAAATAGAGTTAAGTGAAAATAAAATGCCACATAAATATCAATTGTGGTTTGGTTTGTCCGAGGCAGATTTATTGTTACGTCTGGATCAACATCAACGTTTTATTTTGACACTGGTAGGAGCAGGTGTAGCCGGTGTTTTACTGATGGGGATTTTGATTATCAGAAATTTCAGTGGTCCTTTGTTGCGATTGATTAAAGTAACGCATGCAGTTTCAGAAGGCGCTTTACCCAAGCTAAAGAAAAGCAAGGTCAGAAATGAAGTTGATGAGTTATCAAATTATTTTGCAGATATGCTGCTGGCATTAAGAGATAAGCAGGATGAAATTCAAAAAACACATGAAAAACTTGAGAAGTCTGCAATTACAGATACTCTGACAGGGTTATATAACAGGCGTTGTTTGCAGGAAATTTTCCCTAAATTGTTATCACAGGCAAAACGGGATAACTTATGCGTATTTGGTATTCTTCTTGATCTGGATTATTTTAAAAAGGTAAATGATACCTATGGTCATATAGTTGGTGATCATTGTCTGGTGCATTTTTCAAAAATAGTACAGCAGGAAGCACGTGATAGTGATTATATCTTTCGTCTGGGCGGTGAGGAATTCCTGGTGCTGACAGTGAGTGAAAATATTATGGCAGCCACCAGTTTTGCAGATAAAATAAGAAAAAAAATAGAATCAGTACCTTTGCATGCAGAGGAAGCATTAATTCAGATTACGGTGAGTGGTGGTGTGAGTTACGCTAACCCGAAAGGCTCTCCTGAAACAACACTTAATCAAATGTTATCCCGTGCAGATATCGCGCTATATCAGGCGAAGCATGCAGGGAGGAACCGTATTTGTGCATCCAGCGCTAAAGATAATAGTAAAAATACGCAGCATCAGGGACAGGTATAATTGTTATCTGTTCGTGCTTTGTTATTGATTAAATAGATTATTTAAAATGGCCAGAAAATTCTGTTATTAGCTATTTCCAATGGTAATATATGTCTGTAAAAAGACGTTTATCGTCAATTAATAATCGTTCAGGGATAAAATAATGATAAGCAGAGTAAAGATGATGCTGGTTTCCGGACTGGTTGGTATCATACAGATTGTGGGTTGCTCAGATACCTCGCAAACAAATACGGCTACTTCTGGTTCTACTGTGCCGGTGGCAAAGCAAACCAATATTGTTCAATTTAATGAGCCCGTTAAATATAAAACAGGTGATCCTGTATGGTTAAGACAGCGTTTACCTGAATCGAGTCTGGCTTACTTACGAATACCGTCAGTGGTTGCTATGTTCTCAGCGCCAAAAGGTAATGTTTTTACGGGTGTATTGCAAAGCCCCGCACATCAGAATTTAATCAGTAAGCTGGAGCAGGGTCTGTATAAGACTTTTGCTACTGAAACCGGAGATATGATCAAGCCTATGGGGCAGTTCTGGTTACAGTATGTGCGCTCACCAATAGAAATTGCTGTACTCAGTAATGAACATAATCAGCCGTTACCTAAAATATTGCTGGTTACCCGACTGGGTTTTAAAGATCTGGCAGGTTTTCATACTTTTGTAAATGACTGGGTACAGTCAGATCCACGTGTGTATCGTTTAGGTAAAACGGAAAAGAATGACGGATATGTAAGTCTGGCCAGTGGGCCATTTTCGATAGAAATGCGTTATCACGCTGACACAAAATTATTGACTATGTTGGCTGGAATGGGCGTAAATCGTAAAGAACTGGATAAGCGCTATAGTGCATTAACACTGAATAAAAAACATAGTATGTATGCTCTGGAGGAACAGATAGACAGTAGTCACTATGGTTTTTTAGCCTGGCTGAATGTTGAAAAAATACTGCCGGTTGTCGGTACTGTTATGCCCCCCGAAAAATATCAGGCCCTTAAAAACAAGGTATTTTTAAAAGATATGCGTTCTGTTGCGATGGGTATGGGCGTGAGTCGTGGTAAAGGGCGACTGTCTGTGCTGGCATCTTTTCAGGATGGTACTGTTAATAAACTGGTGCCGGCAGGTGATATGAAAGCTGATTTTATGTCAGCAGGCAAGCCTGAATTATTATTTGGTATGACGGTGCCAGGTGTTAAGCAGTTTAAACTACTGGAAGAGAATCTTCTTTCAAGTGCGTTTAAAGATAATTCAGGTGTTTATCTGGCCTTTAAAGAAACAATTAAAAATAAAGCCGGCGCTTCGATTGAAGACATACTTTCAGTGATGGGCCCGGAGGTGCTTTATTTGAGAGATCAGGTGGGTGAATTCAGTATTATCGCTATACGTGACCAGAAAAAATATAAAACATTATTTGAAATGATGCGCAAGAAGTTAAAGTTCGATTACGATGTGCGTGAAATAAACGGCGTAAAAATTCATCATAGTCGTATAACATCCTATCAGCTGGAAGACTTCAGGAAGGCATTTAACAAAAAGAACAAACGAAAAGCTGACAAGGCAGGGGTTAAGGTTAAAGATAATCCGTTGCTTGATTTATTGGTACGGATTAAGACGCATAGCTACTGGATAGAAGAGAAGGGTTACCTGGTTGGTGCAAGTGTACCCCAGTTGCTCGTGGATCGCGTAAATTATAAGCAGAAAGTTAGCATTCATGACTGGTTAAATAAAGAACAAGGTCAGAATATTAATAATGCTTTATTGGCATTGTCATTACGCATCAAAGATGTGCCCCAGACACTATATTATACTTACCTGGAGATTTTGAATGTTCTGGCAGATTTTACAGATACAAAAATTGATCTCTACCAGATGCCGACATTTAAAAATAGCCGTTTGCCCGTCAGCGGGAGCTATGGAGTACAACTCCTCTCTGCGCCAGACAGTCTGGGTTTAGAAGTTAGTTACGAAGCAACTCCTCTGGAGGTAGTGGGGCAGAATGTAACAACAGCGGCAGTCGTCGTTGGCATATTGGCGGCGATTGCAATTCCTGCTTATCAGGATTACGTCGTGAGATCTAAAATTGCATTAACCTATAGTCGTACTGTCAAGGCGCGTACCTGGATAAGTCAGTTCTGGCGCAACAAGGGCAGGTTTCCGGAGAAGTCAGATATTGCCAGATTCGATTTTGATAGTATTACTTCAGCTGATGTGCAGCGTGTGTTGATTATACCGCGTAAAGGCACGTTGATTTTGACGCTGAATGGTGAATCGTCGCTTTCAGGAAAACGCCTGACCATTGAGCCTGTTATTGAAGGGGGTGGATTGTATTGGCGTTGTGGTGGTGAACTGGCGCAAAAATATTTGCCGGGCGGTTGTCGTTAGACAGAGTCATACAGATATGGTCTGAAAAGTTTAAATGGTAAAGGGATAGCCGCAAAGTAGTGATTGTATCGTGACTCGTTATGCCTGTGCAGATGTGTGTACCCATACTTCCTGTATTATTTAACGTATCAGGTTATTTTTTCATGAAGTCAATCATTTGTTCATAGACATAGCCATAGATAATAAAATGTTCATGAGGCTCCAGTAGCTGGTACTCCAGGCCGTGCTTGAAAACACCATGATCCGGACTATGGACAATATTGCGAATAATGCAGGGGATGTTGATATATTCTTCCTTGCCGCCAACTTTTAGCTTACTGGACAAGGTCATGACGTTACCAACATCGCCTATTAGCCGTTTCGACTCTATCATGGCGCCATTTGTACTCATATCCTGGATCACGAGCGGGACTGATTCATGTTCAACACCATCATCGCTGGTTTCAAGTTGTGCTGAGCCAATAAGTTTAATGGCAATACGTTCCGCCTTGCGGACAGTGATATGCTCCATTTCTTTTGGATAAGCAAGGTGCAGATAAGGGTAAGGAGATAGATTTGTGCTTAATATCTGGGTGGTAAAACCATATACTTCGTTGCCGGTCATCATGCGTACAATCACTCGCTGGTCAACACGAATGAGCATAATGTTACCCTCAATTCTTGGGGTAGTAATTAATACGCTGTGTCCTTGTAAATAACCAATAACCTTTGCGTAATGGCGTCGGTTTGTTTCGTCGGCCACAAACTGGAGTTGCAGTGTGTCACCAATCTGTAGTTCCAGCTTATTATCTTTGCTTGTCATGTGTTGCCGTCTTTATTATTTTGTATGACTATTTATAGCATAGTTTTCAAGGGATTGTGTGATCAAATGTTGTAAATCGAAGCTTGCTCGTTATTTTCACATTATGCATGCAATGCAGTTCCTGGCCTACTTCCGGTTTCTTTTTTTTCGACCCTGAAAGTGACTGATAGTATGAATGATATCGCTAAATGGAATAAGCTCCAATGATCCAAATTTTTGTATCGCAGCTTCGATGCATGTATAGATATTTTCTACCGTGTCAGCGGGTATTTTCTGTTGATCCAAAAGTTGATTCAGACCCAGTATGCCACCACATTGCGCTTTAATTTCTTTTGCATGTGGCAGTTGTTTATTTGTGTTGGCAGCTTTCAGCGCAAAAGCGGCATTGCTGCGTGTCAGGCGCAAGAACCCCTGACAAAGTACCTGAGCCTGCTCACTCTGGCAGCCTGCTGCTTCCCGGTCAGCCAGGTTGATTTTCTGTAAATGCTGACAACCAAAGCGACGCGTTAGTATGGCTTTTTCATAACAGCATCTCAGTGTATTTACTGAATGATAGGTATCACGGTATTCGTCTTCATTCATATAAAAATCCTTAAAAATCAATTCAGTAAAGATAAATTAAAATTAAATATTACTGTTCAGCCAAGGTTCATCTTGCACTGCCTATACTGACAGCGTGAAATATGAAAAGGCTACCCAGGAGGTGCAACATGAAATCCATAAAAGTATTAACAAAAAGTTTAATTTTAACTTCACTGATCGTGCTGTCAGTACCCACCGCTTTTGCGGGTGACAGACATGATAACCAGCAGCGATATCGTTCAGATCATGGCAAAGCAGCCCAGTTCAATCGTGATCGTCGAGGATATCGCCATTATAAGCAGGCCAGACGGATAAAACATGACAATCGTCGCTTGCGTCGCCAGTTAAGAAAACAGCGACATTATGTGAGAAACCATCATCGTGCTGAACGCAATGTTTATGGGCACCGTAATTACAGAGGTCATAGTTACTGGCGTTATCCATTAGTTAGTAGCTATTATATTTCAACACCAGGTTACTCGGTCGGTGTGAGTTATAACGACTGGAACTGGTAAAATGTCTTGCGGTTTGTTCGAGCCCTCCCTACACAGGGAGGGCAATATTTATTCTTCTCCCATAGGTCTGGGTTCACGTTTGTCAGTGAGTAAACGTTCAGCTTCTTCTGTATGTTTAGCATGAATCAGACGAACGGTATGCTCAGTATTTTCGTCCAGTTCTTTACGTCTGTCGCGAACGTTGTCACGCGCTTCGCGGTAACCGGGATATTCATCCAACAGTTCCAGTTTTTTATCCGGGGCAATTTTGTATACAAAATAAGGCATAAGGTATTCCAGTTTAGTCTAACAAGATGTGGTCATTATACGTCATATTCTGACGAGGATAGAAGTCCGATAAATTCCCTTCTGATTGCAAGGTCTAATAACAATAGTCTGGATTATACGGTTATTCCCGGCTAGTATACGGCTGCAAGGCATATTTAATCAGATAGTTTATGAGGTATTTCGATGAGTAGTGACGACAAACCAGGCCGTGAAGCATTAATTCTGAAAGCGGTTAAGGTCGTGCTGACCCATGTTGTAAAGGATACAGCAACAGCGCCAGGCCTGAAGCATCCATTATCAGATGAGTCTATTATCGGGATACGTGATTGTCTTGGCCTGATCGCGCAACGTGAGCAGGAGCTGGCTGAAGAGGCCGGTCTTGAAATGAATATGCGACCACGATTTATCGACGAGGCAAAACCGCAGAGTGAAGTGGTGGTCTCAATTGATTCAATTACTCGATTTGAAAAAAAAGATAAATAACAGACTTCTCCGGGTAAAATAAAGAGCCTGATCAGGAATTAAGGCTATCTGAATCGGATTGATCCGGACGCCGATTTGTCAAAACGGCAATCAGCTGATCTTCCAGTTCAATGCGTTCGGCCAGTACCTCACCGAGACGCGACAGGTTCTGTTCCAGTTGAGAAGTGTCGAAATGGTTACTCAGGTCTTCGTAAAGATCATTAAATTCTGAGATGAGCTCGGTAGATCTTAGTATACTGGGGTAGTTTTTTTCTGCCAGTTCCAGCACCGCGACTCTTTTTTCCAGTTTTTCTTCAATGTGACGGTAAATATTCAGGTGAGCCTGTAAGGTATAATCAACCAGCGTTTCACAGAATTCTTCAAGGATTTCGCGAGTACCATCATCAGAATCGGTAAACGGTTTGAAAATGATAAGTCGACTGAAGAGTGACAACATTTCATTACGGGTATCAACCAGTTCCTGGATGAGTGTGTGTGATTGTGAGCGTCTTTCAACAATCTGCACGGTTTCTTCGCTCAACATAGTATTCCCCTGATTAACTAGAATACCCAGCTTCTAAAAAAAATGAGCTTTTGTCAATATTATTGGTCTATATTTCTGCTGTTCAGCCAGGCAGCGTGACGTTCCTCAAAAGAGAGAGAGTAACTCTTGCGAGGATTTATAGTTATGATATTCTGTTAACCATATGATTTGAATATATTAATTTTATTCAGCCTGGGTTCAGTTTGCATGGACTATTATATATTTAACATCAATATGTAGTTTATTAAGGAGATTGTGATGAAACTGAAAAAAATAGCACTTGTATTTATGACAGGCAGTTTGTTGGTAACGACAGCTGTTAGTGCTGATTATCCAACTACACGTCAGGTAAACCGGATTCATGATTATGCTGACGTGACACGTGTTGAACCCATATACCGAACCGTCAGGGTAAGTCAGCCAAGACGTGAATGTTGGGACGAACAACGCACGGTTCAGGGTGGTAACTACGGAGATAACCGTGCTGGTGGAACAATTATAGGGGGTGTACTGGGTGGTGTTGCCGGGCATCAAATAGGTAAAGGGCGTGGAAATACAGCAGCGACTATTATAGGAACGTTACTTGGTAGTAAGATTGGTCGGGACATGTCCAGCGATGGCAGTGGCGCACGTGCCCATACAACTACACGCACTGTTTGTCGTACGGTTAATGATTACAGGGAAGAAGAACGGTTGCAGGGGTATCGTGTCAGTTATCGCTATCAGGGGCGTATATATACTACTACGATGAATAAAAAACCTGGTAGTCGCATTCGTATTAAAGTGAAAATGGTTGTGGATGAATAGTAATCAAAGGTTATTAAAATGATTTCTTTGTTTAATCGGTTTTCAGGTGTGCTTGTTTTACTGCTAGGCAGTCTGTTACCAGTTCAATCAGTACTGGCATCAAAACCTGTATACCAGGTTGCGCCGGTTCCGATAGTGTTGGCGGCACGACAAGGTGCCGTCAGTCTGGATGATGCTGTCAGGCAGGTATTGGACAGAACGGGCGGTCGGGTGCTAAAAGCCAGTCGCAGAGGGCAAATGTATGTCATCAAGGTATTGATGCCCTCCGGAGTGGTTAGAAAATTTCGAATAAGAGCAAATTGAAAGCCGGGTTAATATGCGCATATTACTGATCGAGGATGAAGATACACTCAGAGAACAGCTGGCAGCCGTTATTACTGAGGCAGGCTTTATTGTCGAAACAGCATCGGACGGCAAACAGGGGCTTTTTCAGGGACAGGAATATCCGTTTGATCTTGCTGTTGTTGACCTTGGATTGCCAAAGCTTTCCGGTATTGAGGTGATTCAGGGCTGGCGTAGCAAAGGAAAAGATTTTCCGGTGCTGATTTTGACTGCACGCGGTCAATGGCAGGAAAAAGTAGAAGGGCTTGAGGCCGGTGCCGATGATTATATGGTTAAACCCTTCAGTGAGGAAGAACTGCTGGCCAGAATAAGAGCGTTATTGCGGCGCGCTACAGGATGGTCACAATCGCAGTTACAATGCGGTGATATTGTGCTGGACCTGACATCACAAGCTGTATCGCAGTGTGGTCAATCCATTGAAATGACTGCTTATGAATACCGGATACTGGAATACATGATGTTGAATTCCGGCAAGGTGATATCCAAAACAGAATTAACCGAACATATTTACCATCAGGATTTTGACCGGGATAGTAACGTGATCGAAGTACTGGTGGGACGATTACGCAAGAAGATTGACCCTGCGAATGATATTAAACCTATCGAAACCCTGCGTGGACGCGGTTATCGTTTTGTCTTGCCACGTGCCGTTTGAGTCTGGAATAAAATGTCCCTGAACCGTCGGTTACTGGTTGCTGCCAGTGTTGTTCTGTTTGTCTTTTTGGGATTAACGGGGTTGGTGCTGGATAATGCTTTTCAGAATAGTGCAGAGCAGGCACAGCGCGACAGATTACAAAGCCAGATCTATGCCTTGCTGGCAACGGCCGACTTTGTTGAAATTGATCAACGTCTGCAACTCGGTGATGCATTACCCGAACCGCGACTTGGATCACCTCAATCCGGGCTTTACGCAGTTATTTACAAAAGTCATAAAGGCGTTGTCTGGAAGTCACCTTCATCTGTTGCATTGGATATCCCGCGTTATACACGTGCAAAACGCGCCAAATGGTATTACGAACCACTAGTATCAAAAAGCGGCAAGCAATTTTTTAGTCTTAGTTTCACCGGCGTTTGGGAAGATCGCTTTAAAAAGCAATTCGAATATGTTTTTCAGGTGCTGGAGGACTATGCGATTTATAATAAACAGGTTGCTTCATTCAGACATGAATTATGGGGCTGGTTAGCTGCCGTTGCAGCCGTGTTACTATTGGCCCAGGGGTTGATTTTACGCTGGAGTTTGCAGCCATTACGAAAAGTCGCCAGTGACATTGAGGCCGTTAAAAAAGGATCTGTTGATCGACTTAAAGAAAATTACCCCCTGGAAATACAGGGGCTGACAGAAAGTATTAATACCTTTATCGACTCAGAACGTGCTCAGCGAGATCGTTACAGACATACGTTAGCTGATCTCGCACATAGTTTAAAAACACCATTGGCAGTACTTAAGACAGGTCTTCATGGTCAGGATAAAGTGCTGGATGATCAGATCGATCACATGCGTAATATTGTCAATTATCAGTTACAACGCGCTTCATCGGCAGGCCGGACCACTATGGGTGTTCATACGCCTTTACTGAAGGTAGTCGAACGTATTATTAGTAGCCTGGAAAAAGTGCATGCTGAAAAGACTATTCAATGTATTGTTAAAGTAGATTCTGATTTGAAATTTCCGGGTGAGCAAGGTGACCTGATGGAGTTGGCGGGTAATCTGTTGGAAAATGCTTATAAATGGGCGCAGCAAAAAATTCAGGTCAGCGCCAGTATTAAGTATGTGAATAATAAACGTTATCTGAATATAAATGTTGAAGATGATGGCTCCGGCATACCTGAGAACAGAAAGCAGGAAGTGCTGCTGCGTGGCCGACGTGCTGATGAAACGGTTGCGGGTCATGGTATTGGTTTATCTATCGTGCAGGAGATAGTGTCTCAGTATGGTGGTCATATTTCATTGAATGACAGTTCATTGGGTGGTGCCAGTATCTTGCTTTCAATCCCTCTGGAATAACCCTAACTACAGGATAGTCAGATGTCTGCAATTAATCGCCTGCTGGATGTGATGTCACAATTGAGAGATCCGGAAAATGGATGTCCATGGGATCTGCAACAAACTTTTAAATCATTAATCCCTTATACCCTGGAAGAAGCTTATGAAGTTGCCGATGCTATTGAGCGGCAGGTAGCCGATGACATTCGTGATGAGTTGGGTGATCTTCTTTTTCAGGTGGTCTTTTATTCCCGAATCGCGCAAGAGCAGCAGTTGTTCGATTTTGAGCAGGTAGCCCATGTTATTTCGGAAAAACTGATTCGTCGTCATCCTCATGTTTTTGCAGATGATAAAATTGATTCGGTCGCGGCTCAAACGGATGCCTGGGAAGAGCACAAACGTCAGGAGCGTGCAGGCAAACAGAAAAACAATAATGTAGCCAGTGCGCTGGATGGTGTTGCTCTGGCTTTACCTGCATTGAACCGGGCGCAGAAATTACAACGACGAGCGGCAAGAGTCGGCTTTGACTGGGATGAGATAACACCGGTTTATGACAAGGTGCAGGAAGAAATTATTGAGTTAAAAGAGGCGCATAAGAATAAAGATCAGTCCAGCATAGAAGATGAGCTGGGTGATGTGTTGTTTGCTGTTGTTAATCTGGCACGATTCGTTGATGTCGATGCGGAGGCAGCATTACGGCGATCCAGTCAAAAATTTGAACGGCGTTTTCATCAGGTGGAACAGGCAGTGGCAGCGCAAGATGGTGACATGAAGAAAATGTCAGTCGATGAACTGGAACAGATCTGGAAAAATGTGAAGCAACATGAGTGAGCCGTTCTATTATAAAACAGAATTACGATTTAAATGTACAGGCTGTGGACGTTGCTGCTTTGGCAATCCGCGAGATCATTTTATTGAGCTGTTAGAAGGAGAAGCAGAGCGTATTCAGCAATATCTGGATATAAGCCCATCACAATTTAAACGGCGCTTTCAAACAGAGGTTAAGGGTGTTGGTGCAGGTGTAAAATTAACACGGCAAGGGCAATGCAGTTTATTAAATGAAAAAATGCAATGTTCCATCTATGAAGTACGCCCACGACAGTGTCAGACATATCCCTACTGGAGTGAGATTTTTTACAGTGAGCAAGCCTGGCATGATGAAGCCAAACGGTGTGAAGGCATTGGTTGCGGGGATGTAATCCCGATTGAGACTATCACAAACAATCTGGAGAACTGATAGCATATCCTTTGTTTACCTTTCCGGCAGAGGTGAGTCATGTTACCTGAAACAGCGCTGTTTCAGGTCAGCGTCAACATCAAAAAAGTTCCAGTTTAGTGCAAAATAATTTTATGCTAGAATATTTCGCACAATATTAAAGTGATAATAATATAAGAGATTGAATTGCATATAAAAATATTCATATATTTTGGTGCAGTCCGGTAATTTATAACTTAACAATAATCTAGGGTGCTGCTATGGAGTCGATAAGATCTGGAAGTGATACA
>Ga0316206_1000610_pt1 | contig 43285 bp, 31 predicted proteins | sample 6monthpyrite_MG_FD_204942 | JGI IMG/M metagenome (GOLD analysis project Ga0316206, IMG submission 204942) | Microbial mat bacterial communities from mineral coupon in-situ incubated in ocean water Damariscotta River, Maine, United States -... | ecosystem: Environmental > Aquatic > Marine >...
GCCGCGGCTAATAAATCCACTTCACTGTGGATGGCAGAAACATCTAGTCGGGGTTCCTGTGTGTGGGTGTCGAGTTCTTCGTGATAAGCTTTACGTCGCTCAGCTCTGAGTAACGCCGCATGTCCCAGTTCTTCACGCGCGAGAATTTCCGCATGGTGCCTTACCCTGTCATTACTGGAATTTGCCGCTACATGGGTATAAAATCGAAACGCAATTTCCTCATTGTGCACAGCAAAGGCCAGGGCGCGATAGGGGGTGCAGTGATAAGCGCTGCGGGCTTCATCGTTATAATCGGTTGCTACCTGAGGGTCAGTCCATTTAACCGGCTTGATATTGACACCTTCATCAATGCCCTCCCGTGTCATCCATTTAAGTAGCAATCGTTCATGGTTCTTTTCTTCAAGTACCATGCGATCAAACAACGCCGCAGCCGATTTGTTATTAGCTTTGTGCATAAGGGCTGAGAGCTCTTTGTAGCGACGTATCGCTTCACGCTCAGCCTGCAGAGCGATGGACATTAATTCAGTGGGGGTGTCTACATTGGTTGATAACATAGTCTGGCCATTTTTATTGCTTAGTTTAACGCGTATCGAATGAGCGCACTCTTGACAAATGTCATGGAGACTGTGTCAATTTGTCGCACAATAGCAGCACTGCAATTTAAGGATATGCTGAAATTCTGAATAAAGAGTTTGAGCATAATTTCATTCTGATATTTCGGGCTGATATTTCGGATAATTTATCTACTTACCGCAAAGTTAGTTAAAGGTGTTGTTCAGAATATGACTTGTCGGCGTACAACTCAAATATTTTTACCAATTATTATTCTGTGGATAACAGCAAGTCTATTTTCTGCAACAGTGTGTGCCGGTTCCGAATTATCGCGCTTGCTCGACACAATTAAATCCAGCGAGAAATATACCGGTTCTTCATTTCCCAGTACTATATTTCCAGGTGCAGATGAGTTAGGTGCAATCACCAGCAAGCCAGTTGTATCACCGGCCTACAAAGAAGGCAAACAGATTGGTTTTGTTTTTTTAACATCCGATTATGTAAACACCACCGGCTATTCCGGCAAACCACTGCACCAGCTTATCGCCATAAATATGCAGGGCGTTATTCAAAAAGTTTTACTGGTAGAGCACCACGAACCGATAGTTCTGATTGGTATTCCTGAAAAAAGAATCACCGCCGTGCTTGATGAGTATGTCGGGCTGGATGTGGGCAAGCTGGTTCGCGGCACTCAGGATGTGAAGATCGACGTAGTCTCCGGTGCCACCGTAACCGTGATGGTAATGGACGATAATATTTTAAGGTCATCCATAAAAGTGGCCCGGCATTTTGGTCTATCCGGGCTGCAGGCTGAGAAAAAATACAGCGGTCCCGTTGCATCCATTAACCCGAAAATTAATGTGATTAAAGACTGGCATAGTTTATTAAATGAAGGTTCTGTGCAGCGATTAAATATCACCGTTGCACAGATTAATCAGGCCTTCAAAGATGACGCAAATCCACAGGCACTGGAGTTTCCCGAGGAAGGTGATGTTAAAGATGTCTTTGTCGAATTATATGCGGCGGTGGTTTCCATTCCCAGTATTGGCAAAAGTCTGCTCGGTGAAAATGAATACCGTAATCTGCTAAAAAAATTAAAGCCAGGTGAACAGGCAATCATGTTGGCGGGTAAGGGTCGATTTTCCTTTAAAGGTTCCGGCTATGTACGGGGTGGAATTTTTGATCGCTTCCAGGTGATACAGGGCGATACTTCAATTCGTTTTCACGATCGTTATCACAAACGTCTGCGAGCCATCGCAGCTAAAGGTGCACCGCAATTACACGATGTAGATTTATTCAGGACCCCGGCGGATCTAAAGTTTAATGCAGCTCTTCCGTGGAAACTGAAATTACTGGTGGGGCGTAACATCGGCCCAACAAAAAAAGTATTTCTGACTTTTGATCTTAAGTACAATCCACCAAAAGAGTATTTGAATTTTAGTGAAGCTAATGTTGATAAAAAACGCTCAACAAAGGCCGAGCCTATCTGGATAAAAATGTGGCAGTTAAAAACCGCTGAAATAGTTGTGCTGTCCATCGCCTTACTTGTGTTAACCCTTGTGTTCTTTTTTCAGGACTGGCTGGTTAAACGCCCTAAACTTACCGAACGGGTGCGCATCGGGTTTCTTGTTTTTACTTTATTTGGAATTGGCTGGTACTTTAATGCACAGCTATCTGTAGTCAATATTCTGGCAATGTTTAATGCGTTGGTCAGCGGATTTGACTGGGCCTATTTTTTAATGGAACCGCTGATCTTTATTTTATGGGCATCGGTTGCGGCTTCATTATTGTTTTGGGGTCGCGGTGCATATTGTGGCTGGCTATGCCCGTTTGGTGCCCTGCAGGAGCTATTAAATAAAATGGCTAAAGCACTGAAAATAAAGCAGGTAGTTGTACCCTGGGCGGTACACGAACGTGTCTGGTCATTTAAATATTTAATATTTCTTTTACTGTTCGGATTATCGCTTTACTCGCTGGAATGGGCAGAACGTTTGGCAGAGGTCGAACCTTTTAAAACCGCCATTATTTTAAAGTTTATGCGTGAGTGGCCCTATGTGATTTTCGCACTGGTGGTATTAGTTCCGGGTTTATTTATCGAGCGTTTTTATTGCCGATATATGTGCCCTCTGGGTGCCGCCCTGGCTATCCCCGGGAAAATGCGCATGTTCGCCTGGCTGAAACGTTATAAAGAATGTGGCTCCCCCTGTCAGCGTTGCAGTAATGAATGCATGGTGCAAGCCATTCATCCGGAGGGGGATATTAATGTTAATGAGTGTCTTTATTGTTTGCATTGTCAGGTGGTGTATAGCGATGACCAGGACTGTCCGGTGATGGTGCAAAAACGTTTGAAAAAAGAACGTAGAGCGGCTCACAGGGCATCGCTTGAATCTGAAAATTTATCAGCAATTAAAATTGAATTAGAAAAGGATAAATAAAGTTTAAGGAGTTTTAGCGTTAGTGTTGTTGGATAATAACCAGAGATAATCTGATGTAAGTATGGTAAGAATTAAACTTGATAAGAGAATCCCTGATTTAAAACTATATCGTGGAAGTATAAATAAAAAATTACCCTATTTAACATAGGCATACCGAGGAGAAGCGAAATGAGTCAAAAAATAGATAAACCAGAAAATGGACAGCTTGAAGAAACTGGACTTAGCCGGCGACAACTACTGGGTGGTTCAATTAAAGTTGCAGCACTGGCGGGCTTTGCCGGTTTAACTGGTGTAGGCGTGTTAACGCCCGAGGCGGTCATTGCTGCATCAAAAAATAAAGCAGAAGTTGCACCGGGTGATCTCGATGAATACTACGGCTTCTGGAGCAGCGGTCAGGCGGGTGAACTGCGTATTTTAGGTATGCCTTCAATGCGTGAGTTAATGCGTGTGCCGGTGTTTAACCGATGCAGTGCTTCAGGTTGGGGCGCAACTAATGAGAGTCGTAAAATATTGCGTGATGGTTTATTACCTGAAACTAAAAAGTTTTTAGATTCGGGTGGCCGTGGCGGTGTCTGGCTAAATGGTGATTTACATCATCCACACATGTCATTTACTGACGGTACTTATGATGGCCGTTATTTGTTTATGAATGATAAAGCCAACACGCGGGTTGCACGTGTGCGATGCGATGTGATGAAGTGCGACAAGATTATCGAAATCCCTAATGCATCTGATATTCATGGTTTACGCCCACAAAAATATCCACGTACTGGTTATGTATTTGCCAATGGTGAGCATCGAGTCCCGATTCCAAATGACGGTAGCATTCTTGATGAGCCGGAAAAATATCACGCAATTTTTAGCGCTATTGACGGCGATGAAATGGAAGTGAAATGGCAGGTTATGGTGGATGGAAATCTGGATAACTGTGATGCGGATTACCAGGGACTGTATGCATTTTCTACCTGTTATAACAGTGAAGAGGCTGTTAATCTTGGCGGCATGATGTCAAACGAACGTGATTGGGCGGTTGTGTTTGATATTAAAGCCATCGAAAAAGCGGTTAAGAAAGGTGACTATAAAAAAATTAATGGTGTACCGGTAATCGATGGTCGCCACGGTTCGAAATACACCCGTTACATTCCCGTGCCCAATAGCCCCCATGGTTGTAATACGGCACCGGACGGAAAGCATGTTGTATTTAACGGAAAACTTTCACCGACGGTTACGGTAATTGATGTTCGACGTTTACCGGATTTATTTAAAGATAAAATAAAACCGCGAGATACGGTAGTAGCGGAGCCCGAATTAGGTTTAGGGCCCTTGCATACCGCATTCGATGGTAAAGGTAATGCATTCACAACTTTATTCCTCGACAGCCAGGCGGTGAAGTGGAATATTCAAAAAGCCATTGATGCATACAATGGTAAGAAAGTGAATCCGATTCTTGATAAAGTCGATGTGCATTATCAGCCGGGTCATAACCATACCACCATGGGCGAAACTAAAGAGGCGGATGGCAAGTGGTTGGTGTCGCTGAATAAATTTTCCAAGGACCGTTTCATCAATGTTGGCCCGTTAAAACCGGAGAACGAGCAGTTAATTAACATTAGCGGTAAGAAAATGAAAGTGGTGCATGACGGCCCAACTTATGCGGAACCCCATGATGTAATTATCGTTCGTGCAGATATAGTAAATCCGGATTCACTCTGGACTTATGGTGATCGCATGTGGGCTGATGCAACGGCGCAGGCGAAGAAAGATGGTGTTACGCTGGGTACTGATTCGAAGGTAATACGCGATGGAAAAAAAGTCCGTATTTACATGTACTCCATTGCACCAAATTTCAGTATGGAGAAATTCACCGTCAAGCAGGGTGACGAAGTTACTATGTATATCAGTAATGCGGATGCCATTGATGACCTGACCCACGGCCTCACCATTGCAAACTATGGTGTGGCAATAGAAATTGGGCCACAGCAAACTTCATCCATTACCTTTACGGCGGATCGCCCGGGTGTGCACTGGTTCTATTGCCAGTGGTTCTGTCATGCGCTGCACATGGAAATGCGTGGTCGTATGCTTGTTGAGCCAGCTTAGGTTCAGGTTTTTGAAACCTAAGTTGTTAGTAAATAAGACAGTTGCCAGCCGCGATTTAATTCGTGGTCTGGTGACCTGCTTATTCCTTTTTATATTTTTTGTTTCTTTTATAGCGCAGGCAAAAGAAACAAATGTAGCATCCGGTCAAGGTGTTTTACAAAAAGCGATCGATGCTGCACAGGTAGGCGATACGCTTTTATTAAGTGCAGGAACCTATTTCGGTTCAATTAAAATAAATCGGACACTCAACATAGTGGGGCAAACTGGCAGCATTGTTGATGGTGAAGGTTCATCGCATGTGATTACGGTAAATGCACCGGATGTGCTTGTAAAAGGTTTAACTATTCAGTATTCGGGTAAAGATTTAAACGGTGAAGACAGTGCGGTTTTTATTACCGATAAAGGTGACCGGGCAAGGATAGAAAATAATCATCTAAAAAATAATTTGATTGGGGTTTATCTTAAAGGCCCTGATTCAGCAGTTGTTAGCAATAACGTTATTACAGGCAGTCAGTTTCATCGAATAAATGATCGGGGTAATGGCGTTTATTTATGGAACACGCCTGGCTCGATTATAGAAAATAATACTATCCGTTATGGCCGCGATGGTATCTTTGTAACCAACAGTAAAAAAAATATTTTTCGCGCAAATCGTATGCGTGATTTGCGTTTTGCAATTCATTATATGTACACCCTTGATAGTGAAATAAATCATAATATTTCAATCAATAATCACGTCGGTTTTGCATTAATGTTTTCCGATCGTATTCGGGCAATCGGTAATCAGTCGCTAGGTGATCACGAGCGAGGCCTGTTTTTTAATTTCACCAACTATTCAGTCATTGAAGGGAATAGTGTGAGAGGTGGTGCAAAAAAATGTGTATTTATTTATAACGCCAATTTTAATACGATTAATAATAATCGCTTTGAAGGTTGTCAGATAGGTATTCACTTCACCGCCGGTTCTGAGCGCAATGAAATTTATGCTAATGCATTTATTAATAATCGCACACAGGTAAAATATGTAGGCACGCGGTTTATTGAATGGTCAAAAGATGGCATAGGAAATTACTGGAGTGATAATGATGCTTTTGATATAGATGCAAATGGTATTTCAGATCAGCCCTATAAGCCCAATGATCTGGTTGACCAGATTGTCTGGCGACACCCTATGGCTAAACTTTTATTAAATAGCCCATCGGTAAAATTATTGAAATGGGCGCAGGCAGAATTTCCTGGTATTCATCCCGGAGGTGTCACCGACAGCGTGCCGTTAATGAAACCGCCGCATTTAGAATTTATGATTTCAGGAGATTTAGTCAGTGAGTAAATCAGTCGCAGAAAATAAAGTGATTTCATTTCACAACGTATATAAAACATACGCAAATGAAACGGTTCTGCGCGATATAAATTTTAATGTGCAGTCAGGTGAGTGCATCGTACTGGTTGGGCATAACGGTGCAGGTAAAACTTCGCTGATGAAATTAATGTTAGGACTAACCCGACCCACCTCTGGGCAGGTTGAAGTGCTGGGGCGAAACCCGGCATTTAGTGCAGCTGTTGCACAACGACTGGCGTTAGGCTATTTGCCTGAAAGTGTGGCCTTTTATGAAGCTATGACAGGCCGTGAAGTGTTGATGTTCTATGCGCGGCTTAAAGGTTCAAGTATTAGTGAATGTGAAAATTTACTTGAATTGGTTGGACTTGGTGATGCAGCAAAGCGTCGGGTTGGAACCTACTCAAAAGGCATGCGTCAGCGTTTAGGTTTGGCACAGGCTATGCTGGGTAATCCGCAGTTACTTTTTCTCGACGAACCCACCACCGGACTCGATCCGATTTTACGTCAGCATTTTTATGAACTGATTGATGAGCTACAAAAAGACGGAGCAACGTCAATAATTTCATCTCATTCATTGCACGAAGTAGAAGCCAGGGCGAGTCGTTTTGTTATTTTAAAATCCGGTGTCATTGTGACAATGGGTTCATTAGATGAACTTTATCAACAGGCGACTTTACCTGTCCGTTTAAAAGTTTCTGTCGCAGAAGGGCAGGCATCGAGGGTGGCAGATCGTATGGGTTCGGCTGTAAATATTTTATACGTTAATAATGAAAGTTTTCATTTAACTTGTTTAAGCAGCGAAAAAATGCCACTAATTCGTCACATCAGCAGCCTCGGTGAAGACGTGCAGGACATGCAAATTATGCCACCCAGATTAGATGAGCTATACACATACTTTATGCGCGCAGGTGAGGAATGAAAATCTCGGGCGTAAAAATGTTGTGGGTTTTAGCACAAAAAGAATTACGTGACGGTTTGAGAAATCGCTGGATAGGAGCAGCGATACTTTTGCTCGGCACACTGGCCATCGCTTTATCGTTATTAGGCTCGGCACCCACTGGTTCGGTGCGTGCCAGTGATTTAGATATTACGGTGATTAGTTTATCCAGTTTAAGCGTTTATTTAATTCCGCTAATTGCGTTGATGTTGTCCTTTGATGCACTGGTGGGAGAATTCGAACGAGGTACCATGATGTTGTTATTAACCTATCCGGTGAGTCGTTGGCAGGTCATTATGGGTAAGTTTTTAGGCCATGTTTTAATTTTATTTATCGCAATATTCGCCGGTTACGGTGGCGCTATTTTAATTATGATAATGCTCGGTTCAAGCCTTGAGGGATGGCAGGCTTATCTTGCCATGATGTTTAGTTCACTGTTACTTGGTGCCGTGTTTATCGCGCTGGGTTATTTGCTGAGTGTACTGGTAAAAGAAAGAGCTACAGCTGCGGGTAGCGCAATTGGATTGTGGCTGGTGTTTGTGGTTTTATATGACCTGGTTTTATTTGGTGCGTTGCTATTAGATGAGGGACAAAAAATGAGTCAGCAATTATTTGTGACTTTAATGTTAATCAGCCCGACTGACAGCTACCGGATATTTAATCTAAGTCTGTTTGACGGGGTCAGTGATGCAGCCGGCATTGCAGGTATTGCCAGTGAAGCGGGTATGAGTAGCTCACTTTTAACCGGGGTGATGTTGTTATGGGTGATTGTGCCATTGGTGATGACGCTATTTGTTTTTCAGCGGCGTGAGCTTTAAATACCACACATAAAAAATTAATCTCCCTTTTTATAAGGGGGAAGCTAAGTTTTATTTCAGTACTAAATTGACGAGAATTTTTATGTACAAATTACTATTCATGTATTTTATTTTATTATTATCTGCCTGTGAAAAGAATACCCCAGTTGAAGTTCCGAAAGCCCAAATCCTTACCCGTGAAGCCAATGGTTATTACTGTCTAATGACTGTGGTGTACCACAAAGGTCCGAAAGGTCAGATCATTCTCAGTGATAATAAAGTGTTGTGGTTCACTTCCGTGCGCGACACCATCGCATTTACATTATCACCGGAAGAACCCAAAAATATTGCCGCAATCTATGTAAATGATATGTCCAGTGCTGACTGGGATAACCCGGGTACAGACAACTGGATAGCGGCTCAAAAAGCCTGGTATGTTTTAGGAAGTAACCGGGTCGGCGGAATGGATGCGCCGGAGACCGTACCCTTTGGCAGTAAGGAAAGTGCCGCTGACTTTGCCGCTAAGCACGGGGGAAGGGTATATGTCTATTCCAAAATCCCTGAAGAATATATTGTGGGGGCTGTGGTTAATTAGATTGATGCCGAGATTCATTTTCAAAAAATTTAACCGCTAACCTACGAGTAAAGGCCCTGGCACACCATAACGGGTGGCGCTGTTTCAATTCCTGTTCAATTCCAGTTTCAATTCTATTTCTGGGGATGCATAAGCCGTTGATTGTATAAAATCCTGACAACTAAGATTATCTGTTTTTAACTGGACACTGGGTCATTTATCATTAATATATAAATGACTGGTCAGTTATTTAAATATGTAAACTATGCTCTGTAATAAACTCTCAAACTCAAATTGTCGTTGGAAACGCCGTAAGGAGGCGCGTCCGGAGGAAATACTCGATGCTGCATTGACGCTTTTTACCGAAAAAGGCTTTAGTTCAACCCGTATGGTGGATGTGGCGAAAGCCGCTGGCATCTCCAAAGGTACTCTCTATCTCTACTTTGATAGTAAAGAGAGTATATTTCGGGATGTAGTTCAGCAGCGTATCACCCCACAAATAGACAAGGTTGAGCAGATAGTCGATGAATTTGATGGCTCAAATGCGGATCTGTTACGTAATATGATTAACGGCTGGTGGATGGGCATAGCGTGTACATCGCTATCGGCTATTCCGAAAATAATGGTGTCTGAGTCGGGTAATTTTCCCGAGCTGGCGGAATACTTTACCAGAACCGTGGTTACCCGTTCCCGTAATTTATTCAGTAAAGTCATTAGCCGTGGCATGATTAGCGGCGAGTTTGAGTTATACGAAGCGGAAACGGTGGCGCGTTTAGTGATTGCTCCGCTGGTACAGGCTACAATCTGGATGCACTCCCTCAAACCGTTTGATGATGATACAGGTACGCAAAATTATCTACAACTGCACACGGAGTTTATTTTAAATAATCTGCTTAAAAAAAAATAAATTTATAATGCAAATGAAAGTCAAAAATAAAATGTCTATATTGGGAAAATATCGTGATGAAATATAAAGCAGTAGCCGTGATATTCTTTTTTGCCTGGAGCGCAAATATTACAGCTCAGGAAATTGATTCAAATTTGAGTTTAGGGCAGGTGTTGCAAAAAGTGGTTGACCATTATCCGTCAATTAAATCGGCTGCTTTACAGGTGCAAAAAGCCCGCGAAGAAAATGTAAAAGTGCAAAGCCAGTTGTCCTGGTTGTTAAATGCTAATGCGGGTTATAGCCGTGATACCAGTGTGTTTCTGGGAACGGCTGTGGATCGTTATAATGTTGGCGGCGGCTTAAACAGAAATCTGCAAAACGGCGGAACCTTAGGTTTTAATGCCAATATTTCAAATGAAGATTCAGCGGTAACCTTCGGGCCAACTATTCCTAACCCGTTAACAAAATCGCGGCTGGATGTTAATTATCGACATCGCTTCGCAAAAGGTTCGGGCAACCCATTATATGAAGAGGGTTTAGAGGCGGCCGACGTCAGTGAAAAATTAGCCTTAAGCGACAAGCTTGGTTTATATGATCAGCTCGCATCCCAGGTTATCGAATTATATATGGGTATAGCAACGACCCAGGCACGCATTAAAAGTATAGAAAAAAGTATTGAACGCACAGAACGATTGAGTGTTTATATTAGAGATGAATATAAGCTGGGCCTGTCTGAGCAAAAAGATGTGCTGCAGGTGGAGGCTCGATTAAGTATAAATCAGGCAGATAAAAAAAGTTTAATGGTAGCCTGGAATAAACAGTTAATTTCGTTAAATCGTTTAATGGGGCGACGATGGGATAAAACTATTACACCAAATAACAATATTAATCAAAATCAGTCAAACACGTTTAAAGATGTTTATTTCCAGTCACAAAGCCATAGCCCTGAGTTAAAACGCATTGCAGCCAGATTACAGCTAGCCGATAGTCAGATACGCAGCAGTCGTGATAAACGTAAAGATGATTTAGATCTGGTTGTGTTTCTGGGTAATGAAATTAATCAGGGCGATCTGTCAACGGGTAGCCTGGATGAGTCTGAGATTGTAGGCGGCGTGAGCGTTGAGTTTAACCGGGGGCTTGATAAGTCTGGTTTTGATGCGGAGTTACGGCAGGCGCATTATGACAGAGGGCTGGCATTACAGGATAAAAAACAGATACTGGAAGATTTGCAATATTCTATATCGAGTTTACTGGCTGAAATTAATTCCAGTGATGAGGCGCTTCAGGCTTTTAAAGAAAGCGTTCATGCGGAACACAAAAAACTCGATGAAGCCGTGGAGAGATATAAAGACGGGCGCATTGAAACCGACAGAATAATTGATTTTGAATCGCAGCTGGCAACGGCTGAGTTATCTGCCGATTTACAGTTAATAGAATTAAACCGTCGTCACCACCAGCTTAATTTACTGCGCGGTGGAATCTGGAAAAATATTGCACTGCCGCAGTTTACATTCAATGAATATCAACTTGATAATAACACCGGTGATAAGACTAAACAGAATTCTGATAGCCAGAGTCCATACAGTCAGAACCCATACAGCCAGAACCCATACAGCCAGAACCCATACAGCAAGGAAGAAAAATAATGGAATCAATCATTCGTTATCTGGTTACCCGCAGTCTGGTCGTTAATTTAGTTTCTGTTTTTCTACTTGCCATTGGTGGTGTAACCGCTGTGCTATTTATGCAGGTGGAAGCATTTCCCAATGTGAATCTGGATATTATACAAATTGATGTGGCTTACCCGGGGGCATCACCTTCTGAAGTTGAGCAGTTAATTATTACCCCTGTCGAGCAGGAGTTACGCGCAATTAATGGCATAGATAAAATGATATCGATGGCCTTTCCCGGTTCCGGTCGAATCTCTATGGAGGTGGATCCCCATGCAAATAACCGCGACCGATTAACATCTGATATTTCACTTGCGGTTGATAGAGCAACGCTACCCACCGACTTGCCCAATGACCCGTTTGTAACCGAAGTGGATGGTGCGGTATTTCCAATACTGCGGGTAGCGGTATCGGATAACCGATCGGAGCTAGAATTAAAGCGACTGGGTGATGAAATAAAAGAAGATTTACTGGCGATTAAAGGCGTTGCAAAAGTTGTATTGTTAAGTGATCGCAAGGCAGAATATAGTGTAGAGGTTGATCCGGAGAAATTACGCAAAACACGAATTTCAGTAGATCAAATTGCACAGGTTTTGCGCGGCTGGAATCTTAATACTCCGGGTGGTGAAATTGATACACCCGAAGGGCAGAAGTCGGTGCGCATTGTTGGTGAGTTTAGCAGTATTGAAGATGCTAAAAAAATTGTCATCCGTGCCAATGCCAGAGGAAACTCAATTTTACTGGGTGATGTGGCAGTCATAAAAGAAGCCCTGGAAAAACCCAGAACATTACACGATGTACAGGGTAAACCCGCGGTGTCGATGTTGATTTTGAAAAAATCTAATGCGGATATTATCGACACGATCGATTTAATTAATCCGTACCTTGAAACGATTCCAAAACGCTATGGCGAAGAAATCGATGTTAGATCATTTCAGGATTTTTCACGCTTTGCACGTATGCGTTTAGGGGTGTTAACCAATAATGGTCTGGTTGGAATAGTTTTAGTTTTTATTTCATTAATATTTTTTCTGCGTTTCTCCGTTGCTATGACAACAACCTGGGGGCTGCCAATTATTTTCATGTCCGGTGTTGCGGTTATTTATGCGTTGGGTATGACGCTGAATTTAATATCCATGATGGGCTTTATCATGGTGCTCGGCATGCTGGTGGACGATGCGATTATTATCGGTGAAAATATTACCTACCATATGGAAAAAGGTTTAAGCCCGGTAGATGCGGCGGTTAAAGGCGCGGTTGAATTAATTGGCCCCGTGACCACTACGATATTAACAACTGTTGCAGCCTTTTTACCGATGATGTTTATGTCAGGCATAATTGGTAAGTTTGTTATAGCCATTCCCATTGTGGTCATTACACTGCTAATTTTATCGTGGATGGAATCATTTTTTATGCTGCCCAGTCATGTGGCACATGTCACTAATCCAAATAAGCATCCGAAAGAGCGCGCCTGGTTGTTAGCGCTAGAAAATGTATACGGCTGGTTGCTGGAAAAAGCCATTCGTTTTAGATGGACAACGGTGCTTTTATCATTTTTGATTTTAATAGGCTCGATTGTTTTAGCGAAGCAAAGTTTGCAGTTTCAGTTATTTCCACCGGTGGGTGTTGAAGAGTTTCTGGTACGGGTCACCGCAAAACCCGGAACGTCTTTAGTGAAAATGCGCCAGCATTTACGCGATATTGATAAAGATATTCGTGATAAAACGAATCCGCAATATTTAGAAGCGACGGTGTTACAAAGTGGCGATATATCTATGGATGAGGGAGATCCGTTAACACAGCGAGGAAGCCGCTACGGACAAATTCGTGCAATTTATTCTCCATCGGTTAGTCGTCCGAATCATAATGCAATCGATGATATGAATTTGGTGACAAAGGTATTAAAAGGAAAATATAAGCAACTGGAAATATCATCAACCTTGATTAGTAATGGTCCACCGCTGGGGCGTGCACTGGAAGCTGAACTAAATGGTGTTGATGATAAGTCCAGTGAACAGGCGGCACGCCAGTTAATGGATTACTTAAAAACGGTGGAAGGGGTTACCACAATAGACAGTGGTTTAAAACCCGGTGACCCGGAACTGCATGTGGTGTTAAACAGAAAGCTCGCGGCTTACGCGGGTATAGATTTGCAAATTGTATCAAGACATATTCGTGCAGCTGCAGATGGCTTAATTGTGTCAACCATTCGTCAAGGCACCGAAGAAATTGATGTGACTATTCGTTTTCCATCGAAAGGGGCGGGGGAGTTGGAACAAATTGAAAATGTGTTAATACCCAATAACCGGGGTGGTTTAATTCCCTTAAATAAAATTGCAACATTGGAAGAGCACAGTGGTTACACCACAATCCGGCATAAAGATGGCGTGCGAATTGTGAATGTGGTTGCGGATATCGATAGCAGTATTTTGTCGAGTTTAAAATTAAATAATATGGTTAAAGACAATGAAGCCGTCTGGCAAAAAGGCGTTGCGGATAAAGTGACGGCTAACTACGGTGGTGAGCAGGAAAAAAATCAGGAATCATTTGTTAGTTTGCTGATTGCCTTTATCTTTGCATTGATCGCAATATTTTTTATACTAGCCATACAGTTTAATAATATGGTGTATCCATTATTAGTCATGCTGGCAATTCCGTTTGGTGCCATCGGTGTGATTTTAAGTTTTTATTTACATGACATGTTCTGGAAGCCCATGCCTTTGTCCTTTTTCTCAACCATGGGTATGGTGGCATTAACCGGTGTTGTGGTGAACAGTTCCTTAGTTTTGCTGGTGTTTATTCAACGTGCCCGTGAAGAAGGAATGAAAATTAAAGAAGCCATATTACTGGCGGGGCGAAGACGTTTTCGAGCGGTTATTTTAACGGCGGCGACAACCGTTGTTGGTTTGTTGCCGACCGCTTATGGCTGGGGTGGCTTAGATCATTTTGTATCACCGATGGCGCTGGCGTTATCATCGGGTTTAATGTTTGCCACGGTGGTAACCTTGTTTACAATTCCGGCGACGCTGGCGGTTGGACATGATGTGCGGGCCTTTTTTCAGCGGTTGTTTGGAATTAAACGAAAATCGGTTGCTGGGTGAATGTTTTTTTAAAAGATGAGAAGTTTAAAATAAAAACTAAATCTCCCCTAAATCTCCCCTAAATCTCCCCTAAATCTCCCCCGTATCATTAATATTTTGTACTATCCAGCGGGTAGCAATAAAAATATATGTACTCCCTCTTTTACAAAGAGGAGAGTAAAGTTTCCCCCTTAGTAAAAGGGGGATTAAGGGGGATTTAAAAGGTTCCCGCGTTTAATGAAAATAAATAATGTTAATAAACACTAACATCTAAATCTCCCCAGCTCTTCTTTTACAAAGAGGGGAGCAACTAAAACATAGATCTCTCACGCTTGCATGGAGATTTATAAATCAAAGAATAATTTGCGCATCTTTACGATGCTTTGCATACTGGCACAAACGTTTAACCACCCGGTCATTAATACTGTCTTTTTCGTAGCTACCGTCCACAAGTTTTTCTCCCGATGGCATGCCGAGTAACAATTCCAGTGCCTGTTGATAGTGTTCAACCGGGTAGATATTAAACAGTCCCTGCTCAATTGCATCCACCACATCTTCTCTTAACGATAAATTTTTAACATTAACCGCCGGAATAATGCAGCCCTGCTTGCCGGTTAAACCGCGTTGATGGCAGATATCAAAAAAGCCTTCAATTTTTTCATTAACGCCACCAATGGCCTGCACAAAACCTTGTTGATTCAATGAGCCGGTTATGGCTAAACCCTGCTTAATTGGCAAGTCCGTCAACGCGGATATTAAAACGCACAACTCAGCAACTGATGCACTGTCGCCGTCGATTAGTCCGTAGGATTGCTCAAAGGTAATGCTGGCGGAAAAAGACAGGGGTGTGTCTCTGGTGTAACGGCTGGCAAGCAGTGCAGATAAAATCAAAACACCCTTGTCGTGTATCGAGCCACTTAAATCGACTTCGCGCTCAATATTAATAATCTTTCCGTCACCCAAATGCACTGATGCGGAAATACGTGAAGGCTGACCAAAGCCAAATTTACCCACTTCAAATACCGACAGGCCATTAATTTCACCCACCACTTCACCATCGGTGCGAATCATTAAGGTGCCGCGTTGAATATCACTTTGAATTAATCCCTGTATGCGGCAGGTGCGTTCAATTTGCGCATCAATTGCCTGCTGAATATTGCTTTCATTAATTAATTCACTGTTTGCCTGGAGTGCGTGATACTGGGCTTCAATTAATAAATCGTCGATGGTGCGCAGGCGCGTAGATAATCTTTCTGAGTCATTTGCCAGTCGCGAACTGAATTCGATGACCCGCGCGACTGCCGAAGCATCCATATCTTTGAGTTCAAATTTTCTTGCTCGCGATGCGATTAAGCGTGCATATTTTAACGTCGCATCATCATCACGAAAAATTTCTTCTTCAAAATCGGCTTCTACTTTAAACAGCTCCGGGAAGTCAGGGTCGATTTCATGCAGTAAATAATAGGTGTGTCGATCGCCGAGCAAAATAACTTTTACTTTTAGTGGAATCGGTTCCGGCTCAAGGGTAACGGAATTATCACCGCCCACTGCCTGTTCTAAATTTTCAATTTTGGCTTTCTTCGCATACATACTGCGCTTCAGTGCATCCCATGCGTGGGGTGTGCTTAATATTTTGTGCGCATCCAGAACCAGGTAACCCCCATTGGCCTGCAATAATGCGCCGGGTTTTATCAGGGTAAAATTATTGCCTGGATTACTGGAACGATTTTCGTATTCGATGCGCCCAACTAAATTCTGGTAGGTGGGGTTGTCGAGATAAACCACCGGCGCACCTTTTTGCTTACCACACTCAACAATTAAATTAACCTGATAGCGTTGCAGTGATTCACTTTTATTCGTCGGTGGCTGGCCAGATTCACTGTCCGAATGTTGCTCTTCTTCAGATTCAGTAAACTCCTCTAGATGATGCAGTACATCTTCCTGTAATGCTTTTAAATAACTCACCACTTCCGGCAGCGATTTAAATTTACGTTTGGTATCTTTAATTAAATTACTGCTAGCGAATAGCGCCACTTTACGATTGAGTTTTTTAATTTTAATATTATGTTCACGGCGTTGGCGAGATAGTTCCGGTGCCAGGTATTCCAGTTCATCCTGAAAGTTGGCAATTTTATCTTCAATATCGTCTTTAATTTCTTCCGCTAACTGGTCGTATTCTTCTTCGGTAATATTGCGTCCGTCAACAATCGGTGTGAGCATAAATCCGGAGGGGGTATTGCTTAGATTGATATCTTGCTGGCGTGCCTGCTCCGCATGTTTTTCCAGTAGACTGGCCTGTTTTTTCTGAAATGACTTTTCAATAATCTGTATCTGTTCCTGATACTCGCCGGTTTCAAATGCCGCATTAATGGCTTTGCCTAGATCTTCAATCAGGTTTTTCATGTCCTTTTTAAAGGTGCGGCCCTGTCCGGCGGGCAGCTTAAGGGCTTTAGGTTTGTAGTCCTGATCAAAATTGTGCACATAGCACCAGTCTGAAGGGGACTCCTTGTCCGCAGCCACCCGCCCTAAATATTTGCGAATCAGGCCGTGTTTGCCCAGGCCCGATGAGCCCATCACATACAGGTTAAACCCCCGGTGGTTTACATTAATGCCAAATTCAATGGCCTTAAATGCACGGTCCTGGAAGAGTATGTCCGGCAGGTCTTCAAGCTCGGCGGTGCTATTAAAGGGCAGAGATTCAGCGGTGCAGCGCGGGCGCAGCAGAGCGGCGGTGAGGGATTTAGTCATGCTTAATGTCTTTATGATTCTTTAATTATTATTTATGGTTGAGCAGAAAGCGTATCAACTATCTGGTTCAGTCATTTGCGCAAGCTTTTATTGCAGATGACAATTAGTCATTCTCAAACTTATTATATATGTCCATTCTCCCACACTTTCAAGTCATCGCATGCTTATCTTGACTATAAGGGCATCTCTAAAAATAGCTTGCGGCCTCTGCGAGCCCTGAAGCAAGCAGCTACCAGGCACAGCCCGCGGTACAATGGTTATTCATTGTCAAGGGTTGCAAAAACCTAGACGCATGCCGCAGGGCTCGCTCTACGGGGCTTTACTCCCTGCCCAGGTCTTGACCAGGTCTCGACCAGGCCCTGACCATGCCCAAGTTTATTAATTCGGGCATGCTTTCAAAAACATGCCTTGATCCTGGACAGGGAACAAAGCCAGAGGTCACAATCTATTTTTAGAGGAGCCCTATATTCTTTAACACCCATAATAAAGCCGTTTTATTCATCGGGGTAACAAGCTACAATCTGTGCCTGATTAATATTTGTGGAAGTTTATATGTCGTCTGTTGATTTGAAGCCCGCTCAGGTACACCCTGCATTCCAGTGGAAACGCTCTGAGCGAATTGATTCACTCAACATCACCATTGAAGAGTATGAACATATAAAAACCGGTGCGGCGCACTACCACCTGTCGGCGGAAAATAATGAGAATGTCTTTTTAGTCGCCCTGCGCACCATTCCCACCGATTCAACCGGTGTGGCCCACATGTTGGAGCACACCGCGCTTTGTGGAAGCGAAAGGTTTCCGGTTCGCGACCCGTTCTTTATGATGATTCGCCGCTCCCTCAATACCTTTATGAATGCCTTTACCAGCAGCGACTGGACCGCCTATCCGTTTGCCAGTCAGAACCGCAAAGATTTCGACAACCTGATGGACGTGTATCTGGATGCGGTATTTTTCTCCCGCCTGCATGAGCTGGATTTCGCTCAGGAAGGCCATCGATTCGAATTTGAAACCGCCGACGATCCGTCAACGCCGCTGGTGTATAAAGGCGTCGTGTTTAATGAAATGAAGGGTGCCATGAGCTCCCCGGTGAGTACCCTGTGGCAAACGGTTACCGAGCACCTGTTTCCGACGACAACCTATCATTACAACTCAGGCGGCGAGCCGGAAAATATTCCCGACTTAAGTTATCAGCAATTAAAAGATTTTTACAAAGTACATTATCACCCGTCAAATTCGGTGTTTATGACCTTTGGCGATATTCCCGCATATGAGCATCACGCAGTGTTCGAGCAAAAAGCCTTAAGCCGCTTTGAAAAACTGGGCGTAGAAATAAAAGTGGATGATGAGCAGCGTTACAGCGCACCGCAAAATTTTCAAAGCAGCTATGCCTTCGATGAAGAAGACACCAAAGCTAAAACCCATGTGGTGATTAGCTGGTTGCTGGGTCGCAGTACCTCGCTGGAAGAAATGTTACAGGCGCATTTAATGTCCAGCGTATTACTGGATAATTCTGCCTCGCCATTACAGCACGCACTGGAAACCACCGACCTGGGTGCTTCACCTTCACCCTTGTGTGGGCTGGAAGATTCCAATCGCGAAATGAGTTTTATGTGTGGACTGGAAGCCAGCGAAGCCGAGCATGCGGATGCCATTGAAAAACTGGTATTAGATGTGCTGCAGGATGTTGCCGAAAATGGCGTTGAACAATCACAGGTTGAAGCGGTACTGCATCAGCTGGAATTAGGTCAGCGTGAAATTGGTGGCGATGGTTATCCCTATGGCATGCAATTAATTCTCGGCGGGTTATCGGCGGCGATTCATCGCGGCGACCCGGTGGCAGTGATGAATATCGAGCCGGTGTTAGAACAGCTGCGCGAAGATATTAAAGACCCGCAATTTATAAAAAATCTGGTGAAGAAAAATTTATTAGAAAATAAACACCGTATACGGTTAGTCATGACGCCGGATACCAATTTAAGCAAGACGAAAGAAAAAGCCGAAGCCGATAAACTCGCAGAAATAAAAGCACAATTATCGGATGCAGAAAAGCAGCAAATTATTGAGCAGGCAGCCGCGCTGGAAAAACGTCAAAACGAAGTTGACGACATTAGTATTTTACCCAAAGTCGGACTCGAAGATGTGCCAGCAAAATTACAGATTCCCTGTGGTTCTTCAAAAACAGTGGACGACATGCAACTGGCGTTTTTTGAGCAGGGCACGAATGGTTTAATATATCAGCAAATCATTGTTGAAATGCCAGCGCTGGAAGATGAGCTTATAAATTTATTACCCGTTTATACGTATTGTTTAACTGAACTGGGGTGTGGTGAAAAAGATTATTTACAATCACAGGCGTGGCAGGATGCAGTCAGCGGTGGCGTCAGTGCTTACACCAGTGTGCGTGGTTCAGTCGATAGTGAACAGGAAATAAAAGCCCACTTTGTTTTTTCCGGCAAAGCCCTGGCCAGAAATCATCAGCAGTTAAACGAGTTAATGTCTGAAATGCTAGATAATGTGCGTTTTGATGAGCTTGAGCGCATCCGCGAACTGGTGTCACAAAAACGTGCCCGTCGCGAGCAAAGTGTCACCGGCCATGGCCACAGTTTAGCGATGACTGCAGCCAGTAGTGGTATGAGTCCGGCAGCAGAGCTCAGTCATCGTATTTCCGGTTTGCAGGGTATAAAGCAACTTAAACAACTCGACGATTCTTTAAACAAGGCAGATGCGATTAAAGATCTGGCAGAAAAATTTAAAGCCATTCACCAACAGGTAATTAATGCGCCGCGAAAATATTTAAGCATTGCTGAAAAAGAATCGCAAAGTGATATAGAAAAAGATATTCAACATTACTGGGCTGGCAAAGGCAATCAACACAATAGCCAGTTTAATTTAGCGCCGGTTAAGCAGCAGGTTAAACAGGCCTGGTTAACCAGCACACAGGTTAACTTTAGTGCCAAGGCTTATCCAACGGTGAGTGTTAATCATGAAGATGCAGCCGCACTGTCTGTGCTCGGCGGATTTTTACGCAATGGATTTTTACACAGAGTAATACGAGAGCAGGGCGGCGCTTACGGTGGTGGCGCAAGTCATGAGCCGGCCAATGCGTGTTTTCGTTTTTTCTCGTATCGCGATCCGCGCCTTGCAGAAACCCTCGATGATTTTGATAAATCGATCGAATGGTTATTAAACGAAGAACACACCGAACTGCAGGTAGAGGAAGCCATTTTAGGTGTCATCGGTGGCATGGACAAACCCGGTTCCCCCGCCGGTGAAGCTAAGCAGGCATATCACAATGAGTTATACGGGCGCACGCCGGAGCAACGTCAGGTATATCGCGAGCGGGTTTTAAAAGTCACGGTTGATGATTTAAAACGCGTCGGCAAAAAATATTTAAAACCCGAAAATGCCAGTGTTGCGGTGGTAACGAATCCAGCAAATGAAGATGCGGTTAAAGCGCTGGATCTGGAAATAAACAACTTATAAACGTCAAACTTCATCGTGATCTATGGTAGGAACGAGCTTTAGCTCACGATGGAGCAAAGACAATACCAGTCAGAATAAAATGCACATCCTGTTAATAAAACTAAACCTGCACATCCCAAACGCCCATTCCCTTAAAGAAAAACGCAAACAGATTAAAAGTTTAAAAAATAGATTAAGTAACCGCTTCAACGCATCCGTAGCCGAAGTTGATATGCTCGACAACTGGCAAAAGTCGGTAATAGGCTTGTGCCTGCTTAGCAACGACAAATCTTATTTAGATAAACAGTACAGTTTGATTGAAGCAGTCGTGCTGGAGTATACCGAGCTGGAACTGATATCAGCCGACAGGGAGTGGTTGTGAACAGCATAAAAAATGAGTGCGTATTATAAAGTTTTTAGATAACAGGCCAGCAATGATTTCCCATTAATTATTTTTCTCAACAATATGCGTTGGCTTGCCATCAATACTTAACTGATTTTTTTTATGCCAGTAAGATTTAATGCCAGCATCACCCTGTTTAGTTGCCCAGTCATTTAATAATTCACGTTCACCCACGTAATCTAAAAAGGGCACCGCCATTCCGCAGGAAGTTTGAACAAGATCTATTGCAAGATCGAAAATCTGGCGTGTGCCAGGGATAGGGTTAAACAGCGCATTCAGTTCTTCCCACTGTGGGTCATTTTGATGAACCACTTTTGCATTTCCGTATAAACGCAAAATCAACGGCTTTCCTTCGAATGCAGCAAACATGATTGTCATTCGAGAATTTTCCTGAACATGAGCGGATGTTTCATTACCACTGCCGGTAACATTTAACCAGGCTACCCGGTGACTGTTAATAACCCGCAGGGAATCCATGCCTTTTGGTGATATGTTAACTCGGCCATCAGCAGCGGCAGTACCAACAAAGAATAGTTTTTGATCCGTAATAAACTGTTTTAACTTCTCAGATATTTCGGGCAGCTGTTGTCCCATGTTAATTTCCTTGTTTAGCCTTTGTGTAGATGGGTGTTTTTTAGTGTAGAGATCTAATTACTTACCCAGCATTAATTCGCAGCATATAGTGTATACCAGAAATAAATTAGATAAGAAAGGGGGGCGACCCGATTAATTTTCCTGAATTAATACCATTAAATTTTGGATAGTGGGTTTTGTGAAACGGCAAGCCTACCGGTGAGATCATTATCATCATCTTCATAAAGTAATGGTACATCACCAGTATCATCAACCACAAAAAAAAGCTCAAATGTTATACCAATATCGGTTATATCAGTAGAATCAGTAATGGTAGTATTAAGCAGTGTGACAGTTTCATTATTAGACAGCGGACCTGTTCCATTATCAGCTAATGGCGGCTTTGTTGGTTCATCGTTTCGATTTACCCAGCCTTCAATCGCTGCAATATCGCCCTTACTTATTGTTGCTGTCAGGCTAAAGTTTTCACCTAAACTCGTACCGGAACAATCTAAAGAGGATAGCTCTGTTTGAGTAATGCTTAGATTGGTTCCAGAAAAATCCATTGCGTATTCTTCGCTCAGAGGAGGGTCGACATTAATAGTTTTACAGTATACATAACTACCGTCAAGACTTATGGTTTTACCAGATATTGAAATAATATCCAGCGAATCTAATGAGTTTGTACCTGTTGATGAGCTTGAACAGGCTCCAAGAGAAAGAATGATGGGTAACGCTAGAAATTTAAATTGATATTTCATTAAATTTTCCTGAATGAATTTTTGTTCGTTAATAATGTAGTAGATCGCCGATTAGAATATTTTATTTATACGTAGGGTATGGTGATTGTACTGATAAAACTAGTTAAAGAAACTGAATCAGACGAAGACTTAAGAAATGTTATAAAAATGTTAACTATCTGGCTTAATAGAATAATCTTACGGCGTGTTGAAAAAAGCATGTGTTGCACTGGCAAATAAAATTGTCAGGCTGGCTTGAGTGCTTAAGCAGCGCGAACAAATATATACGCCCTAAGGTTATATAATTAAAGGGAAGAGGTTCACGCATCATAAATTGCTACACCATCATCAAGCACTGACAGTGTAACGATTTGTTGCATATTAAAACAGTAACACCCGCCACTAAGTTAGCCAGCCGTATGCAACTGTCTTATCTCAAATATCTTATCTATTGAATCGTTATATTCAAATAGGTGCCGTTACCACTTAACGGGCTAGTATCGAGTACTTTTACCCAAATAGATGTGCTAGTGGCCGTTATCGAACACACCGTCTTTCTCATTACCGTCGCACCTGGGCTGTAAGTACAGGCAGAGACAATGGGTGAGTCAGCCGTTAAATCCGCCTGGCTTGCATAGAGTTTTACTTCATCTAATGAATACAATAAATCCACACTAAGCTGATACGTTGATGTTACGGTTAAACCATTAATTTGATAATAACTTTGCAGTGCCGGAGCCCCCATCTGTCCTGCATATGGAACCTGGTTAATACTGCCAGCGTCGAGCAAAACAGGTGTGCTGGTGCTGCCTTCTGAGGTGGGAACGGGCAACACATCAAGGGTATACGCCGAACCCAGGAATGAGTTGGTGCCTAAAACTCGAATATACGTATCAACCACGCCACCGTTCGCACTGGTCGCTACACAGGCATCGACAATATCTTCACCATTGCCAGAGGGGCAGTAGCCATCGTTTGCAAATGCGACATAATCAAGATTATCGAAGACCGCTAAATCTCCATTGCCCGTCTGGTTTTTAATCACATAAAGGTAGTCTGTTTTGCCGCTTAATCCGCTGACTTTATAATAACTAAAGGTTTTATCGACACTGCCCGAATGCGGTAAATCAGCGGTACCATAAGTCAGCGTAACTTCCGCACCTTCAGCTCCTTCCTGAGCTAGACCCTGTACTAAATTCAGCACATAGTGTGCGCCGCCTGATGAACCAGTGACTTCTACAAAAAGCTCACCCGCTGTGGTGGATGTCGCGCCACACAATTCATCTTGCGTGTTGGCATTATAAGAACTACAAAGCTCTGATGAGAGAACGCCATCGTAAACACGTAGAGTCGCTTTACTGGTAAGGTTCGTCAGGCTCACAGCATATAGCGTGCTTGCCTGTAAGCCATTCACCTTATAATAACTAGTCGTAGTTGCGACCTGGCCGGTATAGGGTAAATTAGCCGGGTTTAATAAAACCGGGCTAACCTCACTACCTTCATTCAGCGCACCCGCGCTAACACCCAGCGTGTAAAAGGCACCATAGTTAGAATTTCTATCCGCGACTCGAATATTTATAATCCCTGAACTATTAGCCGTCGCGGTGCATAAAACATCAGACGTTACGGAGGAGCAACCTGAAGACAGGAACACAGCATCCGTTAAATTTGTCAGACTAATATCATACAGTTGCCCAGGCACCAGACCGGTGATTTCATAAGCGCTCTTACTACCACTATCACCATCAGTAGATGCAGTGCGCGGAAAATCCCCTAAGCCTAAGCCGATTAAGTTTTCATCGACCGGCTGCAAAGCTAAGCTAATGGTGAAAGCTGTGCCATTCGCTGTATCTTTACCATCAACCATTAACCAGATTGACGTATCAGTTGCAGTCACTGCAATATAGCGATAACTGTCTCTACCAATATATTGAAAGTAAAAATAATCTGCATTTAAAGTGCTACCAAAGCCGGTGCTATCATCGTACACATACCAGCCAGCTGATTCATTGGCATTGGTATCCGCATCGGTAATCGCTACCATGTAAGTTTCACCAATGCTCAGCCCACTAAACTGATAATAACTTTGATCGGTACTTACATTTCCCGAGTGACTGACACCGCTATACACATTGGGGCCAATGGGTAATGGCACCGGTGACAAAACTGAACCTTCTGATTGATATGGGGACAGCACCGCATCTAATGTATAAGCGGCATAGGTAACGGCGGTGTCATTATCAACCATTATCCACAGTGAAGTAGAAACCGCGCGACTCGTGCATACCGCATTGCTACTGTCATAGTAAATATCTCTACAGGCTGATTTTGTAAAGTCTCCCAGGTCGACAGGGTCGGAAAATGTATACAAAGCATTTCCGAAGGCCGCATTACTTAACGTTACCGTATAAGCTTCACCCGGCGTTAAACCCGTTAATTCATAGTAGCTCGCAGCACCGCCAATGCTCCCCGCATGAGGTAAGTCAGCCGAACCAATTGCCAATGCAATGGGCGCAGCATCAGCGCCTTCTGGTTGAACGGGAGAAATGCTCGCCGAGATATCAAATGCCAAACCGGTAAACTCATATTCAGACTCAACTCGAATATTCATATCGCCATTGGCATTTGTATGAATAATACATCTTAAGCTACTCACGGGGGTATGCAGTACATCAGCTGTGCTACAGGCTGAACTAAAGAAACTACTTTCACCGGGTCGGTTTAAAAATAGTTGAAAACCTCTCAATGAAGAATTTCCACTGGAATCTAAATTAGTCAGGTCAACAATGTAGCTGGTGTTAGGGTTTAGTCCATTAAGTTTATAGTAACTAATGGTATCTACACTTCCTGAATGTAATGGGTTTGCTGCAGAAGAGTCTAATACTAACGGTAAACTTGAAGTGCCTTCATTTGGATAAAATTGATTGACCGTTAAAAAATAAGTTGCGCCTAAATACTGATGCGCTACAGATCCATCGACTTTAATCCATAGCTCACCAGTACCTGATGCATTGGCAATGCAATTTTCTTTGCTGCTACCAAAGTCTGATTTTGGTTTAGTTGAAGAACAGGCAATGCTTGAAAAAACACTGTCATCATAAACGTAAAGATCAACATTATCAGTTTCAATAAAATTCATATAAACACGATACTGCTGACCTGCAATTAAATCCCCTATGTGATAATAGCTTGCATTGTAATCCACCGTAGCGTTTAGCTGCGTTTCACCCAGGCTAAGTTCAAACGCATTACCGATGGCGCCTTGAGAAGAAAATACCCGGCCAGGTAGGCCATTATCAGTAATACTCAGGCTAAACTCGCCTTCTACCACGCCCTCGACACGCACCCAGATAGAGGTGTTGGCCGCAGTTAAAAAACAACCTGCATCATTTCCCAAAGAAGATGTATAACGAACAGAGCGACAAGCCAGACTAGAATACAAATCCTGGTATACAAAAAGGCTGGCACTTGCGTCAGCAGCAAGCTGTAGGTTTACCCGATAAGCGTTGCCCGCAACTAAGCCCGTAATTTGGTAATAACCATTTAAGTCTACCGGCGCTATTTTGCTGTAAGGGAGTTGAGTGTTGGCATCTAAAGTAACCGGGTTAGTGGGGCTGCCTTCAAAATTGCTTAACACGGAAAGTGAAAGGGTAAAGTTTGTTGTTATGCTGGTCGTGCTGAAAAAGTTAACTTTAATATACACATTGCCATTTGCATCTGGAACCAGGTTACAACTCGTCGCACTGGAGCAAGCTGTAATCACAGAAGTAAAGTCAGAAAATGCATAAGCGGTAAATGAAGTAGCGTCAGACGATGCCAGGCTAAGCGCATAAGCTTGCCCAGGCGTTAAATCCGTTATTTTATATTCCTGACTTAAACTACTAAAAGTACTGTTAACGGTAATAGAACCGTTATAAGGAAAGCTACTGCTGGAGTTAAGCGCAATTACTTTATTTAGAACTGGATCTTCTATATCTGGATCTATTTGTCCCGGGTCTATTTGTCCAGGATCAGTACCACCGCCACCTCCGCCACAGGCAGACACAAGCAAAGATAATGAAAGTATAAAAAAACCGGTAAACAAAGATTTTTGATTAACTATTGCACATAATTTATTTCTAAAAAATAAAACCAACATACTGCCTACCAATATCATTAAATTAAACAAAACAGTCCATGCAATTATTAGCATAGAACACATAAAAATTTTAACGGAGTTTATTCATTTGGAGCGATCAGACGTTTTTAAGGCAACGTTGATCTTTTTTACGAAATTTAGCTCGAACCTGAATTGCCAAAAATAAGGAGGTACAGGCGACTGTTAAGGATAAAGGCCATTTGTCTATATGTCCAGTAACATACTGGCTTTAATTTCAAGGTGTCGACGAAGGGGTGTAAAATATAATTACAGTATTTTAGATATTTTTAAGCATGAATTCTTAGTATGATACCCACCCAATGGGTTCCATCCGAAGGGTTACCGAAACCTACGAATCACGAAATATTCTAAATGACAGGGTGGTACAGGTTAGTTTGCGAATTTATTCTTAAAAATGATGAATCGTTAATGTTGTGGAGAAAGCCTTGAGCCTGTTTTTTAGTGCCAGAGAGTCGTTGTTTTCTGGCCTGGTTCGTTCTTAATTATGTTTTTCTCTATGTTACTCTCTATGTTACTCTCTATGTTACTCTCTATGTTACTCTCTATGTTTTCCTCTATTTTTTCTGGCCACAACTGAAAATATATGCCAGTCGTGTGGTACACCTTGAGTGGTTTCACCAGATAACTTATGTTCAGTGAAGTGACAAATTTCATAGTTTTTAAAAAGTGACTTTACCGCTTTCTCATTGAATACCAGGCTGTTCGACCACAAAGAATTCTTTGAGTTACTGGGCTTCGCCATTGTATCGTATGGTCCAAGAAAAGAGCCACAGAAAATGCCTCCATCAAAAAGACACATGTGAATTTTATGCCAGACATCATTAAATTCATTTTGCGGACAGAAAAATAAACTTGCATCCGCCACAACTAAAGATGCTTCTGGATAGTTAAAGGTACTGAAACTATCTTGTGAAAGAATGACATTACTATTATTTTTAAAACGCGCTTTGCACCTTAATATTGACTCATCTTCTATATCATATCCGTAGACGGTAAAACCAAGTGAAGCTAAATATTCAATATCAGACCCGGCCCCGCAGCCACAGTCAATGGCTATTTTGGGTTCCTTGATGAGCTCAATGGCCTGTAATAAGTCTGATCGAATCTCACTGTGTTGGGTCGATTCGTAATATGTTTTAATTTGATCTGTTATCATATTTTATAGCCTTGCGCCGAATAACGTCATTATGTGATTCTTATGAATCTGTTTATTTATTGAACATAAGAAATCGTACAGATACACGACATCAGCGCCACAAACATCACATTCAGATGATGGGGTTTTATGCGATTCTAATTTTGCTCTAAAGCCATCAACTACTCCCTTGGTATTACTAGGGCCAGGCTTAAAGAATGTAAGCTTAGCATCAGGCTCAATTGATTTAATTATCAGAGTATCCATGTTCTTTTTTTTTATATTGCTTTTTTAGGTGGTGCCATATTCGGTTTTTAAATTATGTGGTGTTTGGTTTTGATACTCCATTAGCTCAACTGGAGCGCCATTTACTTCAATAAATGCTACAACTAGTCCTTCACTCGGTGAATTAGGTTTTATGATAACATTTTGATCCAGTAATTCATGCTCAATATTATTAACTACAAATGCAACATGTGGAACTGTTTTTACTAGCTCGGGATAAGGAGCACCTTCCCAATACCTTTGCCACTGAATTCCATAGGGATTATTTTTGTGATCGGAAACAGTCATTTTAAGATGAGGCAAGTCAATTTCACCTTCAAAACTCCCTGTGACCGGAATGCCAATATGATTAAATTTCATTTTTAGTATTACTCCATTACCGGGTTCTTTTAAGTCACATAACGTTTGAGTTGTGGGAAAATACAGCGAAGCGGAGCGTCCCACACGAACGATTTAGCGCTTGCGACATACATGTTGAAGAAAATCATATTTGAATTAAAAGTGAGTTCATATACGTATAGGTGGTTAGCCATCAGGGGCTGATAAAAATTGTCAAATAAAAATGCTCAAATAAAAATTCTCAAGAAAAACTCTCAAAGAATAGGGTTTTAATCATTTCTACTTTTCTGTATTTCTAACTGCTCTAGTAAAGGCGCTCTTACTTTATCTTTGGCAAATTCGAGGAACATAAATCCCACTAAAAAAGAAAAAATAATAAAATGCAATAAATAGAAGGACGTTGAGTTTGTAAATAAACGTCGTGCAGGTAAATATAAGTAAAGAATTACCGAACAGCTAATGCCGAGGAGTACGATCGTTAAAAGTCTAGTTAAACTCCCTGCCAGTAACCGTTGATCTCCGATTTGAATAAGCGGGCCATAAAACCATATAATGAACGCCAGAAGCAAAAATCCAACGACATATGGCACACTTTTGTAAAACATATGCAAGAATTTAAACGGAAAGATCGAATACGACTTTCCATAGACTACTTCGGGTGATGTAATGCTTTGATTCTCCACTGCCTCCTGTTCACTTTTATTTAAAGTGGTTGTGCTGGTATCTAGTGCTCCTATTACATTTCGTATCGCTGCAACAATGCGAGATACCTCTTCATTTTTAGTGTCACCCTTCCAATCGATCAATTGCGCAGTATGAATTCTACGAAACTCAAGGGGTATTTTTGTTTCTTCTAATAGAATGGGTATAAGTATTCCCTGGTTTGCACCCTCAGCAGCCTCAGCATTAACCCAACGGGATTGAACAGCATTAGGCGTCCAGACAACGATTACGCAACGACACTGATTCAGTGCCTCTTCAATCACATCACTAAAGGATTGTCCTGGTTGAATATTTCGATCCCACCATACATTTAAGCCATGTGATTCTAATGCTTTAACAAGCGGTGCTACCCGTTCTTTATCTTCGCTTGCATAGCTAATAAATACGTCAGTCATCGTGCTTCCCGGAAAGGTCAAAACCGAATAATTCGGTAAGTCGTTGATTGTTGTAGTGTAGGTACTGTAAAAACACCCCATATCGTTACATTTTAAAAGCACTTTTACAATCAGATATTATGTGCACCTGTTTTATGAATCTTGTCTAATTACTGTTTAAATATTTCAGGGCACATGCGGATCAAAATGCTAATACAGTGAATCCCTTAAGATGGCTGTCCTTTTTGTTTTTTTATTCCTCTTTTTATTTCTTTTTATTTATAAGGAGCTGAGTGTTTTATCTATGTTACAGAGTCGTAGCTTTTTGGGTGGATTCAAACCATGTTAGTTCCTGTGATAAAATGATAACTAATCATCCTGTCAAGAGGGATACAAGGGTGGCTTCGTTTGATCCCCTTATCCTCCATTTGATTTCTTACTATGATAATTTTTTAAGGCTTTTGATTTTAACTCATACACATTAATCATTCATATTCCGTTCCCATATTTTATAACTCGACACCAGCGCTTGATTCACAAATTCCACCTGTGGCCCATTCGCTACTATTGATGTTACCTTTTTAGTGCTTGCGTCTATTCCGAATTCAACCGCATACAATCTAAGGGGCATAATCCCTTCTCGATGCATTACCCAGTAGCGTATCCAGCGTTTGTTATCTGCAGCCTGAATTTCTTCGAATTTTTCACCAAAGTATTTAGTTAATTCATTCATGGCCATTGGCTGTCGCAGTTCGGCCGTTACGGAAATAACCTGATGTGCCTGGTAGGGATCTTCAGGCACACCGTAAGTGGTTTTTTGTGGTTTCCTTCTTACAACTACCAAACCTACGCCGCCTTTGGCATGTAACACCAAGCTGGAAAAATCTTCTATTTTGAAAAAGTTTCCTGCCTGTTGTTTGTTCTTGTTCTTGTTATTGGGCTTGCCAGGTTTTGGTGTGTATATCAGTGACCAGTCACCACTCGGTAATTTTGTTTTTTCTTTTCTGGTTTCAGTCTTTGTCGGCAATATTTTTGTTGCCTGTCCGTAGGCCTGAATGACTTCGTTTGCACGGGACTCGATCATTTGCACACCGGGGATGGCGCGCATTTGCTCTAAATCCATGGCAGAGGTGAAGCTTGCGTATGTCCAAAGCGAAACAAACATTAACAAATTCCAAACTGGACGATTTAATTCACTGATCTTTATCACCGGCATTTACACACTCCCCGTAGCCATTTCTAGCAGGGATGCAAAAGGAACTCGATCGATAAACCAGATCATACCCGCCAGACCTGTGGCCAATGATGCATACCTGATGACTTGCGGTTGCCAGTTTTTCTCACGCACTAACTTGAGTATCCACAGCAGGGGAATCACTATCAGAATTTGTCCTAATTCGATCCCTAAATTAAAGGCGACCAGTGAACTAATCAGCTCATCACGGGACATGGTGATTTCCTGCAACACACCGACAAAGCCCAGGCCATGCACTAACCCAAACACGAAGGTAAGTAACCAGCGTCGCTTAAAGCGTTTTCGCAGCAGGTTTTCATAGGCGACATAAACAATGGTGAGCGCAATCAATGGCTCAACAATTGAGGCCGGTATTGATAGCAGACCAAAAAAGGCCAGCGCCAGGGTTATGCTGTGAGCGATGGTGAAAGAGGTAATTACTTTTAGTGTGTCACGCAAACCTACGGTGATCAGGATAATCGAAATTACAAACAGAATGTGATCATAGCCGGTGATGATATGTTGCACGCCAAGCTTAATGAATCGCCAGACTCGGTTTAGTAACAGCGAGCTTGCCTGCTGCACATTATCAATTTGCATTTGCCGTTGTTTATTGCTGATCATGCCCTCGTTTAACACCTGGCGCAGGTCGTTGTGACTTACCAGTTTAAGCATTTGCACATGCTTGTCATCGAGGTCTAAAAAGGCTTCGCTGTTTATATTTAATGATGTGACCGGTTGATCACATTGGTAATTCAGGTGAACGATTTCATTGCCTGAATCCTGCGTCATAAAAGGTGACATGGTATTTAATTTACAGTGGGTGTCCCCATTGCGCAGCTTGATTGTGGTGGCAAAATATTCACGGTACCAGTCCAGCTCCGAGGTTGAGAACATGGTTTTTTTAAGCACTGCGGGGATATTTAGAAAATAGTCCACACTGTTACCGTTAACGGTTAACAAAGTATTGCTGACACTGCCGATTGATTCGTGGGCCTGGGTGTTTGGTGAGACCATGAGCAATGCCCAGGTCAGTGCAGATAACACCTGCAGGCGAAAATTTTTTTTAAACATTACAAGGCTTTTACTTAATAAGGGGGTCAGACTAAACCTGCGGCCCAAGCGGGCCACAGGCTGTTACAACCCTGGTTAATTTACTGGGTTAATTTAGCTATGGGTGTCCGACTAGTCTATCTGTACCGCGCGGTCATCTAATACTGGAGACACCGTCTGGTGTGCTTCTATGTACTTGACGATCTCATCCACAGCAGTCGTACCCGCAACAGGCGTTGCAGTTTGTGGTGCGGGTGGTGGAGGTGAGGTTGCTGCAAAGGTGTATACCTTATCGATGTTTGCCTGATTTTTTACACCATTTTGCACCAGGTAATCGTTGCCGATTTTCAGGTCAACAATGTGCTCATTATCCAGGGCATTGGCACGGTAAGTGTATTTCACATTTTCATTCCAGCGCATTACATCACCACCAGGCCAGTTGTACGGATCATCTCCGAACTGTTTGTTTAGCAATGTGTTAAGCACGCCGAATACAAATGAACCTTTGATAGCACCGGTATAAACCTTGTTATCACCAAAGTTAGGTGAAACCATGTTCCATACGTCGCCGACGGTGATAGGCCCTGGTGGAATAGTTGAACCATAACGAATTCCACGGAAGTGGGAAATGTCAGCACCGTAAGTATCGGTTAAAGCGTCCATTAAAAAATTCGACATGGTTGACTGGGTGTCACCACGACGGAAGATAGTGGTGCTGGTGTTACCCACTTCTCGATCCAGGTAATCTTTGAAAGGCGCATAGGCCGCTTCAGCAATTGCCTGCACTTCAGGGTCTGGCTTAACATCATCGCTGATAATACGCTTTACTTCATAACCGGCAATTGAGATGTCATTATTGGCTTCAACCTTAACGTCCAGCATGCCCAGGTATACGCTGTGTGAACCAGCCTGGGTAACAATTATATTGCGCCCATCTTTACCCTGCAGCACTGAAGGCTCCTGGAAAACATCATGTGAATGTCCGCCCAGAATAACATCGATACCGCTTTGCTCGGTGGCGAATTTCAGGTCCTGAAGCATACCAAAATGCGACATTGCAACAACCAGATCAGGTTTTTCAATGGCACGAAGTTCTGCCACCATCTGGCTCATTTCATCGGCAACATTAAACGCATCAGGCGATCCATCGGGTGCTAGCTGCTTACCCAATGCAAAACCTTCTGTTACCAGCGGATGCACCAGACCAATCAATAATACTTTTTTGGTTGGTAGATTCATAATGACATAAGGAGGAAAAACCAGTTCACCTGTGTCTGAATGACGCAGGGTGCTGCCCACTGTTGGAAAATCAATCATACTGGTAACGCGTAAAAATTCTGATTTGCCCCAGGCAAAATCGCGATTACCCGGAACCCAGGCATCATAACCCATGGCGTTAAGCACGGGGATAACCGCTTCTCCGCGAGTCATTTGAGCCACGGGTGAGCCGTCGAAAGTGTCGCCCGAATCAAGGAAAAGCGCATTAGTGCGCTTAGGCTTGTACTTCTTCACCAGGGTAGAAACCTGTGCATAACCGCCCAGTTTGCCCTCGGTTGCCGCGATGCCAGCATATTGATCGACATTGTCAGGCTCTGCATGATAAACAGGCATAAAAAAGCCATGGGTATCATTAGTCCATAACAACCTGATTTCTTCAGGGTGGCCCTCACACTTATCACCGTGTGAATCCTTGCCCTGATAGCTCTGGTTTTGGCACTCGGATGACGCCAGGCTTACGCCCGATGTAGCAGAGAGTGTTAGTAAGGTAAGCGATAACAAGAGATTCTTGCGTATCGAGCGACAGTTCAATGCTGCCAGCTTATTGAGTTGTGTCATAACTATGTAATTCCTTAATTAAAATCTGATAAAGCATCCACACACCTGCATCATTGCATTTTCATTTTATGACTTCAGTGTGTGGTTACACGCCTGGATTAATAAATCCAGCTAATACAATCAAATCCGTCCGTTTACATCTCCCTGACTGACCTTCCTATCGGTAAAAACCAATACGAACCGGCCTTGTACCAACATTAGCTGGAACCTCTTTGTGCCCAACTAACGGATACAACTAAACCCAGCGCCATGCCTATTGCAGCTACCTTAACCACATTACAAATTAATAACGAAAGCAAGGGATCACTACTATCCGGTACATATACTCACTGGTTTCATAAAGCATTCTCACATTATGTATTAATAGATACTAATATAAGAATATAGTGATATTAATGTGTTGTAAAAAAGAGTTCAACAAAAAATCCAGAAACCGCGGGATAGTTATTAAAATTTAGATAGAACACACGTTTGAAATTATTAGGGGATTTTTCCTATAGACGTTAAGTTTGATATATGCCTACACATCCATATTTTCAATTCATGTACAGATTCAAGTTATTCACATCCACTAGAAAACGAAAACCAGACTCTATCTAAGTTTTTGTTTTTATTGGGTTCTTTAGATGGCTGTCTTTTTTATTTATTTTTTATTTATAAGACCCAATGGGTCTCGTGCTAAAGGTTTTTTAAAAGCCACACAGATGAAAACGAATGGTGAGTTATCTGCGGGGTATACCATTGAAGGGTAGAGATGCATGAAGGCTAAATAAGCAGTGAATACCTAATGTGTCATTTAGCTTTTTTGTCAGATCTTCAATGGTTGCAGCGATGTGGATATCCATCATAAGTTTGAATACGGCCCATTGGTTATGTTCTTAAAACTGGATGTCCGTTTATCTCCCCGTTTATCTCCCCGTTTATCTCTTAGCACAAAACTCAATTACCAGTGCTCACCTGGGTTGAGTCATTGTGAGCATTTTTTTCATGACTTGAATAATCTACATTTAATGAAATATTGATACAATGTTCGGTTGAGCGTTTGCCTTGTCTGGGTTTTCAGTTTTCTCTCATTTTAAGCGTTATTTCTGGTGTGTTTTGTATCGTTTGATTTTTTAATTGTGAATTTTGAATTTATTATGAATCTGGCTGTTGATTTTTTAAAGTTGGGTGTCCGTTTAATTCCGTTTAATTCTGTTCATAATCGCATATTCAATTCATGTACAGATTCAAGTAACTGACATACACAAAAAAATATGTAAACCAGACTTTAGCCGATTAAAAAGTTTCTTCTTATTTCGAAGAGCATTACTTAAGTTAAGGTCATTGCTCACCAACATGATACCTACTATGAAAGCACTGCCAGACAGAATTAAAAAAAATCTATGATGAACTGAAACAGTCAGTACAGTAAATATACAGAGGGGTAGACCACCCCGCTGTATATCATTTTTAATTTAACTTACCGTAGCGCCTGTCTATGCTCTATGACCAAACAGGAAAAATTATATCTTATAATTTCACTGAATCCACTGCTTATGAAGTATCAGTGTGCAGTTAGAAACACCTTTACCATCAAAGTTAGGCTGAAATGAAAAGGTACCATTCAGGCACATACTACCAATCATATTCGCGTAATCACCTTCACCGCTTACTTCATGTACACCCTGACAACCTCCCATACGTAATGAGGCACCATTAACAGAATTTGGTAATTCTACTGGACCCAATGTGGCATAAGCGTTGCCATTTAATTGCATACCTTCGATATACTCAAACGTAGAGCCGCCAACTTTCATAGACAAGGTACTCATGGTCCATGGCAGTACCGGAAGTGTCGTCCAGTCAACCGTTGGATCACCTAAAGCAAAGAAACCGAGATCAAATTCTGGTGTCGCATTTATCGTTCCAACTTGAGCGACGGCGCCAATTGTTTCACCACTTGAAGGGTCTACGATTGGAGCATAAACATTCCCGGATATCGGATAGATAATGGACTGTACACCACAGGCATCGGCTGGGTCGTTTGTGACACTACCATCGGCACACCGGTAACCTGTAATTGCGCCATCTACAGATGATATTGTACTAACCACTGTTAATGCATCAAGGTTAGGGTTTGTTGCTTCAAGCCCTGCAAAGTGTTTAGGCGACGCAATAGCTGAGCCAGAAGACAGTGTGATAGCCGCACAAATTAATTGAACGAGTGTATTTTTATTAACTAAAATTTTCATTATTATGTTCCCATACGTTAAGTTTTTGTTACATTATTAATAACAACCAGCATGCTCAATACAATCACTAAGTGCTGGCCAAATTTTAGAATTTAAATGTAGATATTCTTTTTATCGATCTCATTTTTTCTAATAAACATTAAGTAAATTAAAAACCGATGCGCGCATTAAACCTTATATCAGAATATTACTATGTGATGTTATTCGCATAATAATACTCATTATGTCAATCTGTGATGGAGTTAATAAAACTGAATTGGAAAATAATTTTTGATAAAAAATCTACAACACATTGATTAATATCAAGCCATTTTTACCGCAATTACATTAGGAGAGCATCAGATGCTCAATGTTTATTTAAATGATATAAAAACAAACACCAAATTGTTACAGAAACTTTACAGACACCTTTAATTATTAAAATGTACGCCATGATTATTTTTTATTAAATACTCTTTGGTAGTGGCATACTAAGTTTGGCCACCGAATTAAAGGTGATATCATAATCATCATTAATAAAGGTAGGTACATGACTAAACACTTTAAATCTGAATTTGGACAAGAAGTTGCAGAACTAGTCGTTGATAAAGGCTATTCAATCCGAGAAGCAGCTGAAGCCATGAGCGTAGGTAAATCTACTGTAGATGCCTGGGCACGGCAACTACGCAAAAGAACGAGGCGGTAAGTCTCGCTTAGCACACCCATATCAGAAGAGCAGCGTAGAATTAAAGCGTTAGAACGTGAAGTGCAACAGCTGAAAATGGAGAAAGATATACTAAAAAAGGCTACAGCTCTCTTAATGTCGGACGCCATGAACGGTTTACGTTAATTGAAAAAATAAAAGAGAGATATTCTGTTAAAGTTTTATGTCGAGTCTTTGATGTTCACCGCAGTAGTTATCGATATTGGCAAGAAAATCATTCGACGATTAAGACTGAAAATAAATGCCCCAATGGAGCGTTTATTTAGAAGTTTGAAAACTGAAAACATGCCTAAGTATGGTTATGAAAATGACATTATAGCAAGTGATTCTATACGAGATTACATTTACAAATATTATAATTCTATAAGACCTCACAGTCATAAATTAGGATTATCACCGAACAAAAAAGAAAAGTATTACTGGGAAACCTTTAATTCAGAGGCTAAAAAAGGTTGACCGCTACAGAAAACAACAAATTTCTAATAATGTTAATGGATGTTAAATAGATTTAAAGGGTTTGAACCCTTAAATTCTTTTTAAAATTTTCATCTGTTAAAAATGGGGTCTCTAATTACCTGCGTGTCGTCGAGTCTGGAAAAATTTAGCTCTGGATTTTTGATATACGTCAAAGCGTTGTATATCTATTGATACTCAAGCCTGATAGATTGTTACAATATATACAGTAATACTAATATATTTAAGGAGCATAAGATGTCACGTCATATAGCAACTTTTATCTTATTGCCATTTATAATGGTGCTTGCCTCTGGTTGTAGTAAAGAGGTCAGTTTTGCCCGGGATATTCAGCCAGTTTTGAAGGATCATTGCTTAGAATGTCATATCAAGGGTGAAGAAGGCCATGAGAAAAGCGGCCTTAGTATGGAAAGTTATGCTGATCTAATGAAGGGTACCAAATTTGGCCCTGTGATAGTAGCGGGAGACAGCCTTTCAAGCACTCTATCACGATTGATTGGGCATAAGGCAGACAAGGCTATAAACATGCCTCATGACAAGAATCGGATCCCGCTTGATAAAATTAAGTTGTTTGACAGCTGGATCGATCAGGGTGCCAAAAATAATTAAAGCTATAAATAGAGGTAAATATAAGGTTATTAAATAACAGGGTTGATTTAATCCTGCTATTTAATAACCTGTCTCAAAATTTTAGTGCCCTGTTGAGTAAAAACAGCAGTTAGAGATTTATACTAATTTAAATTTGTCATTCGTGGCTTTTATATATAGATTATTGCGCTCGTAATAATTGCACTGTGATAATTACCCCCGTAATATTGACCCCTGTGCTTTCTTACATTTCACTAATAACCCTGGCAAAATCCTCGACCTGTTCCCAATTAGTAAAATCAGTAACCGTATTAAGCCCAGTTGGGCCATGTGTAATATACATTATTAGACGTATCATCATGCGATCAAAAAAACGGTATTTCTGATAATCTATTTCCCCAGCGAACACAGCAAGCACAGTAGGCCGCCATGGCACCTGTTTTAAAAATTTCTGTATATATGGATTGGTATCAGGCTGGTTCTTGCCAGGCTTTCTGGCAACGACATTAACAGAGAAAAAGGCAGTCGGTTTATTTTGCAGAATATCTTTATTCCGCGTTACAAAATCTAAAACATTTTTATTGTGTTTCCCATAGCGAATTCTCGCGCCAATAACAATCTTATCAAATAGCTCAGGTTGTACAGGCGCTTCGTCATCAATGGAAACAAGTTTGACATTATGGCCCTGCTGTTCAATTAGCCAGCGTATTTTCTGGCATATTTTTTTGGTGTGCCCGTCAGTGGTCGAATAAATGATAAGGATATTTGCCATTTCAGATATCTGCTAATTTCATATAATTAAGTGTAATACAATCCGTGCGATGAAGCATCTTGATAAATACTTTGTTAGTTAAGTAGCACTCGTTAAAGCCTTAAGTTGGGTGTCTTTATAATATTATATCAGTTGAAGGTAGCTTTACCCAAAATCATGTGCCAGTGCCAGGAGCGGTATGGTTATTTGGTACAGGTTTGTTAAGTCTGGGGGCTTTTTCGCGTAGGCGACGTGCTACTGGTAAATAAACGTAACTAGTGGGGGGCAGAGCAAAAAGTGCGCTCCTTCTCCGCGTTATGTAAACCTACGTAAAGCAAGCGTACGAGTTGCCGTTTATGTAAATAATAAATCAAGCGGAGTTAATTTATGGCCAGAAAACCGAGGTTCAATCTCGTTGGAGGCCGCAGCACATGATACAACAATACACCGGACACCCAGAATAACAAAAGAACGAGGTTTCGATTAAAGGGGCGCCCCCTTTAATTGTCGTTTAACTTTTGTCTCATATTATTTTTGTTATTCGATCAACAAGGCTGATTGCAAGCGTCAAATAGCAAGTGGAAATAACAGTGTTATTTTCTTTACAAGCATTTAAATCTTCTAGAGGTTTGATAGTTGGGCTTCTATAGTCAATAGGGATGCTTTTTATTGCTTGCTCAAGGTTCTTGCCAAGCTTTTCATCCGCTCCTTCAGCTGAATTATAGGATGACCAATAAGCCTCCGCAGCCTTTCTTATAGCTAAAGTACGACCATGACTAATTATTTTTTCAAATGCGTCTACAGCCTCTTTATTTTCTTTCATCTCATATCCTCTAATTAATCATATACACATAATGCTGCAAATCACCAGCGTCAAAAAGCAGAGCGCAGCGATGTTTTTTGACGTCCGAGTGCATTTGTCTTGTTAGGCAATTATTGCGTTTCCCTTAACAGTGTAGCAAATGCTCTGGGTTGCTCCAAATTTGGAAAGTGGCCGCAACCATCAAATTCAAGTATTTCACAATGAGGCACATGTTCACGAAAGCTCTCAAATTGTGTATTCTTATGAGACCAGTCTTTATTGCCCCATACCATCGTGGTTGGAACCTCTATACCGTTTAGCTCATTATCATCAACATTGCGTACACCCTGTACGATGCTTGCCAGACAAAAGCAGCCTCCCGAATGAAGAGCAGATAGAGAGAGGTTTACAAAATCTTCTTTGTACTGACTATCTCTTGGCAGGGCCATGTCGTACCATATTGAAGCCATTTTTTTAGACATAATCGCATTAATAGTTTGACCTATATAGGGAATCTGTATTGGCTTTGGAACGTTGCGTTTTGTCCATTGATTTTTCATTTCATGTATTGAGGGTGTTTGAGCAAGGACTAGTCTGGATACCCGCTCCGGAAAGTTTTTTGCCACAGCAATAGCAATAAAACTGTTAGAGCAAGAAAAGGAGAGTATTGCTCTTTCGATCTTAAGTGCATCCAGCACAGAAATGATAACCTTTGTATTTTTCTCAAGCCCAAAATCGTAACTTAATTTTGGATAAGAATAACCGAGACCCGGCATATCGAAACATATAACCCTGAAACAGGGCCGCAATTCGTTGATTAAAGTCTCGAAGTGCTCAATCACGCATGGCCCATCAGGGACCATGACTAAAGTGGGTTTATTGCCACCAGTACTGCCTCTAGTAGCGCCTCCGGTATCCTTAACCCTGATCTTGCCCGCGTCTGTGTCGAGCATATAGGTGTCATCGGGCCAGTATGCGATTACTTCGCTAGACGGACTACGGAAAAAGTATCTTATGCCATCCAAAATATGACCGTGACTCATGCATGCCTCTTCAAGGGTGTTGTTTAACGGTTGAGCTAACTGACAGTGTGTTTTTTATATCGGTCAAGTTGAGTAAATGATTATGTGTTTTATGCTTCACTCATAAATCCTCGATTCCACGCGACCGAAGATTACTGATAATGGTTGAATCACTTCTGTTTTTGGAGGTGGCCGCTTTCATGAAAACAACCACGCCATCGATATCGCGAATCACACCCTTAAGCCGGTTATTATCTTCGATAGATGCACTTATGCAAGCAAAAGCATGATCCATAAGGCTCTTGTCATTTCGAGCGATGCCTACTGCATAAGCGAGGTAACTGGCGAGCCCGTCATGATGCGAATTAATACGTTTTGCGAAATCAGACCATGTCTTCAACCATCGCTGCCATTCGATGGCGGAAAGCTTTCGACCATCGAGATGCAAAAATAACGTTGCACTGATCAACTCATCCTGCCAGTTCCAGTCCGGCGACTTTTCTTTGCGTCTCGCTACCCTGACCGCGCGTTCGTGAAACTCCAGACAACGCTCGCACTGATAATAACAGGCAAGAAGATAGGCAATATATTCACGTTCAAGCTGAGTCAATTCAAACGGCTCCGACTCACCGGGTACACCTTCAAATACAAGTTGATGTAGTTCGTTGAGCACATCATTGAACGCAAATCCAAGCAGGGGCGCACGGGTTTTTATCATGATGAATATCTCGTTGGTTGCAATGTTAAATATTTAATAAACCAGGTAGTACAGTAACAAAGTCTTAAGCAAATTAATGAGTATGTCTATTTTCTATGTCATAGTATGGTCACATTAAATAAGCCGGACATTCAGAATAACAAAAAAACTAAATTCTATCTAAATCTTTGTTTTTAATAGGATCTTACGTTGGGTATCCTTTTTATTTTTATTAAGCAACCAATCGCGAATGAGACCGACGATACTCCCCCGGGCGTAATTTAAACTGTTTCTTAAATGCTTCACTAAATGCCGCTTCTGACTGATAGCCAACACTCTCAGCAATCGAAATTAAAGACATATTTGTATCAATTAATAATCGACTCGCTTTTTGCACTCTTACGAATATTACATACTGCAAAGGTGTCATATGTACCAGTTCTGTAAATCGATTTGAGAATGCGGATCGGGACATGCAGGCTACTTTTCCCAATTTCTCCACACTCCATTTATGAGCAGGATCGCCATGAATAGCCGATAGAGTCTGGTTAATTCGTGGATCCGTAAACGCAGATAAAAATGGAATTTTTTCAGCAGCACAATCCAATGTAGCACGTACAACCTGAACCAGGATAATTTCAGATAGTCTATCGATAATGGCATTTGCTCCAGGTTGCATACTCGCTGCTTCATGTGCAATGAATCCAATAGCACTGTCCAACCACTGAGTGTTATAACTGGAATCACCCGACACAGTTAGTTTAGCGGGTAGATTTTCCAACAAAGGATGACACTCTAATTCATTGAATGCAAACTCGCCACAAACCAGGCAACATCCTGCACCACCACCACCATATATCAACGGCCCAGAACCAACGTAGCTCACATCGTCCAACACCTCTGCTAATGGTCTTATTTCTGTTGCGCATTGATCGGCTATGGTATGTGCTGCGCCATGAGGGATAATCACCAGATCACCATTCGACATAAATGCGCCTTCTGTTTGCCCATTTATCTGTAACCAACATTGACCTCGAATCACAATATGAAAGCGCGCAACTTTTCCCTTCGCGGGTACCTCTAATCCCCAAGGGGCGGTCAATTCAGTTCTAAAGTACAGACTACTGGATAAGCGTAACGTATTCAAAATATCTGTAAGTGCATCCATAAAAACGACATCCCAACGGCTAACGTGCAACCTAAACTCGGAAAATATATTAGAGCTCCAGCATAACAAAAAGCATTCGCCCAGTATCTACCGCAACAAGGTTTAAATACGATTCAGACGTAAATAAGCATGAATCAGTATGAATCGTATTAGTTTTACGCTAAAAAAGTATTTCAGATATATTTGACCCCTGCAACGCGGCGCGTGATTCTTGTAACTGCACAGCAGCTTAGTACGGCATACCAAAGCTAATAATATGAAAATTTCACAGGTTTTTCGATGCAAAGCCAATTCGTAGTCCATCCAGTTAATAATGACTTTATCAAAGAATATTCCCCGAATATTCCCCGGGTACTCCCCTGGCCGACATCCAATACGCGAAGCAGTGATCCAAGTAATAGTTAATAAACTGACGCACACTATTAATAAATTAAAAAACAACCGCTGTTCAATATTCATTACAGCAGGATGATCTTTTAACGTCAGCAAACAATATTTCAAAACAAATAAAAAATATAAAAGCAGATACGATTCAGTATTAAATACGGTTTATATCGTATTTAAAAATAATTCGAAATTTGAAAGTATAGTTCCCTCTGGTTTTACACAAAAATTCTGAATCGATTTTTTTTCAGCCATTTATTTATAAAGCCAGTTAACAAAAGTATGAGCGCTTTTTATGCTCACTAATCAATCCATAAGGAATACATACGATGAAGATTAGACCGCTTTTTTATTCGACTTGTCGTCATGCCGATATCACCGACAACTACAGAGTAATGACTACAACAGTGCATCTACCATTCATAGCGGAAAAAGCCATGGATAAACCAGGGATAAACCAGTGATAAATAATGTCCTCCCCGTAACAACCAGTGAAGGATAAAAAAGTCATCCTTCAAACTTAATTAGTCATTTTTTTAATAGGAAAAAAACATGAAGAAAAAAACTCCCTTAACAACCGTCTCGACCCTTCTGAGCGCATTGGCTATTTTCTCAATAAATATAGCCGTTGCCGACCAGGAAAATGAGTACGACAATGATGTTAGCAACTCAAGTTACCAGAACAACGCGGTTTATCGCGTCGAAATGCACAACCAAACTGCAAACCAATGGTTAAGCCCTTATTTATGTGCATTACATAATCGTCGTCTACGTTTGTTTCAAGTAAACCGAGCAGCGACGACAGGGCAGGCAACCTTTGCCGAAGATGGTTACAATGGTATTCTAGCGAAAGAGCTACGCGAAAACCCCAACGTATACTCAGTGCTAGAAACAGCAGCAGGCTTAACCCCACCAGGAACATCTCGCGTCGAACACATCAGTGGTCCGTCCAATGCACGACTCACTTGTATAGCAATGCCTGTCACAACCAACGATGTTTTAACCGTCATTCAAAATGTCAAAAC
>Ga0316206_1000611_pt1 | contig 43202 bp, 39 predicted proteins | sample 6monthpyrite_MG_FD_204942 | JGI IMG/M metagenome (GOLD analysis project Ga0316206, IMG submission 204942) | Microbial mat bacterial communities from mineral coupon in-situ incubated in ocean water Damariscotta River, Maine, United States -... | ecosystem: Environmental > Aquatic > Marine >...
TCAACCTAATCAACGGCGGAACAGATAACGTTAATGCCGGAGGCGGAGCTGATATTATTAACATTGATGCGAGTAATATTGCGCTGGGTACGATTAACGGTGAAGCCGGAACGGATACCTTTAACATCACCGAAGCGGGAAGCTATACGGGAACGCTTAATGGGGGAGCGGATACGGACACACTTGAGATCAGTGCTGCAGGCGTTGATCTTTCTGGACTGACACTAAGCAGTATCGAAAACCTGGTAATTACTAATCCCGGAAATCTGACGTTGAGTGATGATCAAGTTGCTTCTATTGGCGCGGCTAATATCAGCGGTACGGGTACGATTACGGTTGAGATAGATTCTAACTCTTCACTTGATATGACACCAATGAGTGTTTCAACTACGACGGTTCATGTTATATCTGATTCTACATTCACAGGTATATTTGAAACGGGGGCTACGGTGACTGTAGACGACGGAGTTACCCTGAGTGCAGATTATGCTAAATTAACGGGATTTACTATTAATCAAACGGGAACTACGGGTGCTGTTCATGTCACGATTCCAAGTGCGAGTGCAAATGCGGATTTAAGCACTATTGGCGGTACAACGGATAAAACAGCGGAGTTCACACAGACACAGACCTTTACAGGTGATTTAAATAATATCGTTACTGATATAGCAACCGGCGTTACAGTAACTGCTGCGGCAGATAAGGTAACAGGTGAGACGGTTAACCAAGTGGGGACGGGAGCACTGGATGTCACTATCATCAATGCCGCCGGACAAAACAATGCAGACCTGACAACGATTAATGGAACGGCATTGAATAGTATCACGGTGAATGCAAGCCTGACCTTTACAGGGACCTTGCACGGTACCGAGCCGACAACGGTTTCTACGGGGAATACATTAACAATCGCCGATACCATTGTGACAGGAAAAACAGTCAATGGGGCAGGAAGTGTAACAACCACGATTGCCGGGAATTCAGCGATAGACTTGACAAGTATTAATGTCAGCGGGACGGAGACAGTAAGCTTTACAGGTGATTCAAGCTTCACAGGAAACCTGGCTGACAGTGACGCCATTGTCATCAGCGGAGCAACGACAGATGTGATTATGGCAGGCAGTGTCATTAGCACTAAGACCTTAGCGCTCAGCGGCAATGGAGCACTTAGCGTAAATGCTGCGGCAGGCGGTGATACTGTCGATCTAAGTAATATTACGAATACCTTAACGGGGACACTTACTATAAATGACGGAAGCGGTTCAGACACGATCACCGGTACAGGCAATGGTGAGACGATCAACCTAATCAACGGCGGAACAGATAACGTTAATGCCGGAGGCGGAGCTGATATTATTAACATTGATGCGAGTAATATTGCGCTGGGTACGATTAACGGTGAAGCCGGAACGGATACCTTTAACATTACCGAAGCAGGAAGCTATACGGGAACGCTTAATGGGGGAGCGGATACGGACACACTTACTATCTCGACCAATGGAGCAGACATCTCAGCAATGGTATTAACGAGTATAGAAAATATTAACATAGGTGCCGGACAGACAGTAACGATGTCTGCAAGCCAGTTGAATGCTCAAACCATCACGACAACAGGTGGTACTATTCGTTTTAACGGGGCGACTGCCAATAATAACAATTATGCAGGAATCATAGGAACAACGGCGCTAGTTATGGTCATTGTGGCTTCTTCTGCACTGAGTGCAAGTGATGATATTTCAGGTGTAGACAGTATTGATTTAAATGGCAACAGTTTTACTATAGATACCGCGAATATCACTAATGGACAAATCCTTAGTGTTACAGAATCCGGCGGTGCACAAAACTTGACTATAGTAGCCGAAAACGGCTCAAGTGTAGACCTTTCAAACATTTCTATAGCAGGAAATGCAACCGCATCATTACGTGTTGAAGCAGGGGAAAGTGCCACTTTAACAGCCATTAGTGCAGATATTAGCAGTATAGATGTTGCAGGTACGCTAACAACAACAGCTGCTATTGCTAATGGTGCAACGATAACAGATCAAGGTATAAGCAAGCTGATCATTTCAGATGCAGGGGTGATTGATGCAAGTGGTATCGCCGTTGATACTATTGAAGTTTCCAATAGTGTTGGTGCTGGTACAGTGACGCTAACAGGGGTAAGTACAAACATAGACGCTTCTTTGGCTTTGAGCGCAACACTTAATGCTACTGTGGTGGCAGATGGAGTGACGGTAACAACAGCAGGCGGAAGCAACACGGTTTCAGAAACTACCTTAAGTGACGGGCAAAGTATCACAATCTTAGGAAACGATGCGGCAACGATAAACCTTGTAGCCGGTGACGTGGATGCCAGTGCTTCGACAGGGGCCATCACTGTGAATGCAACGACAGGCTCAAATAATATTCAAACAGGAAGCGGAGACGATGTTATTGATGCCGGTGCCGACGTAGATGTCATTAATGCCGGTAACGGAACAAATAGTATCACCGGTGGGGCAGGTGCAGATAATCAAACAGGTGGAACAGGAAGTGATACCTTTATTATTGCTACGGCCACAGACGAAAATGGAGACAGCGTTAACGGTGTCAGCGGAACAGACACCCTTCGTTTGAATGATACAGGTGTGGACCTTTCCAACATGACGATTAGCAATATAGACAGTGTAAATCTCAATACGGGAGGGATTTCAAACCTTACCATTGATCAGTCTCAACTTGGCGGTCTCAGTTTTAACGGTGACGCCGGAAATGATACGATTATTATCGATAATGCAGGTACACTTGACCTTTCAGCTATTTCAATTAGTTCTATTGAAAGCTTTGATGTGACAATGACGTCAGCAGGGAGTGTGACAGGTTCTGTAATCAACGATACTGTTTTAGGCAGTACAGGAGATGATACTGTGAATGGTTCAATCGGTACAGACAATATCGATTTGAATTCCGGTACGAATGATGTGCTTGATTTTTCAGCGCTGGCTACATCTTTAAGCGTAAATGATACAGGCATTACAGGAACGAGTATTAGCACCAGTTACAGTAATGTCGATACGCTTATAGCCTCATCTGTGGGTGATAATTATGATATTAACTTTGCTCAAGTGACGAATAGAGTATTTGATGGAAATACAGGTACAGACACGGTGAATATTAGTTCAGGAATTGATTTAAGTGCAAGTGATCAAAGCATCAGCGACGCTTCTTTTGCTAATATCGAGCGTTTGGAAATAGATGGGGCTATCACGGATGGCGCCAGTACATTTGATATCACACAGTCTAATATAGACGCTTGGACGGCAGGGGCGACAGATGGAAATATTACCTTGCAGATATCCAGTGCAGATAACACTTCTAATAATATTAAGCTTGTAGGTGATACAACAAATGGTGGTACAATAACAGACAGAACAAGTTTTGTTGATGGTGAGACTTATACATGGGATGCAGATACCTCAATTACATTTGCAATTGTATAGAATACGAAGGGTGTTGTTTGAATGAGCTAAAAGAACCTGTGTCATCTCTACTGCAAAAAGCGCGTTCACATATTCAAGACAAAGCGTTTAAAGAAGCACAAAAGCTCTATCTTCAGATACTCGAAGAAGCGCCGGATAACCTCGAAGCGTTATGCAATATGGGTGTTGTCCTAAAGCTTCAAAATAGACTTGAAGAAGCGCTTGAGCAGTACACGAAAGCAATCTCAAACGATGGGACTTACATTCTTGCCTATATGAACCGGGCTAATCTTTTACGGTCTTTGAAGCACTTAAAAGAGGCAAAAGAGGATTACGTGAGTGTATTGAACCTTGAGCCAAAGAATGCAGACGCCTTGAACTCTCTGGGTTCCGTTTATGAGACGGAGGGAGAGGTTCAGAAGGCGTTTGACTTTTATCAAAGGGCGATAGCGGCAGACAGCAGTTTTTATAAAGCTTATAACAACTGTGCAGTTGCCTTGTACTCACAGGGGAAATACCCTGAGGCAATCTCGTATTTTGAGCAGACTATTAAACTGAATCCTTCTTATGTAGAGGCGTACAGTAATCTTGGTGCAGTCTTTGCAAAGCTCAATGCGTATACGAAGGCTGTCAGTTTTTACCAAAAAGCCATTGAACTGAATCCATCTTACGCAGGCGCTTACACAAATCTTGGAAATGCTCTGAATAAGCTGGGCGAGTATGAGCAGGCCGTTTACTTTCATCTTCGAGCTATTAAGTTGGACCCGCGGGCTTCAAATCATTATGCTAACCTTGGCTCGGCATATAAAAATATCGGACGTTTTGATCGGGCTAAGCAGATGTATCAAAAAGCAATCGAGCTGGAGCCAAATCATGTCAATGCGCATTTCGATCTTTCCACGGTACTCTTGCAAACAGGTGAGTATGAACAAGGTTGGAAAGAATATGAATGGCGCTTCAAAAAAGAGCAGATGCTTGGTCATATTAAAACATATGAAGCTATCTTTTCTAAACCTTTATATACGGATCAGGATATAAAGGGTAAGACCATACTGATCCATGCGGAACAGGGTTTTGGTGACAGTTTGATGATGATACGTTATGTACATGTATTGAAGCAAAGAGGCGCCAAGATCGTTTTATATTTACGAGAAGGACTGGAAGAGCTTTTTAAAAGTATCGACGGGATAGATATGATTCAAACACGCGGTGAAAAGCCTGCGGATTTTGATTATCATCTACCGCTTATGTCTTTGGCCTATCGATGCGATCCTCATTTACATAGGATAAGTGAAGTTTACCCATATCTGGATACGGATAAAAGAAATATGGGTTTGCAAGAAAACAAGAAATTTAAGATCGGGATTGTCTGGGGAGCGAGTAATACGGGCGAGTCCTATAAAAAAAAGGTCTTCTCCATAGAGCATTTTTTACCCCTGCTTGATAAGGAAAACATTCAACTTTATTCCCTTCAGTTAGGTGAAGATGCCAAAGCTTTGAAGGAGGAACCATACAAGAGCTTTATTCAAGACCTGAGTGTTGAGATACAGGATTTCTCAGATACGGCTGCGCTACTTAAAGAACTTGATCTTATTATCTCTTCGGACACATCTTTGGCACATCTTGCAGGAGCTATGGGTCTGAATGTTTGGGTGCTTTTACAAAAAGTCCCGGACTGGCGATGGGGTGTTTCGGGTAAGGAGAGTCTTTGGTACCCTAGTGCGCGCCTATTTTGGCAAGATTCTCTTGGGGATTGGACTGGTGTCTTTAATCAAGTATTTAAGTCTTTGCAGAAGGAATATAATTTATGAGTGAGATAATCTACACCCCGTCCGTATTTGACAAGGACTCTATTCTTGAGGCAAAGTCGATTATCTTGACGGATGAAGACAGCACGACGGAAGAGCGCTGGGAAAAAGAGACTCCGTATGTAGCCCAAAGAGCTATAAATTTTATGGATATCAACAGTGAAAGCCTTATTGTTGATTTTGGCTGTGGGATAGGTCGCATTGCAAGAGAACTGATAGAGAAGACGGGCTGTTGTGTCCTCGGAGTAGATATCAGCAACTCCATGCGTTCGCAGGCTCTGGAATATGTGAATGATGAACGCTTTTCTACCGTCTCGCCTGATCTTCTTGTCCAGATGATAAAGAAGGGTTTTCGTGTGGATGGGGTTATCTCTGTTTGGGTGCTTCAGCATATCCCACAGCCGGATAGACAGCTTAATATGCTCTATCATCTTTTAAAAAAAGAAGGTAAAATCTTTTTACTTAACAATCTTCGCTCTGCTCTTCCGACAAATGCCGGTTGGATCGATGAGGGTACGGATATCAAGGCTGCTTTAGACCCCTATTTTGAAGAAGCTTTTATGGACAGACTTCCTCTTATGGTCAGTAGTGAAAAGATATGTGAAAACAGTTTTCTAGCAGGCTATATCCGCCGTGAATCTGTGCAAGGAAATTAATTGAAAAAACTTCGTTCTTCTTATCTTGTCAATGCCTTGCATGCTATCTTGCAGTTTTACTTTGGTAATACCCAAAGAGAGACTATTCTTTCGCTTTCAGGTTCATCAGAAGAAGAATTTGGTTTAGAAGAATTGATGCACGTGAGCAAAGAGACGAATCTTTTTGCGCAGACGACAGAGATAGACATTGATACAATAGATGGTTTTTTATTACCGATCATCGTTTATGATGAAATGGATAATATTCTTGTAGTGGAGGCCATAGGCACTTCAAAGGCGCATATTTATGATCCGGTTGAAGATAAACGCGGGGAGGTCTCTAAGAAGACTTTGAAAAAGTATACAAAGGGTGTGTTGTTTTTTAGGGATGAGAAAAAGAAGTTTCTCTCTTCTCGGACCAAAGAACTTTCATGGTTTTATAAGCCTTTAAAAGCATCTTGGCGTGCCTATGTGGAAGTAGCAGTATTGAGTTTTTTTATTAACTTCTTTGCTTTGGCTCTTCCTCTGTTTACAATGAACATCTATGACAGGGTTATCCCCAACTTCGCAACGGATACCTTGATTGTCCTTGCCGGGGGCGTATTAATCATCTTTGTCTTTGAGATGATCTTGAAAAGTGCCCGTGTCTATATCTTGGAAGGCACAGGAAAGAAGATAGGCTCTTATTTGGAGAACCTTCTTCTGGAGAGGGTATTGGGGGTGCAGACTCAGTATGACCACCTTCTTTCCGGTGCTAAAGCAAATCTTTTTAAGGAACTGCAGCAGGTCAAAGAGTTCTTTACCTCACGAACTATGGTCCAGATCCTTGACCTTCCTTTTTTCTTTATTGCGATTATAGTGATCTATCTGATCTCTCCTATAATAGCCCTTGTTCCTTTTGTGGTAGGCATAGTGATGGTAGGCTTTAACCTTTTGATGCAGATACCTCTGGCAAATATGGCGCATGAGCAGTTTAAAGAGGCGCAAAATAAGCATGGTTTTTTGGTTGAGACCATTCAGGGCAGAGATGCGGTAAAATTGGTAAATGGGCATGCCCAGCGTATGTTTACCTGGAGACGTCTTGTGGCCTTTCATGAGCACTTGGCGCAAAAGATGCAGATAATGCAGCATGCGGCAACAAACAGTTCATACATACTCATCCAAGGCGTCACTCTTTTTGTTGTCTTCTTGGGGGTCTATCAGGTACATGACAAGGTATTAAGTATAGGTGGTTTGATAGCAGTGACCATTCTCTCGTCTCGTGCCATGGTTCCTATTGTTAATATCTCAGGAGTACTTTTACATTATAAAAAGATGAAAGAGGCGCTTGAGAGTATCAACACTTACTGGCATCTTCCACGTGAAGTCAATGAGAACACCCAGATCGGTTTGGGAAAACTTCAAGGTAAGATCGAGTTTAAAAATGTGGATTATTTTTATCAGGGCAGTAAATATCCTTCGCTCAGCGGGGTAAACCTGACGATCAATCCGGGTGAGAAAGTCGGTATCATAGGACAGACGGGCGCAGGTAAAAGTACCATACTTCGTTTGATAGCAGCCCTTGATCTTCCCAGTACAGGGTCTATTTATCTTGACGGACATGAAACCTCTACGCTTCATCCGACAGAGGTACGTCAAAATATCGGTGTGATGCCTCAAGACCCTTTTATGTTTGCGGCTTCTATTAAGGAAAATATCTCTCTTGCGCGCACTATGAGCAAGGACGAGTTGGTGAAGCTGATAGAGTTGACGGGTCTAAGTGATCTTATTAAAAAGAGTGGACAGGGGGATAACCTTCAAGTCGGTGAGAACGGGGATAACCTTTCTGTAGGTCAAAAACATCTGGTGGCACTGGCCCGTGCTTTGGTCGATGACCCGTCCATACTTGTCTTGGATGAGCCGACAACGGGTCTGGATGTTGGTTTGGAGCGTGCGGTAGTCAATAGGTTGAAGCCTATTGTCAAAGATAAAACACTCCTTGTAATCACTCACCGTTTTGCCGCCTTGGATCTCGTAGACAGGGTGATTGTTATAGAAGACGGAAAAGTCATTGCAGATGGCGAAAAAAACAAGGTCTTGGCAATGCTGAATGGACAGAACTCATGAATACACAGATCCCTTTTGAAAATCATTGGAACTACCGTTTAGTTGCCTGGCCTATCATGCTTTTTTCTTTTGTCTTTGTCATCTGGGCTGCTTTGAGTGAGATAGATGAGAGTGTGCGGGGTGAAGGGAAGGTTATTCCTTCAGGGCAGACCAAGGTTATTCAACATCTAGAGGGTGGGATCGTCGCAGAGATTCTGGTCGAAGAGGGGCAAACGGTTGAAAAAGGAAAACCGATTTATCTTCTCAGTCAGGCCTTTTTTCAAGCTGATCAAAAGGAAAAAGAAATTGATCTTTTAGCCTTGCAGGCACGAAAGATTCGTCTCCTCGCGGAAGTTGAAGAAGAACCGGAAGTTATCTTCCTCAAAGGTTTACAGGAAAAGATCCCTGAACTAATTGCCAATGAAAAAAGTTTTTTTAGAAACTCCCGGAATGATTTTAAAGAAGAGTCCGGAGCTTTGCAGGACGAAATCGATCAAAAGAACCACCGTTTACATGAGATGCATGAAAAAGTGAACAACCTGCAAGTGGAACTTGGCATTGCCAAAGAAAAGCTTTCTATACAAGAGAAGCTAATGAAAAAAGGGGCCGCCTCGAGAAATGACTATCTTCGTGAACTTTCGGTAAAACAAAACCTTGTAACCCAGATAGACAGTCTTAAGAGTACGGTTCCTATAGTCAATGAAGAGATACAAGAAGCAACAAATAAACTTAAGTCTTACAAGAGCAAGGCCCACAGTAAACAGCTTGAAGAACTTAACAAGGTTCGTATCTCCATGAAGAAGCTTTTGGAAAAAGACAAGGCGAACAGTGACAGAGAAAGTAGAAAGCTGATTAAAAGCCCTGTTAATGGGGAGATTAATAAGCTTTATTTTCACACTATCGGAGGAATAATCAAGCCCGGTGATAAGGTGGCAGAGATCACACCGATCGGAGATGCCTTGACCATAGAAGGTCAGATCAAGACGTCTGACCGGGCAATGATCTGGGAAGGACAGAAGGTTAGTGTTGAGATCACGGCCTTTGACTTTTCTCGTTTTGGAATGCTCGAAGGAGAGCTTATATTCATAAGCCCCGACAGTTTTACTGATCAGGCAGGCAACAGTTTCTATCAGGTAAAAGTCAAGACAAAAAAAGCCTCTTTTTCGGAAACAGAACCTGTTCTTCCGGGAATGGTAGCTAATCTAAACATCTTAACCGGGAAGAAAAGTATCTTGGAATACATTCTTAAACCTCTAAAAGACATCAAATCACAATCTCTAAAGGAACATTAATGAGACGCTACATAGGACTTATATTGATTTTACTAAGCACGCTTAGTATGGCAGAAGAACTTAAAGGAAAGGGCTTTTTTCTAGGAGTTGATCTTGAACGTATAAATGTCGAAGGCACGTATTCCAGTAAACTATATAATTTTGAAAATGATGAGAGCTATACTCGACCTGCCTTTAAAGTCGGTTACCAGTATTACTTTACGCGGGTTTATTTTAAATATTCACAACTGCAAGAAGATTACGTTCCATACGACGTAGACAGTGACTCATATGAGGCTAATGTGGAGTATATCCCTATACTATACAGAGCAGACAGTTATGCTATTCGCTTGATGGTGGGTGCATCCATAGGGTATACGGATAATGAGATGAAAGACCTTGATCCAAGTAGTATCGGAAATGTACATGAGGCATTGGGATTGAATGACTATTCTCAAAAAAAGGCGATATACGGGTTTCAGTTAGGCGTGATGATGGAATTGAGTGTGGGCTTATCTGCCGAACTTGGATACCGCTATAGAGAAGGAAACCTTTTAGAATTTGATGATGATTCGGGAGACATCACTGTAGAGACAAAGCGTAAGCAGTATTATATGGGGCTAAACTATATGTTTTAAGACACTCATCCACGATTAAGTGGTTTGATCTTATAAGTTTTGTGTACTGTTTGTATCTACAGGGGTCTCAGTATAGCCTTCATCTTCAAAGAGTGCTGACTCTTTATATCTTGATTCCCAAATATTTACTTTCCCCTGCTGAAAGTCCTCAGCTCTGTTATCATAACTGATGTCAAGAAACTTTAGAAGATCCCCTGTATTTTGTAAGAGTTTGAAGTTATCGACATACAGACTTCGTTGAAAGTTTACATAATCGAGTTCAGCTCGGTTTAGGTTTCTTAGCGCAAGCTGCAGCGCTTGTAAATCCTGCGTTCCTTCTTTAAAGGCCAGCCAGTAGGAGTTTACAACCTTACGTGCGGAGATAACTTCATTTTCTGTCAGCTTTAAAGATGCCTGGATAGAGTTCAAGGACTGATGCAAGACCTTGATCTCAAAGGTAAGTTTTCTTTTTTCATCGGCCAGAGTATATTTGTACTCATTCATCTGGGCAAAAAGACGCAGCGATGTTGCCTCGTCCTTCCCTCCCTTATAAAGGTTGTAGTTAAAGCTAAGAAGAACACTTCCTTTATCTCTTTGCCCTACGCCATCATCATACTCGTTTCTTGATTCCCCATTGATAAGAAAGTCTACCGTAGGAGAATAACTCCCTTTTTGTGCTTCAAAACTGTAGGTTGCTGCTGAAATATACGCCTTTTGCCTTTGTATTTTGGCATTGTTCTCATCTGCCAACTTTATGGAAGTAAGTACATCTGAAATATGAAGTGGGACGGTGGTCTCATAAGGAAGTAGGGTCGACTGCTTTGCTTCAAGTAAATAGGTGTAAAATGACAGCGCGTTACTTAGGGTCGTCTCGGTGCGAATAAGCTCTGTCTTGGCATTATCAACATTGGCACGAATAAAGTTTAGGTCTCCCTTTGTTGCCGCACCATTTTTTTCTTTTATTTGCATGATCTCGAGGACTTTTTGAAAGTCTTCCATGTTTTTTTGATTGACTTTAAGCGCTATCTTTCCATAAACAACGTCAAAATAGGTCTCAATCATCTCTATGGCAACGTTTTCTACATCATTTTGATAATCATACATGGTAGCGGCCAGTTTTTGCTTTTGTTCATCAACTTGGTTTTCTATTGCACCACCGGCCCAGATGTTTTCTTTGATATTGAGATAGAGTTCTGTTTTCTTATAATGAAACCGATCTGTCTGCGGAGCGGAGACTGTAGAATCGTCTGGTGTGAAAGACCGCGCTTCATAGCCTGCATTACCGGCTAAGTCAACGGTAGGAAGATGGCCGGAGAAGGCTTCTTCTACTTTTTGCTTAGCTTGCAATACCCGCTGCTTGGAAGCTCGGACTTTTTGGTTGCTTTCTATTGAAAAGATAATGGCCTGATAAAGACTAAGGCCATTAGTGTTATCAAGCTGGAAAAGTTTGTCATTTTTTAATCCTTGGGTATCGAGTGCTTCTTCGTTAGTGCTCAATTCCACAGCAAAGAGTGAAGGTAGAAAGAAAAGGATAAAAAGAGATGATAGTCTTAGATTTGTCATGGTATATAGCTTTCTATTGTGATACTTCCAAAGTTGCCTTGAGCTGCGGAAGGGGAACGTAAGTCAAGGTGGATCTGTTTGTTGGGAACACGGGATTTTTTGATCTGATTTTTAATGTTAATGGAGCGACCGAGTGAAATCTGCTTGGAGATGGTTCGGCTCACTATGGTCTTAGGATCACTTACCGTGACAGTAAACTCAGATTTTCTATTTTTTCGCATGGCATTTTCAATAAAGTTTCTAATCTTTGATCGTATTTTAGTATTTAAAAAGATCTCCTTGTCTTCGAATGTAATAATGAGTTTCTGTCTGTTTTGTACAGCTTTTTGATCTAAAAAGGCCTTTGGTGCTTTGTTGATTGCATAAGAGACGGCATTGCCCTCGGATTTTCCGCCACTAAAGAAGGAGTCTTTGGCTTCTTTGTCGATCATTGGTTTTTTGATCTTGTGAAAACTTACACTGTTTTCCGGAGGAAGTTTACGTTGCGGCGGAGGAGGTATTTGTTTTGCTTTGCTCTGCTCTTCAGGTTGTATGGGAGCCTTTGTTACTACACTTGCAGTATATGAAGTTTTGAACTTAAACTGTGCGTAGTAGCCGATGTTAACAATGGTGATAAGTAAGAATAGAAGCATAACAAGGATGACCGATGCAAAGATATCTACAAAGGGCGGCCATGGGTTAAAATCTTCGGGACATTGTCTTGCCATTGTTTACGTCTTTCTCCTATTTAAAAAGTTTTGAGATAAAGCTGTCGCTGTTATTTCCGGAACCAAAACTTTTTTTGCGTATGGTTTCGTTTAGGTTTTGTATCTCAGCTTTAATGCTCTGGTTTTCCTGAATCAGACGTTCAATCGCTTCAAGGTTCTCTATGCTCTTATCCAGAGTCATGCCTGCAGCCTCTTCGGAAAGATCACTGCTTCTTTGCGTAAGGGATAGGAGCATTCTATGCTCTTCTCTGAAGCCATTTTGCTCTTGCAGACTCGCTTTTGCCTGATCTTGCAGAACTTTAAAGTTCTCATTCTCTTGAGTGAGGGTGTCTTTTGAAAGCGCAAGCAGGTTTTGCTGTTGATTAAACATTTTCTCCTGCTGGCCCAATAGACTTTGCATCTGCTCTTTTTGATCACGCAGGATATTGTCAAGGATCTCGTTTCCTTTTTGAGAAAGAGCGTTGAGCGTCTGTTGCTCACTTAAAAGAGTTTCTTGTCTTTTTTCGCCCTCTCGCATAAGCTGATGCAGGTTTTGAATCTCAAGGGCAACGTGTTGTAAACCGGTGTTACTACCTTCTACGATATCTTTACTCACGTTGGAAAGTTCGTCTTTGAGTCCGTCAATATGTTCTATGGCAGAGCGGTTTGTTGCCTCGTTCTTGATGAGTGTCTCTTTCATCTCATTAAGAAGTAGAAGGTTGCGTTCAAAGCTTTCGTTTTGAAGGCGTTGTACATCTTCCATATTTCCAAGTTGTTTGACTTCCAGCTCCAGTGTCTCACCCACACGGGCAACAGAACTAATGATGTTATTCATGTGAGCAGAAGCGTTCTCATCATTGATCTGAAGCTGTTGGTGCAGATGTTTGAGTGTCTCCTGTTCTTGGGTAAGGGCTGAATAGCTCTGTTGCAGCAGGTCTGCAATATCATTTAGATGTTCTTTATGATCTGTCCATGAGTGCATGTTCTCATGTAGCAGTCTATCCAAAGTTGTCTTCTCTTCAGACAGGCGTTGGTCTATCTTGGTAAGTGTAGTGTCAAGCTGATTAATCTGCTGGGTACTCAACTTTTCATTTTCATGAGACAGTTTAGAAAACTCATTAGAAATGGAGGTCTGTGCCCCTAACAAGGCAGTTTCTAAGCGGGTAAAGAGTGCTTCAACATTTTGACCGTAAGTCTCAAGAGCTTGATCCTGTTCCGTGTGGATGTTCTCGCTGAGCAGGTGAAACTGTTCTTTAAGCATCTGCGCTGTTTGTTGTGAATGTGTATCAATGTTTTCTAAAGATTTGTGCATCCCTTCCATCACGCTGATAGTTAGTTCATGCTCATTGCGGGCTTGCTGAACAGAGGCGATGGTGATGGAGTGCAAACGTTCACTGTTTTGCGAGAGATTACGCATTTCCGTTGTCATTGAACTGATCTGATCAACGAAAACATCCATAAAACTTGATTTCTGATCTGGAAGGTCTGAGCCGCCGTCAAAACCGCTTGTAGAAGCACTTGATGCGACGTTGATAATACGTCCCTTCAGCCAGTCTTCGACACCTTCTATCAGGGTTTCCTGGTTTTTATTAAGGATATACCCCTTCAGCCCGAGTATGATTGCTGAAACAACGCCAAAAAGCGAGGAGCCAAAACCAACAGCCATACCGCCCAAAGGACCAGAAAACTCGGAAATAACCTTTCCCAGATCAATATCACCACTAAGTGAAAGAATAATACGCCCCATATCATCAATAGCGATAAGAAGGCCAGTAAATGTTCCCAGTAGCCCGATCATTAAGGCGGTTCCGATAAAGTAGTTGGTGTAACGGTTTTGATTAAAGAACTTCTCTTCGATCCAGTCAATAACATCACGTGATTCTTCAGCCGTAAAAAGCATTACACCTTTGTCTGCACGTGAATGAAACATATGCGCGATATTTGCGGGCATAATCTTTTCAATGCCCTTGAGGTAGAAGTTAAGGTTGTCTTTTTTATAAGCAAGAATACCAAAGGTGCCTGCGAGCATTACAAGGTTTATGGAGGCACGCATAAGCATAATAATACCGATGGTCAAAATAGTCAAAACGGCGAGATTGAAAGTCAAGGTCGCCATGAAGAATACCGTGATCTGCTCAAGGTTAGAGTAGATAAGAAAAAAGATGAAGAGCCACAAAACAGTGTAGGACTTCATGATACGTAAACGTTTCATCCTTATCTCCTAGAACATAAACATAATAAGTGATATGACCAGACCCAGCGCGACGGTTGTAACACTGTTTATCATATTTTTTGTAATCTGAACAAAGCTGTTAGCATTGTCGCTATTTTCTCCAATGAAAGCAAGCCCTATAGTACGTCCGTTTAGGTCAATAATAGGATCTGTGGTTGTATAATAAAAGGGATCATTATGATACTTTTCTCTTTCTAAGAGTTCGAAGTCTATTTTCTCTGCATGGGTGTAAAAAGGACTGTCGTAATTATGAAAAGCAACGCTGTAATTGTCATTGATCTTTTTATACATGCCCTGTTTATGTTCCAAACCGATAAAGACAAGCTGCTGTTTTGCCAGTAAAAAGGTAAACTCTTTGCCGATACGCTCAAAATCATCTTTTAGTGCATGTATACTTTGTGAGGCAGATACTGCTCCGATAGTAATGTTATTGTCCCGGATGGGTACTATACCGATGATACGCACACCCTTCTTATTGACAACGATACCGCTTATCGATTGTCCTGTTTCAAGTACCAACTTGGCGATATCATGGTTTTCAGACTGCTCAACTTTGTAGTTCTTAGCATAATAATGCATGTCAATAGGTGCAAGGTTGACATTGGCATTAATCGTACGAGAAGCCATATCTAAAAGCCCTTGGACATTTTTATTTTGTTTTTGTTTTATGCCGCCAATGATCTGCGGATGAAGTGAAAGAATACTTGAGATAGTTAAAAGGCCGTCATATCGATTTAGCAGAAGACTTTCAAGTTGGTTTATGTCCGTACGACGTTCTTCCATATAGGTTTGATGGGCGACATTGGTGGTCATAGAGTGAATAACATATATCGAGGTTAAGATACCTGTGACAGACAGAACAGTCAGCGTAGTAAACCATAGCCCTTTATTTCTTTTTAATTGAGAGAGGGTGGCTTGTATCCATTTAATAAAACTAAACATATATTATATGTCTCCTTGATCTTATATTTATCTGCAGGGTAAGTGTTTCTTCTTTCGTTCTAAAAACTAGAGATAAGAAAATTCAATGATTATAAAGCAGAAAGTGTACCACAGGGGAAGGGCTTTCTCCTGAACTGGACAATAGAGGGTGAATTTAATTGACTTGCATAGAGGTATGTAACATTTTTCGGGCACTATAATAATCGATATAGATTTTTCCTTTGATGAGTTTAATGCCTGTGGTCTCATAAATAGTCGTCTCTGTTTTAACGCCTTCAATCTCAAGGGTTTGTGAAAGAGTCGTTTTGACAAGGGCTGACTTTCCATCAGGTTTTATATCAAAACTTCGTTCTTGAACTTCAATAAGGTTACTTTGTGCCTTCTTCCATAGACGGCTGAGATAACGCTTGTATTCACTAAATGTAAAGCGTTGTGTCTCAGAAGTGTCAATATTTTGATCTGTTAGGCTAACGGAAGTGCGGCCTAGAAAATGTTTCTGCATTGCTTTGATATTTTTATGCTCTTTGGCGATTTTTACAGCGTCCAACATCTTGGCAATATTAGTTTCGTCCAAGGTCTTTGCAGCGAAGACATTGGTACTTAAAAAAAATGTAAACAATGCCAATAATAATAGTCTCATAATAAACTTCCTTATCGTTAATAGTCTTATATTATAACCCAAAAATAGGTCTAATAATCCTCTTTTCCTTCAAAACGTGCTATTTCTATATCGGCACTAAACAAGATAAGCTGATCACCTTTGATTTGAATGCGATCGGTTTGATGTAAAACTTGCATAAAGTCAGCTGATTGTGTGCGCTCTTCTGTACAGGATATACGGGTTGAATTTAGCTTTTTAAAGCTGAATGTTGTCCCATTTTGAAGGTATTCTCCTTGAAAACGGTTACAACCATCACTTCCTTGAAGACTCGCATCATTGATATGAAAGATAAGATGGATAGTCGGTTGATGCTCTACTTTGACGATATTCTCACCCCTGAGTTCACTTAGACTCCAGTAGGTGTTCTTAAGTGGTGCATTTGCCTGGGGAGAACAGGCGCAGAGAAAGATAAATGAAAACAGTAGCAGGTAAAAGGGCATGCGCAGATCCTAATTATTTGTTTGAAAGATGAGAAAAGGAACATTGCCATTGGAATGGCTTAGCCAGACATCATCTTCTTTGGCTTCCATCTCATTCTCACCAAGATGAAGTTCCAGTTTGCGTAGTTTACGTAGTTTATTAATGATCACTTCAATCTCAGGATCATAAGAAAGCAGAATAATATAGGTGTTGAGTGCCTTAATTATATCAGCATTAGACAACTTAGGACTTGAAGCATATTTTTTTATTTGTACAATATAGGCCATCTTGAGTAAAGATCCAATACGGCTCGCCCGACTTTTAAGCGTGAAAAATTCACCTAAAGTCTCTTTTATTTTTTCTACATTACCCAAAAATGCAAGTTCTTCACACTTTTCAATTATCTCTTTCCACTGAGATTCCAAAGCCTGTGCTTCATTTAATTCAATCAGGAAAGGGTGTTCGTCCAAAAGGGTGTAGGCTTTCTCATAATCTTTATTATCATAAGCATAAATAAACTTTTGAGCGCATAAGGCATAGTTGTTCAGCACTTCTGCCTGCTCTTGAAGGTGAGGTACATTAAGTATGAGTTTTGCATAGGTGTGAACAGTGTCAAAATCTCTTTCTTTGAGTTTCTCTTTAGCTGCTTCAAAAACCTTTTCCGCTAGATCCATGGCTTTTTGGTATTCGGTTGTTTCTTTAAGGTAACTGTGTTGGGCGATAAGAGTAAGAAGCTTTTTAAAGTCTTTTTCTTTAAGTCCGGAGATAAGGTTTTTAAAAACATCAGGGTCATTAATCAGTGTCTGTATAAGGGACATTTTTGAAGGAACATTATTGAAGTCTTTTAAGATAAGTTTAGCCGTGGCGCCATCATTTTTGCTTAACATTGTGGTCTTTGCCTTTTCAAAGGCATTAACCCATATGCTTTCTACCTTTAAGAACAGGGGTGTCTTCTTTAAAGAAGGCGACTGATCGGCCATAGAATATGCTGCAGGCAGTTTTTTGGTACTGATAAGTTGGGTGAAGCGGTCATACGAATCAAAGTCATGTAATAAGGTCTGAATCTTATTGGTGATCTTGGGAACACCCTGAAAACTAGCCAAAAGAGCTTTTGCTTTGTTGGCCTCTTTTTTCACAAGTAGGCTGAAAGCGGCATTATAGGTCTTTTCCCATAGCTCATCAAAGTATTTCTTAGACGGACTAAACTCTAAAAGAGGGTTCTTCTTGATCACCTCATAGGCCTCTTTGTAGTCTTTATTTTGAAGTGCTGTTTTTAGTTCGGCTTCGTTTTCAAGGTTATAATAGGCGAGTTTTCCGTTGAGACAGCCAACGATGAGGTGACTCTTTTCTTGATTAAACTCCAGGTAAGAAGGAACGCCTGGAGCAGAGATATAATGGGTGTCTATGGCACTATAGTCCAGAAGGGAATAGATAGCAATGGCATGCTGTGTTCCGCTGACATAAAGAACCTTTCCGTCACAGTTCAGACCACGAACCTCTCCATGCGGGGTCATAAAACGTGCAATGACTTCTGAACTAAGATAGTTTAAAATGACGATTTCACCTTCTTTGCTTCCGGTTGCTACAATATGATCAGAAAGGAAGGTGATAGCGGTAACACGCGACTTATGTTGTTTGTATTTTTTTGCCTTTGCCTTGGTCTGGATATTTGTGCATATCATTGAACCTTCAAAGCCGCAGGAAATGAGATAGTTTCCATCAGGGGAAAAACGTAAAAAAGCGACATAATCGGGATGAGAAGTGAAGCGTGAAACAAAAGAACCCTTTGCCATGCTCCAAAGGTAGACTTTTCCATCAACACCTCCGCTGGCCAGATACTTGCCATCGGGTGAAAAACGCAAAGACTCAATCTCGTCAGTGTGTTTTAAAAAGCTGTGTAGGACCTTTTTTGCTTGGGTGTCAATAATACGTATGACGGGTTTTTCTAATTCGGTATAGGCTAGATAGTTTCCATCCCGGCTGAAATCAATATTACGATTACTCTTATCTGTTTTTGCGTTTGCAAGCTTTAATGCAAATTTATTTTCATAATTTTCATTTGAAATGATGCGAAATCCATGATTTGCATCTGCCATTGCCAAAGCATCTTCTGCGACTGTCTTCATTGCGACAATAGTATGCTTTAGATCCAAGTTTTTTAGAGGTGTCATCTTACTTTTCCTGCCTGTCTAAAATAGTATTTGGAACATTTCCACCTGTTTGGCTTAGCCAAAGTGCCCTTGGTCGTCTATACTCTTGTTCAGGACTCAATGTGATAGAAATAATCTTGTCCTTTTTCAATTTTAAGATCAAGTTGTTGAGTTCGGTGTCAAAACCAAACATCTTGATATATCCGTCAATGGCTTTTTGTATAGAGTCTAATTGATGGCGTATGACAAGAAACTTGATTTGAGTGATATAGCTCAAGCGCAAGAGAGTTCCTACTTTTTGGGCTCTTGAATTCAATGAAAGTAGTTCCGAAAGGATAGCTTTTATCTCTTTTGTATGCCCTAAAAGAGCCTCCCTCTCCGCCTCTTTTATTTTTCTACTCCACTCTTTTTCAAGCTCCTGAACCAAGGGAAGTACGTGAAGTTCTTGATTTTTATCAATAAGGGTATAACAAGAAATAAGGTCTTCAGTCTGGTAATATGACTCTAATTTTTGTGCCAATTCAAGAAGATGAGATAGCTTTTTCCCTTTTGATTTCATATAAGAAATATTGGAAAGAGCTTCTTTATCGAGCTGGGCGAGGGCATAATCACGTGAATAGATATGCTGCCTAAATTTTTCATACAGATCATCGGTTGCATCTATGATCTTTTGATAACTTTGTATCTCTTTGAGGCAGGGGAAATATTTTGTGAACTCAAATATCTTATCATAAGAATGAGAATTAATAAGGTTGGTAAATTCTAGAAACCGATCAGGTTGGTGTAATAAGACTTGAATAAAACACAGCTTTGCATTGACTCGGCTAAAAGGTTCTAAAACCTTAAAAAGCTGATGGGTTTTATCTTTGATAATATAAGCCTGCGCCTTTAAAAAAGTACTGTCCCAGATATCTTCCATAAGATGATAGGCGCGTGTTTTTTTAAGCAAGTTTACATGATCAGCCATACTGTAGGCTAAGGCATAATTCTCATGTTCTACGGCTGTCTTGAATCTTTCATAATGAGTCAAAAGACCTTGAAAGTCTTTGAGAGCTTCCGTTTTAGAGGGGATATTTGTAAACTTGTTTATTAGTCTAAGTCCCTGATCTATCTCTTTGTCTTGAACACAGTCAATAGCCTCTATCAAGGTGTCCTCCCAAGCCTTTTCAAGTTCATCGACTAAGGCAGACTCACGCAAGAGAGGAAATTTTTGCAGGAGATCATAGCTTTGAGCGTATGCTGAGGTGTTGATACGAAGTTGTAAAAGCTCTTGAGGGTAGAGATTAAACATCTGCACACTGCCGTCTTCACAGCCTACGATCAAAATATCATCTGTTGTTATGTCAAGACAGGTCACCTTTGAGCTAACTTGTATATATTCAGCTTTAATGATCCTGTTCTCTTTTAGATCAATTAAAGAGAGGTGACGGGTATGTCCGGAAGCTATCAGATACGATCCGCTACGTGTAGGGCATACTGCACTGATATTACCCAGACTTGTTTGATAATGCTTGTGTACTTGTGCGGTATTTAGGTCAATAATATCAAGGCCACCTTCTATGTTCCCCGCCGCAATATACTCTTCATGAATAAAGCATAGAGCATTGATGCGCACATGGTTTGGAGTAACACGTTTAGGCGAGACTTCGGTATGGATATTAGTAATAACGATACTCCCGCCATATCCGCTAGTGGCAACAAGCCTTCCTGATTGGCTGAAGCACGCTGCAGAGACATAATTGACTGTGGGCCGTGAAAATAGGTTTGGTGTATATTCAGGGAAAGAACTAAGACGTGAAATCTGACCCGTTGCAAAAAGGTTCCACAGGTATACTCTGCCGGTGACTGAACCAGCAATCAGGTAGCTTGAAGTAGGGTCGAAACAGAGCGTTTCTATTTTATTCTGCAGGGTAGGAAAAGAATGATGAAGCTTCTGGGTCTGAAGGTCAATTACACGGACAACAGACTGATCTTTTTCACTATAAGCAAGGTACTTTCTGTCCGGACTGAAGCTGATGGACATCTTCTCACTGTGGACATGGGCATGTTTAAAGCTAAATTGATATTCTTGCTCCATAGTTGCAAGGTCGATAATAAAAAAGTTTTTTGCCTTGTCAACGAGCGCTACGCGACCCTCGTTGAGAACACTGAGATAGACGATTTTGTCGTCAAAGTTTAATTTTGCACTTGCTATCATGAAATAATCTTAGCATAATTTGCAAGAAAATACGGTTTTTAACATTACAAAATCATTCTTGGGAATACCTTTTGCTTATTTTTAGTTATGTATATTCAAAACAGTAATTCATTTTTATATTCAGCACAAGGTGAAAATGTTGCATCTGCACAGAGAAAAGAACCTGGCGTAAAAGCTACAGGGGCACCTGTTTTAGAAAACTTTGGCGAGAAGGCGACACTTGTTTTTCAAAACTTGAGTTCAGGCTTGAGTGCGCAAGAGAGAAATGAGGCAGTAGAAACCTTGAACAGCATCGGAAAGGCTGCCGCTTTTTCTTCAATAAATGGCTTTGAATCACAAAGTGAACGCATGGTAGTCTCACAGTATTTTGAGAATTTTGGTGGTGTTTTAAGCGATGAGGCAATAAAAAAAATGATCTTCTCAAAACTTGACAATCCTCAGATCAAAAACCGAGATTTTTTGGAAAACTTCGCTAAGGCTTTGGATGAACCACTGCAAAGTATCAATATCAGGGTTTGAAAACCTCAAGTGTATCAAGGCTATGCCGATAACTCTTTTCCAAGACCTTGTTCTCTCCGTATGCCTTTTTGACATCATTATAGGCACTGGTTATACTATCTTCAATCTGCTCAAAAGCATCCATATTTAAACCATTTTCTTTTAAAGCAAAAGATACAATGCGTTTTCCGGTTTGGGTGTAAGAAAAGAAGGAATCTTTATGAAACAGTTCTTTTTTTTCTGTGGGGCTAAGATCTTGTATAGGTTTTCCTGAGTAGCCTAATTCTTTCAGCTGGTTTTCCAGTGAGGAAGATATTGAAACATTGGCTTTATAAAGTAATGACTGCACCTCAAAGTTTAGCTGAGCCCACGACAACATCTCACTATATAAATCAAAATTATTTTGAATATTAGACAGCCTCTGCAGATCTTTGGGTTGATACTCCATCGTCATAATGAACTCCTTTGAACGCATTGTAAAAAATTATGGTGTTGATAATGTGGGAGCACGTGTATAAGGAAGCGCCTATGAAAAGTATAATTTAATTAAAGTGGACAAAAGTGCTATACTTATTATCGAAATATTATACAAGGAGTAGGGATGCAGCAAAAAGTATATTTAGGGCTTAGGGTAGTGGCCGGTTTGATGTTGGTGGTCTTTGGATCGAATAAGTTTTTTGGTTTTATTGAGATGCAGCCGGGTTCTTTAGAAATGGGTGCTTTCATGATGGCTCTTTTTCAAAGCGGGTACTTGATGAAGCTTGTTGCTGTGGTTGAGGTAGTGGCCGGCTTTTCATTTTTAACAAATAAATACGCAGCTTTGATGGCGGTAGTTTTGATGCCGGTTATGTTAAACGCCTTCCTGTCGCATCTATTCTTAGACCCTTCGGGTATAGGAGGGGCTACGGTACTTCTGATCTTAACAATAGTTGTTATGATAGAAAACAAGTCGCGCTACAAAGCGTTACTAAAAGCGTAACCTTAATTAGATACCTGTAGTTTATCAGTCGTAAGGGCCATGATAAAATCATTGGTGTGCAGCCCTTCAATAGCATGGGTCCACCAAGTGACGGTGACCTTTGCCCATTCTAGAATGATTTGAGGGTGATGGTTTTCTTCTTCACAAATTTCTGCCAGTCTATTTGTAAAGGCCAAGGCTTCCTTGAAGTCTTTAAAATGGTACTCTTTTGAGATACGTTCGATCCCATTTTCTTCAATAAGTGTGTATTCAGGGACTTTCTCTATGAGCTTAGAGATTTCAACAGTGGTTAGCTTGGGGGATGCTGAATGGCAGGGAACGCATTTTTGTGGCATGAAATCTCCTTACTTGGATAATAGATAGAAAGCTCTCATTGATAAGGTACGTATGGTGGATTTTTTGTTAGGAATCGCTTTGCTTTCTTTATATTAAGTGGATAACTTTGTTCAGGTATGTTTTGAATTACGCCTAAGAGTAGGCGCAAGTTAGAGCTAAACTTACATTAGACCACGCATCATTAGATGTTGGTACATAGGTTTTAGCATATAAACATCAAATACCCACCAGCTGGAGCGAGGTACGGAGACATCTTTCCAAAATGGAATAGACGGCATCGGTCCATCATAACCGAATTCGGCCATGATGATCTCACCGTATTTAGTTTTAAGCGGACATACTGTGTAGCCGTCAAACTTTTCTTTAAGCTCTTTTCCTTCCATAGCAGAGATAAGATTGGCAGTCATGATAGGCGCGTGATGACGTGCAGAACCCCCCGTCTTGCCCATAGGTATACCACAAATATCACCGATACCAAAGACATTATTATAACGACGGTGCTGCAGGGTTTCCTTGTCTACTTCCAACCAACCTTTGGCCGTACCTTTTTGCCAGCCAAGTGTAGACTCTAAAATTGCATCAACAGGACCCATTGGCGGTACAACATGGATGAAATCGTACTTGATCTTGACCTTATCATATTTACTAATAGTGTCATACATATCTAGATCTTCATCGTATTCGCCCTGTTCCTCATAAGCATGACCAAAGGTAGCTATTTTGTTCGGTACATCTACTTCGATAAGCACATGTTTGAACATAGTGGACATTCCTTCATAACCATCTTGTATTTTCTGAAGTCGTTCTGCGACATTTGGAAGGCTAAAGAGGGCACCGGTATTGGTTGCAAAGATAAATTCAGCAGAAAGGCCATCTTCTTTAAGATAATCTGCAGAAAGGTAAAGCATTTTTTGAGGAGCACCTCCACATTTGATAGGTGTATCTGGCTGGGTATAAAGAGCAACAGGTTTTTTGCCATCTTTCGCTGCTTCTTTAAGGTCATTGAACCATTGCCAGGTTAGTTCACCACCTCTATGTGTTCCTTTTTCAAGATCGTTAAGATAGACTGAAGTGATACCATTGGTTCCGATATCGGCAGTTGTGAGTCCTTTGATCTTATCATAATGGTATTGGATACCTGTTGCTACAACAAGAAAGTCATAACTTAACTCTTCTCCACTTCTGAGTGTGACTTTATTATTGTCTGCATCAATTGTTTTTGCTTCATCTTTAATCCATTTGACATCATCAGGAATGAAGTTCTTATTACTCATTTCAATCTCATGAGGTTCATATACGCCTGCGGCAATAAAGACTTGTCCTGGTTGGTAAAGATGAATTTCATTTGGTGCGACGATAGTAATGTCAGGGTTATTTAAAGAAGAACGAAGATGCGCCATAGCCATGATGCCACCTGCACCACCACCAAGAATTACAATCTTTCCTTTTGCATCTGAAGCATGAACTTCAGTCGTTGTTGAACCCGCTATCACTGATGCAGCAATAGGAGAAATCCCCATAAGCTTTAGGGCATCCCGTCGAGAAAGTCCATCAGTAATTTCTGTCAATGGTTCTATAGGTGTAGGCTTTATCATTGTCTTATTCCTCACAAAAGTATTTTTTATAATAGACAATATAACACAATTTAATCACAAATCGTTCACAAAAACTAAGAAAAGACCCTATCTAACATAAATTGTATAGAGGTTCGTCCGTTAAAGACATTTTTATTAAGGGTGTAAGAACAGGAGATTTCTTGGCCTGCACGGAGCTCTTCATCACAGCGAAAGTACATAAGATCATACGTCTGTGTATCGTTAGGTGATAGCCGAAGTTCAATTTTGGCGTGCTCTTTTTCTTTGCCAAGTTTCTTTACAGAAACGATTTGTGCCTTATTCGCGAGAAACCGCGGTCGTGGATTTGCTTCGCCGTAAGGCTCAAACTCTTCTAAAAGGTTGAGCAATTCGAAATCAATAGATGTACTCTCTACCTCGCCCAGAATCTCTTCTTGAGGAATGTAGTCTTTAGCCGGGATAGAGGCGGCTTCTTTATTGATAGATGCTTTAAAGGCAGGTATATTTTCTTCTTTAAGGCCCAGTCCGGCAGCCATCTTGTGTCCGCCAAACTTTTCAAGAAAATCTTCTTGTGCGCGTATCAACTCATAAATACTGATCTCACCTATACTTCGAGCAGAACCCTTGGCTACACCTTTGTCGATGGACAAAACAATAGCAGGTTTTCCAAATCTTTGCACAAGGCGCGAAGCGACAATCCCGACTACGCCTTCATGCCAACCTTCATAGGCTACGACGATGATATTATCATCTGGATGGACCTGGGTCATAGCATGTTCGGTTGCTTCGGCTTCGGTAGTTTTTCGTATTTGATTGAGTTGGTTAAGAAGCTCATATTGTTTGTACGCGATTTCTTCGGTAGGGGCATTAAGAAAAGCCAATGCGTACGAAGCATCTTCCATACGTCCTGCACTGTTAACGCGGGGAGCGATTTGAAAGGCAATGTCTTCAGCACAGAGCTGTTTTTTGGCTAACATATCTCGGATAATAACCATGCACGGGCGCATTGATGTTGACATCTGTTGCAGACCTTTGATGACAAGGGTTCGGTTGATGTCATGAAGGGGCATAACATCGGCAACGATGGCCAAACACAAAAGGTCAAGGAATTGTCCCAGATTAACGGATGAGCCGATCTCTTTTTTAATTAAACCCATAAGTAACCAGGCAACCTGAGCTCCACAGATCTCTTTGAACGGGTAGGCACAGTTGTCAAGTTTTGGATCAACGATAGCAAAGGCATCAGGAAGGCTAGACGAAGGGGTGTGATGATCAGTGATAATGAGATCAATACCACGTTTCTTACAAGCCTCAGCTGCACCAAAAGCATTTATTCCATTATCCACGGTGATAACGAGATCGGCTTCAATACGGTCAATGATCTTTTCAGAAACACCGTACCCATCGGTAAAACGGTTGGGTATGGTTGCTTCAATGGGGTAAGAAATGGCCTTGAAAAATTCAATCATTAAGGCAGTTGAGGTGACGCCGTCCACGTCATAATCACCGACAATATATATCTTCTCGTTCTTAGCCATTGCTTGTGCAATACGTTTTGCAGACTTTAGTCCATCATGTAAAAGTTCGGGGTTTGGAATATCGGAGAGTTTCTTGAAACCCGTGTCAAAGCGTTGAGAAAGTATCTCATGCAGACGGGCTTTGGAAAGTTTAGGCATTAGAAGCTAAGGACGCTTTTACGAAGGCTAAAATAGTCGGATTCGGTGTTGTTAGACGTGAAGTAAACTCAGGATGAAACTGAACACCAAGGAACCAAGGATGGTCTTTGATCTCAACAGCTTCAATAAGGCCATTGGACTCACCAGTGACCACCATTCCGGCTTTTTCTAACTGCTCTCTGTAGGCAGGATTTGCCTCATAACGGTGACGGTGACGTTCATAAATAACTTTTTCACCGTAAGCTTCTCGCAGGTGTGATTTCGCCTTGGTATCACAAGGGTATTCACCCAAACGAAGGGTACCACCCATAGGGGATTGATGGGTACGAAGCTCTTTCATTCCTGATTGGTTGATGAAGTTGTCAATAAGGTAGATCATCGGATTGGTAGTTTCCGGGTTAAACTCTATTGAATTGGCATCTTCAAGCCCCAGTACATTTCTAGCATACTCGACAAGAGTCAGTTGCATGCCTAAACAGATTCCAAGGTAAGGAAGTTTTTCCACACGTGCATATTCAATTGCCTGAATCTTACCTTCAACACCGCGATTTCCGAATCCACCGGCAACCAGGACAGCATCACAATCAGCAAGAAGCGTCTGTGCTCCTTTTGCTTCGATATCTTCAGAATCAACCCAGCAGATCTCAACCCTTGTGTCAAGATGGGCGCCACAATGAATTAAAGATTCAATCAATGATTTGTACGACTCTTTCAGTTCTAAATATTTACCAACAAAGCCAATAGTCACACGACCGCTTGGCTGAACAATTTTTTTAACCAAGTCGTCCCATTGCTCCATTTTTGGAGTGAGTTCACCAAGATCAAGACCTTTTGAAATCGGTCCAAGAATATTTTGTTGCATAAAAGCAATAGGAACGGCATAGATGGTTGCTGCATCAAGTGCCTGTATAACACAATCTTGAGCAACATCACACGAAACTGCTAGTTTTTTCTTAAACGTTTTTGGAAGAAGACCTTCTGTTCTAGCGATAATCATCTGAGGTGTAATACCAATACGACGAAGCTCTTGAACGGAGTGCTGTGTAGGCTTAGATTTATGCTCGCCCGCAGCTTTGATGAAGGGGATAAGGGTCACATGGATATAAAATACACCGGCAACTTCCTCATCATGCTTCATCATACGAATCGCTTCCATAAATGGAAGGCCTTCAATATCACCAACGGTACCGCCTAGTTCAACAATAAGGACGTCATGCCCCTCTCCAGCTTGTTTGATGCGGTCTACAATCTCGCCAACGATGTGGGGGACCACCTGGATAGTTTGGCCAAGGTATCCGCCTGAGCGTTCTCTTTCAATAACAGAAGAGTAGACTTGTCCTGTGGTAAAGTTGGATGACTTAAGGTAAGAACTGTCAAGAAACCGTTCATAATTTCCGATATCAAGGTCTGTCTCCGCACCGTCTTTAGTAACAAAGACTTCACCGTGCTCAAGTGGTGACATCGTACCCGGATCGACGTTGATATAAGGATCGATCTTAAGCATACCGACTTGAAGGCCTGAATGTTTAAGTAGGGTACCAACACTTGCAGCTGTAATACCCTTACCAAGACTACTTAAAACCCCACCTGTTACGAAAATATACTTGGTCATCACTTACCCTTATTATTGTCTTTTATTAATTGCGAATTATAGCTTAAAAAGCTTTATTCTAACTAGGGCATATTGAAAAAAGGCTTTAAGTTGAATAATGCTATTCTTCAAAAAATATCGATTGTACAGGGGTTGTTAAAGATGAAAAGTTTCTTTTTATTTGTGTTTTTGTTTTCAGGTCTACTGTATGCGGATACTCCCTTGGAAGAATTTATACAAGAGCAGACAGCTAAACCTAGTATTGTTTCTGTGGACAGGAATGACACGGAGACTACGAATGATGCATTAGAAAAAAGATATAGTGAATATGGAGTATTTTTGGATGCTTTGATGAAGAACAGACAGAAAAGTATTGAAGGTTTTTATGATTACAGTAAGGATATCTTTTATCTCCGAAGAAAAATTGAGAGTAATGAAGAACGCGGAAACAGCTATGCTGTTTTAAGAGATCGAATTAAAATTGAGAACCTTCATGTCCGTGAATCTTTACAAGAGATGCTTAGCGGATTGATTGCCGTAAGCTATAACAGCTCTATTCACTTGTTTCAAGAGCAGCTTGAAGTTATTCTTGTGAAGAATATGGATGAGGTCCAAAAAATTGATCTTGCATTTGCAAAAGATATCAATGAGTTTGATCAGTTCCATACTATTATCAAGCAGGCGCAAGAGAATTTAAAGTCACTTCGCGTAATTATAAAACTAAATAATGACCTAAGAAAATATATTCGTGTCTATCGGGATGGAATCTATAAGGCTGCTGCCTACGAAAATTCTGTTTTACTGAGGTTTTCTAAAAAAGTAAGTGAGATATCATTTTTTAAAAACCTTGATCCGGTACTGGAAAAAATAAATCTCAACAGTTCTCGATTAATGCTTATTCTTCTTGTTTTAATCATCACTATTGCTACAAGTCGATCAGTTTACCATACTCTGAATTATGTTTTAAGAAAGCTGAATTACTTGAGGGTAGAGACGCAGCTCATTATACAAAGGCTGCGAAATGTGATCCGTGCGATTATTGTCCTGTATGGTATAAGTATGATTATTGAGATTTACGTGGGTATTGGCGCAAGTGCAGATGAAATCGGAAAGCTTTTTAAAACGGCGTATGTCATTTTAGTTACTTATCTGTTTTATACGATCGCCAAGGCGATTGCAATTGTCAAGATACAGTCTCTTGCTGAGAACACTGAAACCGGAAAAGTACAGACATATAGAAAAGAAGTGATTAATCTTGGCATCAAGTTTGCCGCATTTTTTATTTTTCTCATCGGAGTGTTGCTTATACTGAATGTTTATGATGTTGATTTGGCCCCTGTTTTATCGGCGCTTGGAATAGGAAGTTTGGCCATTGCTTTTGCTGCCAAAGACACGCTTTCAAACTTTTTTGGTTCGGTGTCAATTTTATTAGATGAGCCTTTCTCTCAGGGTGATCTCATCGAGATAGACGGGCAAAAAGGACATGTTATTGAAGTGGGTATCCGAAGTACAACACTTCGTTCGGGCGATAACAGTATGATGACCATTCCAAATTTGAACGTCGCCAACGCCACGATAATCAACTGGAGTAAACGCCAAATTGGACGACCTGTCAGGATGAGTATAGGGGTGACATATGAGTCGAATTTTGATGATATTAAAAAGGCGATTGAGGATATTAGACATATGCTGCAACAGCATCCTGAAATTGCGACAGATGAGACAGGATTCGTAGGTAAGAACAGGAGAATGAAGCTACTATCAGAAGCGGATGAGATAGGTGTCAAACGTGATCTTCAAGTGCACTTACATGAGTTTTCTGCTTCGAGTATTGACATTTTTATTTTATGCTATTCAATTAGTACGGCGTGGGATACATGGCTGCAGACGAAGGCAGATGTGATGTATAAGATTGCAGATATATTAAAAGAAAACAATCTATCCTTCGCCTATCCTGCTTTGAGTGTTCATCTCAGTAAAGATGATGAACCTGAGAGTCTTGGATAATAGTGTAAACGACTTTCAAATTTCAAAATAGACTTTAATACCCGATAAGACATTGGAGACAGCAACAGAAGCTAGAATAAGGCCCATTACTCGGCTGACAACACTTGCTCCATTGCTCCCGATCATATTATTTATTTTCCCCGCTAAAAGCATAAATACAAAGGCGATAAGCAGTACAGATAAGATGATTAAAGTTGTCTGGCCCTGTTGCAGTAGTGTAAACTCGGTATTTTTTGTCATCAGTACGGCAGCTAACATCGCTCCGGGACTGGCAATGGAAGGTACAGCAAGCGGGAAGATAGCTACTTCAGCTCCATCAGACACACTGTTTACTTCACTTTCAGGTTTGCTCTCTCCAAAAATCATACTGAGTGCAAAAAGAAAAAGTACAATACCGCCAGCGACTTGAAAAGCTGAAAGAGGTATATCAATTGCCTCAAGAATAATCTCTCCGGCAACCACAAAGAATGTTAAAATAAAAGCTGACACAATAGTTGCCTTAATCGCGATACTTTTTTTAAGACTACTTGCATAGCCATTGGTGACGGCGATAAATACGGGAATCGTGCCAATAGGATCGATAACGGCAAAGAAAAATATAAATGTACTCAGTAAGTCATCCATAAAGGGCCTTTAGGTGATCTAAAATTAGTATATAATAGCTAAAATATAAAAGAAGTTATATAAACCCTATTCAGGGCCGTGACTAAAGATAATAGAATAGGGAGAAAATATGCATACAGTTTTGTTTTATGTTGTTGCTGCTTTAGGTGTTTCAACAGTTTTAAATATTATTTTAAAACGGTTTGGAATATCACAGATAATTGGATACATCCTCACCGGTACGGCTATGGCATATGCCTTTGATATCGGACATGAAAACTCAGAATCTTTAGAGTTATTGGGAGAATTCGGTATTGTCTTTTTGATGTTTACCATAGGCCTGGAAATCTCCTTAGCGCGTTTAAATACGATGAAACAAATTGTTTTCATGAATGGGGCGTTGCAAGTCAGTATTTCTGCTCTGCTTGTTTTTACGCTTGCCCACTGGGTATTTGGCATTAGTTATCAAAGCTCCATTATTATTGGGCTTTCTCTTGCGCTCTCATCTACAGCAGTGGTTTTAAGCTTTTTAAAAACTTCCAAGGAAATACATACGACTTATGGACAAAGGGCGATGGGAATCCTTATCTTTCAAGATATAGCGGTTATCCCTATTTTACTTTTGATAGGTTTTATGAGTACGGATAACGTCAATGTGACAGATATTATCATTCAAACAGTGTTAAGCGCCGTGATCTTGATCGGGTTGCTCTTTGTCGTTGGACGACGGGTGATGACCTGGTTACTGCATTTTTCTGCCAATTCTAAACTCGATGAGCTCTTTATGGGTTCGGTTTTGGTTATTGTTATGGGAGCATCTCTTTTGGCGCATGAAGCAGGATTTACATACTCACTAGGGGCCTTTGTAGCAGGTATGATCATCGCTGAAACAAGATATCACCATAAGGTCGAAGCAGATATTGCCCCGTTTAAAGATCTTCTTTTAGGTACGTTCTTTTTAACGGTTGGTCTGAAGATTGATGTCTTATACTTTTTGGATCACCTTACGTTGATCTTTGGTCTGCTTTTTGGTATTTTGTTATTAAAAACGGTAATTATATTTTTGGTGATGAAGCTTTCTACAAAACCGCAAAACTCAATGAAAACGGCTTTGGCCCTTTCTCAGGTGGGGGAATTCTCATTTGCGATCTTTGCTTTGGCAGATACCGCTGGTCTGATTGGAATTGAAACAATGAACGTACTTATTTTGGTCGTTGTTGTCTCGATGATTCTTACTCCGTTTCTTATGACACGTATTAACGGTATCGTTGCGAAACTGTTTCCTGAAAACCTGCATGAATATGATGTAGAAAAGATGCAATCACATAAGGATCATGTCATTGTGTGCGGGTATGCAACAGTGGGAAAATTTGTAAGTAAAGAGTTGATAAAAAGTGGTATTGAACATATTATTGTTGATAATTCTCTCAAGCATGTTAAAGAAGGTCTTGCAGATGGTGTCGAAATATATTACGGGGATATGTCAAAAGAATCTATTTTGCATACTATGCAGGCTGAAGATGCTTCTTCTGTCATTATTACCTTGGATAATGCGGAGAAAAAACGTTTGATTTCTGAGGCAATAAGTCAATATGAAAAACCTATCAACCTGATAGTTAAAGTTGTGAGTCTAGAAGAAAAAGAGATGCTGGCTGACCTGCCTATCCATGCTATGGTTGATGGAAAAGAAGAGGTTGCCAAGATTTTGGTTGCACACAGTACGCATTGCAAGATCGAGGTTTGAAATGGTGAAAATATTTAGTTCTTTTATCGTCGTAATTATTATGATGAGTGCTTGTGCACATAAAGAAGGTGTCCGGACGCAAGTGGTTAAAGAGACTATTATTAAAGAACCATCCGTAATCAATAACACCGAGACATTTGTGATTGAGGCACAGGAATGTCCAGTAATTAATTGTCCTGTATGTGAAAAGCCAAAACCTCCGGTGACAAAATTTGTCTTTAAGGATTATGGAAAAGTTGTACTGGGTGAACTGGAAGAGGTTTATCTCCCCGCGCAAAAACTCTCTCTTCAAGCTCGTATCGACACGGGAGCAACAACAAGTTCTCTTAATGCACAAGAGATTGTCCCTTTTGAAAGAGACGGGAAAAAGTGGGTGCGTTTTAATGTTCTAGACAACAATAAAAAAATTGTTCAGATTAAAAGACCTATTATTAAAACCATTAAAGTTAAGCGACACGGTGAGGATGGACAGGAGCGTTATGTCGTAAAGATGCGTCTGAATATCTCTTCGCTATCACAGTTTGTAGAAATCAGTTTAACAGATAGAAGTCAATACAAGTTTCCTGTACTGGTTGGACGTAATTTTCTCAAGGGGCTTGTCCTTGTAGATGTGTCAAAAAAGTTTACAAAAGAACCCAGTAAGGAAAATGAATGACTTCAAAGTATCAGATCTATATATTTTCGCTTTTATTGATACTACTGTCTGTTGGAGTGATGACGTATAAGGTTGAGGTCTTGGGCTTTCCTCTTTTTGCAGGTGAAGAAAAAAGTATTTGGAATATAGAAGCAAAGGTGGAATTTACAGGTCATGGAAAGAATGCTTTTGTCTCTTTAGCTTTGCCTGAAGCGCAAAACGGGATGTTTGTTTATAATGAAAATGCATCTTCGGCAAATTACGGTTATGTTGTAGCTGAAGAAGATACCTATCTGCGTGGGGAATGGTCTAAGCGAAAGGTTGAAGGTAAGCAAACCCTTTATTACTCCATTGATGTTATTTTAGATGAAGACTTTAAACCAGAGTCTGTGAAGGAGTATAAGAGAAACTACAGTATAGAAGCGAGTTCTCTTGTTTTACAGGCAACAGAAGCAATTATGCAAGATGCCTATGATCATTCATCTGATGATATCAGTATGGCTGCACGGCTAATATCAGAGTTTAACAAGGCTAACCCAACTCAGGCGGTGGAGATGTTAAAACATCGTTACATAAAGTCACCAAGAGATCTCCGAGATGTGATTGCGGCCTTGCTGGAAGATAAAAAGGTAAGGTTACGTCGTATAGGGGCATTGGAGTTGATTGATGGGCAGAAAAATGTCTTTCTAAAGCCTATGCTTGAGGTGTTTTACAAAGAGAAATGGCAACTTTTTGATATCAACAACGGTAAGATTAGTAAACCAAAAAACCTGTTTATCTGGCAGCGCGGGGCAGTTTCTTTATTAGATGCTGAAGGTGTTACTGGGTCTGAAGTGCGTTTTTCTGTGACGGAGAATGTCGTGTCTGCCAGAACAGGAGCTCTCCTAAAAGGAAGTGATGAAAAGGTCTCTTTGATGGATTATTCCCTCTTTGTTTTGCCTAACGAGTCACAAAATGCTTTTAAGCATCTTCTTCTTATTCCTATTGGTGCCTTAGTCGTTGTATTGTTGAGAGTGTTAATTGGTCTAAAAACATCAGGGACCTTTATGCCGGTACTTTTAGCTATGGCCTTTGTTCAAACAGAGTTGGTTCCGGGAGTGAGTATGTTCCTGATTGTTGTCTCAATCGGTTTGATAGTCCGGTCTTATCTTTCAGATCTAAATCTCCTGCTTGTAGCAAGGATATCTGCTGTATTGATTGTGGTGGTCGGTATCATGGCTATGCTTGCCGTATTGGCATACAAGCTTGGATTTACAGATATTATCACTATTACTTTTTTCCCTATGATTATTTTGGCGTGGACAATAGAAAGAATGTCTATTATATGGGAAGAGAATGGCCCCAAAGAAGTCTTTGTGCAAGGGGGGGGGTCTCTTATGGTTGCCATCATAGCTTATTTTGCTATGACAAACTCGGTGATGCAGTTTTGGACGTATAACTTCCCGGAGATCCTTCTGAGTGTATTGGCCCTTATTATCTTGGTGGGACGCTACAGCGGATATCGACTAAGTGAATTGCACCGATTTGCACCTATGGTGCGCAAAAAATGATAGTCTTTCCTTCTGCCCTTAAAAAATTGAATGTCCTTGGGATGAATGCCAGAAATATAGATTACATTAGTCGGTATAACGACAGAAGATTATATCCCTTGGTAGACGATAAGCTTCAGACAAAAAAACTTATTGAAAAGCACGGGCTAAAAGCTCCAGAACTTTTTGGCTTTATTGAGTTCCAAGCTCAAGTAAAGAAGATAAAAGAGATTATCCCCGAAGGAGCTGGCTTTGTGATAAAGCCTGCTCAAGGTTCAGGGGGTAAGGGTATTCTTGTTATTTTAAAACAAGAAGATGGCTATTTTATTAAGCAAAACGGGGACAAAATAAATGAACATAACCTTAGGCGCCATATCTCAAATATTCTGAGCGGCTTGTACTCCTTAAGTGGAAAAGATGATGTTGCCCTCGTAGAGAAGCTTATTGAATTTGATGATGCTTTTGAGGGCTTTAGTTTTGAAGGCGTTCCCGATATTCGCGTTATTGTCTACAGAGGGTATCCAGTGATGGCAATGATGCGCTTATCCACCTCGGCAAGTGACGGCAAGGCAAACCTTCATCAAGGTGCCGTAGGAGTGGGTTTAAATATTTCCAATGGTAAAGCACTCTCAGCAGTACAATTTGATGCTCCTATTACGCACCATCCTGACACGGGTAAAGAACTTTTAGAACTTGAAATATCTCAGTGGGATAAGGTGCTTCGACTTGCTTCGGGCTCTTTTGACATGACCGATCTTGGCTATTTAGGAGCAGATATTGTTCTAGACAAACAAAATGGTCCCATGTTGCTGGAATTAAATGCGCGTCCGGGTTTGGCGATACAGATCGCAAATAAGACAGGTTTAGAAGCAAGATTACGTCTTGTTGATGCTATTGCAGGTCAGCACAAAAATATTGATGAACGCCTAGAATTTTCATATTTAAACTTTGGGGCTACAGATGCTTAGAGCATTTATACTCAGTGTATCTTTGTTTACCGTCATACTAACGGCAGAGGTACAGCGTACAGAGATAGGTCAAAGAGCTTATATAAGCATTGTTGATGAGGATATAAAGTTTTTAGCACGTATAGACTCGGGTGCTCGCATTACCTCGTTACATGCCATGAACATTAGGCTTGAAGGTCCTAAGGCCTTTATCTATGCAAAAAAACCAGAAAAACTGCTAGGTGTGCCTTTTCATAAGAAGGAAAAGAATGAAGAGTATAAACGAAATATTGGAAGAATGATCAGTTTTACTACGTATGATGAAAAAGGTAAACAGAAGCGCTTGCAAGCGCGCGTTTTGAATATTGCCAAGGTTCGAAATGCCCAAGGAGTAGAATATAGATACGTTGTCAGGCTGGGTTTAAAGTATAAAAATATTATAAAATATAAAGAAGTCAACCTCAGAGACAGAAGCAGTATGTCCTACAAATTACTTATAGGAAGAAACTGGCTTGATGATGATTTTGTGATTAAAACAGATATGGATGTGGAGAAGATAACATACTAAAAAAGAAGCTTTTGTCTAGAGTTCAGGAACTTTTTTATTGTCATCTACTGTTCGACATCCTGCGAGAGGAAAGTAATAGTCTTCATTCTTATATCTAAAGTATTTTGTACCATTAACAGTGACGATAGAAGCATTTGCCGATGATATCATCACATAGGTCTCATATCCTGCGCGGCACAATAAGAAGTGGTCCTTGGATTCCTTAAAAAAGATCTCGGCTTCATTTGAAAAAAGCGTTGATGATACTAAGAATACTGCCAATAAAAATTTCATTTGTTTTCCTTTGTTGCAAAGACCTTGCTGTTAGATAAAATCTGCCCTCTTATTTAGACTCAGTTAGTTTCCCCTTGAACCCGGTTTAATAGCTTTACTCTTGCCTTCTTTACATAAAGGGCACTCATCTGGGGAATACATCTCAAAGGTAAAGTCATCCAGCGCGAAAAATGGAATACCATCGGTAAGTTTACAGTTTGGTTTCTTCGTGACCTCTGAATTTTTACGATTACAAAAACCTCGGTTAGCAAGCGCAGCAAAACCAACGACGACACCACCCATAGCTTCAATAGCGGCAGCAGCTTCCATGGCGGAACCACCGGTTGTAATAATATCTTCACAAATCATGACTCTTTCACCTTTTGAGATCTCAAAACCACGACGGATAGTCATTACCTTATCAACCCTTTCTGCAAAGATAGAACGCTTGTCTAAGGCGGTGGCCAGAGCAAACCCAGCAATAAGTCCACCAAGTGCAGGCGCACAAACAGTGTCGATTTCAAGACCGCTTTCAATAATCTGTGCAGCAACGCCTTCCGCTAAGACTTTGGCATTTTTAGGGTCTTCAAGAACCTTGGCAGATTGAAGATAAAATTGTGAATGGTTTCCGGAACTAAGCTTGAAGTGACCTTCCAAAAGTGCATTGGCATCCATGTATATTTTTTTAACGTTCATTGGTTTTCCTTTGGAAAAAGTAAATAGTAGAGAGAATAGGGAATGTTATATTTCATTCCTCATCCCCAAGCTTAGGGATTAAACTTTAAGAATTTCTGCTTCTTTGTCTTTAAGTATCGAATCAATAGTTGCAATGAAACTGTCAGTGATCTTTTGGATGCCATCTTGTGCCGCTTTTGACTCATCAGAGGTGATTTCTTTCTCTTTTTCAAGCTTCTTGATGTCGTTGTTCGCTCTTTGTCTGTCATTACGCACCGAGACCTTGGCATCTTCACCCATGCCCTTCATCTTTTTAACGGTGTCTTGTCGCTGATCTACAGTCATTGGAGGGAAGTTAAGGATGATCTTCTCTCCGTCAGAGTTTGGACTGACACCGATATTTGCTTTTGAGATCGCAGATTCAATATCAGATACAAGAGGTTTTTCCCAAGGAGAGATAACAATAGTAGTTGCATCAGTTGCAATAACAGACCCAACTTGATCAAGGGCAGTTGGTGTTCCGTAATAATCGATTTTTATGCCATCGAGGATAGAGGTCATGACCTTTCCTGTACGCAAACTTTTAAAACTATGGCGTAAATGTTCAAGTGAGCCTTCCATATTCATTTTGCATTCTTCTTGAATTTCATTTGTCATTCTTGGTTTCCTTTGTTAGTGTTATTTTTTTACGATTATTTTGCTGGTGTAGGCATTTCCAGCTTTTATAATGACTCGGGTACGATCAAGTTTAAGCGGATAGAGTTTATCGCTTTTAAACTCTCCGTCTTTAATAGTGATATACTCCCAGCCACCTCCACTTATGTAGAGTTCTGCCTTCTTTATTGATGGCGACATTGTAACGTGAATATCATTAATATTTCCATTAGTCGGGTAGCTTTTTGGTGAATGCCAAGAGGCATTTAGATATTTGATACGGAGCTTGTGTTTGAGGTTTACATCCCCGGTAAGGGCGATACGGTCCAGGTCATCAGAGGGGCTTAGTTCAGAAACAGCGCCTACATTTTGATTTAAAATAAGGTCAAAACCATAGCTAGAGATCTCCTTCTTGACTTTCTCATCAAATTCTCCGTAAGGATAGGCATAATATTTTGGTACATATCCCAGATGCTTTTTGAAAGAGGTCATTGCTTTGTTTGTATCATTTCTGATAGCTTCAGTAGAAAGAGAGACCATATGCTTATGTCCGTAAGAATGTAAACCGATCTCGCCATATTGTGAACTTTCTCTGATCTGATCCCAGCTCATAAAATCACCGTAGCCCTTGTCTGTCGCACCGATGTAGACAAAAAGGGCAAAAGGATAGTTATATTCTTTAAAAATAGGCAAGCCGTTCTCATAAAAACTTTTATAAGAGTCATCTATACAAAGGACGATCCAGTTGTCAGGGATACTTTGATGGCTTTTTAGGGCTTTGTCGAGGGTCTCGAGTGAGATGACCTTGTAGTCATTATTCTTAAAATAGTCAAATTGTTTTTTTAAAGTATTAAGGGAGGTATTGGTCGAGGCATGCCTGTCATCACCGAAACGATGGTAAACAAAGAGGTGCGCATTCGCCCAAAGTGTAAGGGAAAAAAGCGCGAGAAGAAGCGCTTGTTTCATTATTTGCTAGCGTTGGCTTCAGTTGCAGCCGGTGCTTGAACTGTTTCAGCAGCAGGTGCGGCTATCGTTGTTTCTTCGATAATTGTGTCAACGACAGAAGCAGTACTGTCTTGAGCATAAAAATAACCCATGGCAACGGTGTTGGCAACAAATAAGAAGCCTAAGAAAAAAGTCATTTTAGCAAGAAAGCTTCCCGGGCCTTTAGCGCCAAACACAGATTCGTTGGAACCGCTGTAAGCGCCAAGTCCAATACTTGAGCTTTTTTGAAGAAGTACAGAAATTGTCAATAAAACGACTAAAACAATCTGGACAATCAATAATATAGATGTCATTAAGTTTCCTAGTTTAAAAAATTGCGCAATTATAGCAAGATTTATCTTAGAGTTTCGGTACGCATAAGAAACACGCTATAATACGGCATTTAAAGAGGGCTGTATTATATGAAAAAAGCATTAATTCTTGTTGTACTGTTATTGGTGGTATTTATTGGTGAGATGCTTATGTTTGAGAACAATAACCATTCAAAAGAGCAAATACCTTATGTCACGGTCACAAGTTTCCCTCTGTTTGAGATTGCAACGAAACTACTGAATGATAAGGTAGACGTCCATAAACTCATTCCCTTTGGTGTAGAGATGCATACGTATACCCCTTCGGTAAAGACTATGACTGAGGTACACAAGGCGAAGTTTTTTATCTACAACGGACTTGGCATCGAACCATGGATCAAAAAAGAGTATATTAATGGTCTTGATATGAGTCGTTTTATACAGGTGAATAAAGAAGTTGAAACCCATGAGCACGGGCATAATCATGGAAAAGAGGGCATAGATCCGCATTATTGGTTGGATATAGGAAACATGATAAGAATGACCGATACCCTGGCAGAAAAATTTGCATTAAGCTTCCCTCAGTATGAAGAATTGATTAAGCAAAACGCTAAGAACTATATCAATGAATTAACGTCATTACAACTGGCATACAAAAATGCATTAAGCCTGTGTAAGCGTGACGAAATCGTTGTTAACCACAACGCTTTTGGTTACCTGGCGCATGAATATGGATTTTCCGTACATTCAGTGACCGGGCTTTCTCCGGATGAGCAGGTCAGTGCAAAAAACTTGACAGAGATCACGGACTTGGTCAAAGAAGAAGGGATAGAAACTATTTTCTTTGAAAGCTTTATCAGCCCAAAAGTCTCAGAAACGATTGCTAAAGAGACAGGGGCAAAGGTTCAATCACTACAGCCTTTGGCAAACGTGACGGAAGCTGAGGCAGATAAGGGTTATATTATTCTAATGCAAGAGAACTTAGAAAAACTCTCAGCTGCGATGGAATGTATATGAAGTTTGATACTGCGGTCTTTGAAGCAGAAGGTCTTTGTTACAAGATCAATGGAACGGATATCATAAAAGATATAAGTTTCGTTGTACAAAAAGGTGAGTACAGTGCTATTATTGGTCCTAATGGCGGGGGAAAGACGACATTAATACGTCTTTTGCTTGGATTGGAAAAGAAGAGCAAAGGCTCTATTAAACTGTTTGGACAGAAGCAAAGTGCTTTTAAGTCCTGGGATAAGGTTGGCTACGTTCCTCAACGTGTTTCACAAATTGATCAGTTCTTTCCTGCCACAGTTAAAGAAGTGGTCAAAATGGGTCGTACGGTAAAACGTGGTCTGTTCACAAGAGAATCTCAGGAAGATCGCGATGCAGTGGTACAAGCCATGAATAAGATGGATGTGCATAATCTGGAAGATAAGCTGGTAGGGGAACTTTCCGGTGGTCAGCGCCAAAGGGTGATGATTGCAAGAGCCTTAGCCTCTCAACCTGAAGTCCTTATTTTAGATGAGCCTAATACCGGGGTAGATATGGTCTCCCAAAATCGTTTTTACGCCTTACTTCGAGAACTTAACAAAAAAGATGGGATGACTATCTTGTTTATTACTCATGATATTGGCGTGATTGCAGATGATATTCAAACTATGCTGTGTATTAATCAGACGTTATTAGCGTGCAATAACCCTCATGAAGTTCTGTCTTGTGATGAAATGAGTAAGCTGTATGGGATTGATGCACATCTTGTTCATCATCACCATCATTAAAATGGGAGCATTTGTTTAAATGATAGAAATATTTCAATACGACTTCATGATAAATGATACCTCTCGTGAAGAAAATCTGAGTTACCTCAGGTTTTTAGAGAGTAAGATAGTGTTAATAGGAGCATTTATTTAAATGATAGAAATATTTCAATACGACTTCATGATAAATGCCTTCCTTGCTGGAATTATCATAGCTACACTCGCCTCTGTATCAGGCTCATTCATAGTTTTACGTCGGTATGCTATGCTTACTGAGACACTTGCCCATGTTGCCTTAGTCGGTGTTGCCATAGGCATGGTAACAGAACAAAATCCGATTTGGGTTGCTGTTCTCGTTTCTGTTCTATCGGCTTGGCTGATCGAATATCTTCGGTCTTATCTGGGGCTTTATTCAGACTCTATTTTAGCGATTTTTCTTTCAGGTTCTTTAGCCTTGGCAGTAGTGATTGTTTCAATTTCGGGTTCTTTTAATGCTTCCTTGTTTTCTTACCTTTTTGGTTCGATTCTCTCAGTAAGCAATGAGGACTTGATTGTTATGCTGGTCTTTGGTTCTCTGTCAATGGTGGTGTTGTTAGGATTGTTCAAGGAGTTCTATTTTATTGCCTTTGATGAAGAAGTCGCGCAAGTTAGCGGACTAAAAGTAAAATTATTAAATTTCTTACTTGTGACTATCATTGCCGTTATTATTGCTCTGTCCATTCGGGTAGTAGGTACACTTTTGATTGGAGCATTGATGGTTATTCCGACAATATCTGCTCTTCGATATAGACTTGGATTTTCTAAAACGATTTTACTTTCTCTACTTTTTTCTATTTCAGCTGTTTTAGTCGGTATGACTTTGTCTTATAATTTCTCTTTACCAAGTGGTGCAACAATAGTCCTTGTTATTTTGGTTATTTTTATTATCTCAATGCTTGCCAATAGAAAATGAAAATAGAAAAAGAATTTTCACGGTTTGCTCATGAATATGGGCAATATAATGCCATTCAAAATAAGGTAGCACAAAAGCTTGTTGATGACATTAGCGATAAGCCTCAATCTATTTTGGATTTGGGATGTGGAAACGGTACCCTACATTCAAAAATATCTTGGGAGTACACAAAATTCACTGGGGTCGATTTCTCCCAAAAGATGCTTGATCTGCATCCAAGAGATGAGAAAACAACGTGTAAACTGGGTGACTTTAATGAGGATAAACTTTTTGAAGAACTTATAAAAGAAAAATTTGATCGTGTCTTTTCCACCTCGTCTTTACAGTGGGCAAAGGACTTGGACACAACTCTTTATCAAATAGCTCAATTGAATGCACCAATTTCGCTGGCGATTTTCACCTCTAATACTTTTAAAAAGATGTTAGATACAGCAGGGATATCTTCTCCTCTGCGTTGCGGGGAAGAAGTCGAATATCTAATTAGACAATATTTTCATTGTAATATCGAGATTGTGAGGTACGAGCTGAGCTTTGAATCAGCACAAGATATCTTCAGGTATATTAAAAAATCAGGGGTCTCCGGTGGAAGAAATACACTAAGCTATAAAGAGATGAAGGCTTTAATAAATAACTATCCTGATAAAAGTTTAGAATTCGAAGTTTTATTTGCCAGAAGTTAGTTTTTCTTTTTCGAAGGTGTAAAGTTCATAATGAATCTACATATCCCTCTATCCAGTTAATACTTTTACTTGTTTTTTCTACGTGAGGCTTTTGCCATTTTGGCTTTCTTCTTAGCTTTTGCTTTTTGTTCGGCAGAAGTATCTTTACGTTTCCCAGCCTCTTTCTTTTCATTAGGGTCAGTCGTCTGTCCAAAAGTATTTTTTTGTGTACGTGCCTTGAATGCGATCTTTATCCCGTCATCCATTTCAACGCTGGAGGTATTTGTTTTTGCCATTTTATTTCCTTATATTATTATCATTTCAATCATAACGAATCACCATACTGTTACTTAATCTTTAGTGACTGTGCAACAAGGTTTTAACGTAGAAATGATAGTTTATTTATAAATAGAGAAGACTCTACTTATAAATAACTACCGTTCCGCCGAAGCGGAAAGATAAACTAGTCGTCACTTCCAAAGATACCAAACAGCTGTAGTAAAGCTGTGAAGATATTTAAGAAGTCAAGATAAAGAGCGATTGCTCCATCAATAGGTGTTTCATAAGCACCTTTGATGATATTTTGAGTATCATAAATAACTAAGATACTAAATATCAACACCACAGCACCAGAAATTGCAATGTGAAGCAGTGGATTACCTAAAAATATATTTAACAGGGAAAAGCCAATGATAACAAATAGAGCAATCATCAATGGTTTACCATAAGATGTAAAGTCTCTTTTTGTTTTAATAGCAAAGAAAGACATCGCACCAAACACTACTGAAGTCATTGCAAAAGCATTACCAATAATAGCGCCTCCACCTGACATACCGAGGGTACGTGCTAAAAGAGGGGCAAGCGTTATACCCGTCATAAATACAAAACTGAACATAACGACAAGGTTAATACCAGGTTTACGTTTAACAGCAAAAAGACCAAATAAAAGAGCGAACTCCAAGATGACAATTGGCAAGAACCATGCCTGAATAGACGCGGCAAACGGAATACCAACATAAGCACCGGCTGCACCGGCCATCATTGATGCCGCAAATAGTTTGTACGTCTCTTTAACAAAAGAGATAAGTTTACCTTCGCTGTGTGCACCCACATCCCCATAATGAGATTCACGTACATAATCACGATCATATAGACCCATAGAAAAATCCTTTGTTTTAAATTATTGTGATTATACCAAAAAAACAACCCTTATATATTATATACATTATATAAAGAAGTTTTATTAGCAATAATTTATTTGTTTAACATCAAGTAATATAGTAAACGAATGTGTGAAACTAGTGTGAAAGTATTTGAAAAAAGTGAAAAATATTAGCCAATGCCATAGGCGAAGATTGTATAAATAATACAAGTTTGTGCAAATTGTAAAATTTCCTCTTCTTACTATTGACATCAAAGTTTATTTTTCCTATAATTCCCGTCCACAAACGATGAGTCGCTTGAAAGAGAGACGAAGAAGACTTCATGTAGAAGACTTTTCATACGAGTTTGAGATCATTGAAAACTAAGTAGAAGACGTTAGATTTAAACAAAT
>Ga0316206_1000613_pt1 | contig 43129 bp, 37 predicted proteins | sample 6monthpyrite_MG_FD_204942 | JGI IMG/M metagenome (GOLD analysis project Ga0316206, IMG submission 204942) | Microbial mat bacterial communities from mineral coupon in-situ incubated in ocean water Damariscotta River, Maine, United States -... | ecosystem: Environmental > Aquatic > Marine >...
CAACCAGACCATACCAGAGATAGAACAGCTTAATACCCACATGTCGCAAATAAATATAAATGGGAATAGCTAATAATAAATGTAAATACTTACCTATTGCCTTATAAGCAAAACCACCATAAAGCGTAATAAAAAGAGATACCAGGAAAAAAACACCTAGTGAAAGATAAAATAATTTTTCATCCTGATTTACCTGAGTTGATTTATCTCGATATCTAAACAACAAATACAAACCTGATAGAGAAAACAACCCGATAATTAGGCCATTAATCTTAGGAACTAATAAAACGGTTGCCGGGTAAACAACAAGGGAAAGGCTTATAAAAATAGCAGAAAAATTTAGGTTTTTATCCTTAAAAAAAGAGAAAGCATCCTGGAATTGCATAAAAATCATTCGACTGTTAATAAAAATTGTGGAACATTTTCGCACTAAAAACTAACAGTTACAATACTCTTAAAAGAAACACTTAAAACTATGACTTATGACTTATGACTTATGACTTATGACTTATTTTAATAAGCATTCTTATGTATAAAGCCCTTAAATATAGTCAGAAATATAATTTTCAAATCAAACCACAGCGACCAGTTTTCAATATAATAAAGGTCATACTCAACTCGATCTTTCATTTTGTTTAAAGTATCAGTCTCACCACGCAAACCATTTATCTGTGCCCAGCCTGTAATGCCCGGCTTTACCATATGGCGAAGCATATATTGATTTACCTGATCTTTATATTGCTCATTATGCTCAATCGCATGAGGTCGCGGCCCTACAATAGACATACTCCCCTGCAATACATTATAAAATTGAGGTAACTCATCCAAACTGGTGCTGCGTAAAAAAGCGCCTAATTTTGTAATACGAGAATCACCTTTTCGTGCCTGGGTTATCTTTCCATCAAACTCACCGTGTTCTTTCATGGTTCGAAATTTATAAACATTAATAATTTTCCCATCCCAACCATGGCGCTTTTGCTTAAACAGTATTGGGCCTTTTGAGTTCACTTTAATTGAAAGCGAAATAACAAGAAGAAGCGGGCTAATCAAGACCAATATCAATAAAGCTAAAATGCGATCTTCTAAAGCTTTAACTATCTGGTTACTCCCACCCATAGGAGTATCAGAAAGGTTAACTGCCGGCAAGCCCACCACTTCAGTCATTGAATGGTTCAGTAAGGAGAAGCCAAAAATATCAGGTATTAATTTAATATTCACGGTTTGATGCCTTAAAGAGTACAACAAATCTTTAACACGCTGTTCCGCACGCAAAGGCAAGGCAATCCAGACCTCGTCAATTTTGTGTTGATCGACATAGGACTCAACAGTTGATAGATCACCCAAAACTTTATGACCCAACACTGACATACCATGACAATGTTCATCATCATCAAATAAGGCACTAATTTTAAACCCAGCCCAGGGCGAGGCCTGAGTATGAGTGATCAACCTCTGCCCCAGTTCACCGGCACCAACAATTACAATTTGACGGTAATTCTTACCTTTGCTTCGCCTGTATTTCAAAAAACCAAAGATACTCATACGAAAAACTAGCAAAAACACAAGACCTAAGCCCATCCACAAGGCCAGCCAGAGCCGTGAAATGTCAGCTGACATTTTCAGACCAAACAGAATAACGATCATTAAAAGAACGACTGTCAACCAGGCAAGAATAATAGCTCTGGTCTGCCTGGCCAGACTCTGACCACGCCAAGAACTATACATATTAAAGGCTGGAAAGACGATAACCACGCATAAAACAGAAAAAAGAATAAGGGGATGATAATTTGTAGGTAATACAATGTTATAGAATGAAAACCTAGCGCCATAAGCTACTATAGCAGCAAACAAAACCACTAAAGGATCGATTACTCTCGAAAATACATTGATAAAGCCAGAATAACCCTTGAAAACTGATTTACCAAACACGATTGATATATTCCGATAATTTTATAATGGTATGATTATAGGATAATTCCTACATATCACAGAATTTAAACTATATTTACAGTTAAACTTATGTGTTTATTCTATCCTCATTTCAGAACTTTGTAAAAGATAGTGTGCAAAAATGCCATAGGCTCAACTCAAATACTTGCTTATGCTTAAAAAATTATTTAAATTTAGTGTTTTCCTTTGGGAAAATATATTAGAGAGTGTTATCTGTTTTCAAAATAATGATAGTAACACTTAATTATTTCCACCTTCATCTTTATGCAAATCATCACTAAAAAATGCGATTTACTCGCACCTTAGTTATGCAATTTTTTGCATATAAAACGACCCAGGCTCTCTATCAGTTGTTAAAAATTGAGAAACCATTTTGAGTTGGTCAAAATGATTATGATGCAAATAATTAAGGGAACCGATAATCTTCCAGCTATTGTTTTCAGTTAAGAATGCCTCCAGCAAATATTGCTCATTCCATAATCGAACTTCAGACTTGAGCCACTCATTTGGATAATTTCTTGGTGAAAAAATATCATGCACATGAACAATTACCCCTATATTTAGTCGCGGAAGTAATTCTAAGTACTCAAAGAGCACATCACCCTCTGGCCTTATAATATGAGATGAATCAATAAACAGTATATCATCCTCTTCTAATTCTGAAAAAAAAGAAAATTCAACATCTTCAACTTTCTTTCTAAGTACATCCACCCCTGTTTTTTCTAGCCATGGCATTTCATATGGTTCTATACACACATGCTTGCATATATAATTAGGATTCTCATCTTGATTTTTATTAATAGCATTAATTGCCATTAGTGTAGAATTTCCACTCCCTACTTCAAATATTCTTTTTGGCTTCTTAAATCTTATCAACTGAAACCAGTACTCAGCGTCACCTGAAGCAAAAGACCTATTATTTAAATAAAATGATAATTCATTAGTCTTTTCGAAAGGCAAATCCTGAAGCTCATCTGCAAAAACAAGGTTCTCAAGCAAATCCAATTGCCCCTGTATATTCCATTTGATACCTGGTAAATTTCTTTCTTCTGAAAATGGGCGTTTGATGCTACTCATATCAAATTGGGGCTCATAATAGTGGTTAGTTATTGGAAATACCCCGACATTTATCAACGCCTTTTTACACAATGGTAGTCTTTGAACACCAGCTTTTCTGATAATTTTAAGAATGAATGCAGCTGGATACACTAATGGCAGTAGAAATATATCCGCAAAAGGAATTACTTTTTTTAAAAAGACTATCATAATTTCACCAGTATATAATCGTTAGAATACAACTGATATTAATGCAATGTACATTCTAATACAAACAAACAATACCCTTTACACGTGCATATTTTTAAAAAGCACATACAGCCAATCCCACAAATTATGGACTGTATTATTTACCCTTTCTAAACTCAGAAATTATAAGCGGAACTAAAGACCAAGTATCTATAAAATAACGACGAAATAAGCGTCTGGGATCATGAATAAAACGATACAACCATTCTAAACGCCATTTTTGCCAACATAAGGGCGCTCGACTTTGTTTCCCCGTTATAAAATCAATTGAAGCCCCGATACAGAAAGCAACACATTTGAAATCTGATCGTTCTTTTAAAATATATGCTAAAATTTCTTGACGAGGAAAACCAACAGCTAAAAACAAATACTCCGGCTTAACTTCAAGAATAGCCTCGATAGTTTTTTCAATTTCATTCTTTTTATTAATAAAACCCATTGGAGGCTGATAGTGATATAGGTACTTCAATGAGTAAGTCTCTCGTAACTTCTCAATATCATCGATAGATGGTCCCACCACCATTATTCTTTCAGAACCAGTAAAACTCTCAAACATATACCTAGTTAGGTCACTACCTGGAACAACATTTTTAATTTTATCACCTAAGAGAATTGAAATAAGCTGAACAATGCGACTATCACACAAAGTTAGACTTGCTTGCTTGTAACAAGAACAGTAATAATCATTTTTGCTTAACTCAACTATATGTTGAACGTTAGGTGTAACTATATATGAAAAACAATTATATTTTTTTATAACATCCATAATAGAACGCATATTCAAATCATTTATTTTCAAACCAAACATTTTTTTTAACTTCATAGTCAACACTTAACAAATGATATTTTTATTCAATCGAAAAACAAAAAAACAGTAATAAAACTGCCTAATAAATAACTAAATTGAAAAATTCAGTATTAAACTAAAACTTTAACTGAATATGTGTACATATTAATATAATTTTTCTAATGAAATTCATTGATATACAGAAATTTCACAACAAGAAAAAGAATACATATAAGGTAAAAGCCATACATAGAATAGAATTATTTTACTTCACTGTACTTTTTAATGGCAACATCTTATCTTTCCGCTTTTTGCAGACGCCCTGAAAACACCCTTTAATGCCAAATATTACTAATTTTGGTTTAAAAGCATATCTGACAGCTGTATATACAGACAAAGCTAAACCACTTACAATTGAATAAAGACAACCAAAATATATAGAATTAAACATAATCGCAGCTCTATTTCTGTAGTAATGATATTGGTATGACTCTGTACTAGATGAACCCGCATGATAAACAATACTTTTTGGTGCAACTTGTATTTCATATCCTTTATTAATCGCCCTCCATTGCCAATCAATTTCTTCTGAGTACATAAAGAAACACTCATCCATATATCCTACTTTATCTATAATTTCACATGGCAATAAAAGACTTGCACCCATTAGATAATTAACAGATATCTTTAGATCTGGTTGATATCTTTTCTTCTTATGAAGTAGTTTAGCTTTACCAAATATTGGAAAATATGTTCCACCACCATACGCCTCAATAAGTCCATTCTCATACAAAGTGACTGATGAGACAAAGGATTTTGTATTATTTTTAGCTATTAATAATAGCTCTTCTAGAGCATTTTTATCAGGCTGCGCATCATTATTTAAAATCCAGAAACACTCTGATGATAATTTATTTTTAGCAAACTCAATCCCTATATTATTACCGCCTGCATAACCACTATTTACATTAGATTCCAGCAATATTACATTAGTTTCGTTACTGTTTTCTATTTGCCTTTTATAGAGGTAGTTTTTACACCAACTATTTATTACTTTTAGTGAATCATCAGCAGAATGATTATCAATAACAACTATAGAGGTAGGCAGTATTGATCCCGCAAGAACTGATTCAATACATTTAATTGTAGCGTCAGCATTATTCCAATTTAGTAAAATAACTGCGATATTTATTTCGTTCATATTTTCTAACATTATATATTTATAAATTTAAGAGCAATAAAATAATTAATCAAGGAAAAACCCTCTCTTTAATAAGTTCTTCAGGAAATAATGCCTTCACTATTTTATAATTTAAAAGCCTGTCACTTTTTGTATCTCCCACCGCGCCAGATTTAGAAAAGCATTCAAACCCAGTACACATGACAATCCAGATCCTTACTACACTAGGCAATCAATGAAAAAATTGCGTTATAAAATAGGGCTCTATAAAACACCAAAAACCTGGGGGTTAAACAAATCCACAACACCCCAACCTTCTTACTTCATCAGAAAATAATTTCATTTTACTCCAATCAACAATATATTATATTACAGAGCTTAAATGAACGATATGGAATTTATTATCATAAAATTCTTTTAAATTACAATCGTCACCACAATAAAAAGTGAATTCATCATATTTTTATTATTAATTTTTCCACGAGGTAGATTTTCAATTGATATTTCAATATTCAGCTTTCGTGATTTATTAAACGCTATCATTTGCCAGTAATTACGTCTACCGCAATATTGATAATTATTACATTATCATATCATCTTGAGCATTCAAGCATTTGATTAATAAGCAGTTTAATTCCATCGTCACAAATTTTTAACATTTTTTCTATCTGATACCTAAAACACTCTCTAATAAAACCTATGATACAACCCCAGTTTAAAAAATATAATCCGACATAAGCACATCACACTTGGTGTATAGTTTTATCTAATACACCACATGTTCACATCATGAAATCAAGTCTATAGCTTAACTATTAAGCGGCTTTTAAAAGAATTGGAATTGGATGAATAATCCAATAACACGCCTATTATTAGGTATAATAATGGCAATACTGTAAAGATCGCTAATACAGACATGGATACAATAAAACCAACAATGGATAACGCACCCCAGAGATAGAACTTTTTTAGACATCTATCAGTAGTCTTACTTTGATTGTTCCATACTGTTACTACAACAGCAATTAAAAAAACAAGGAACAATATAAGCGAAATAATCCCTGACTCAACAACTAACTTCAAATACATATTGTCGATTGAGTCAGTATGTAATACATAAGGTGTAGACTTGCTTGATTCAAGCATCAATTCACCTGCCATCCCAACACCATAACCTAAAAATGGTTTTTCTTTTACTAAAGCATAACCAACCATTATTTGGTCAATTCTGGTAAGACTACTGCTTAGTGCTTCACTTCCCTGGCTTCCAATAATAACTCTCCCGGTCACAACACCACCAGGAATAAAAATTATCAATAAAATAAGATAAATAATATATTTTAAGAAAAACTGAGAATAATTATATATCTTGATATTCCAAATGTAGTGAAATACATATAAAAATATTATTAATGATAATACAACAAAGCTAGTTCTAGTCATTGTTAATATTAGCGCAAACAATACGAGCCCTACTGACAATAATCTGATAGTAACATTAAGCCGCAATATATTTGAAAACAATAAAACAGGTAAAAGAAATACAAGATATTGGGCTAGCGAGAGAGGATGCTCAAATATAGCTTGCGCTCTATATACGCCGTCTCTCATCTTTACTGTTTTTGCAATCATTGAAGACTTGCTTACACCCTCAGTTAGACCTGTAAAAATATTATATTCAAATATAGACTCAATGATTGTAAAAATTGATACGCCGATCAAACAGTAAAACAATACCTTTAAAATCAAATACAATTCTTTTTTTGTTTTAATTGTCAGAAATACAATATACATTAACAGATAATTTGTTATAAGTTCATTTATAAAAAGTAAAGATGAATAAAACACATCATCAGATTGCATCAAACTTAATAATCTACTTGAAATAAACACCAATACAACAATAAAAATCCACTTATACTCAAGCGTTTTATTAATAGCATGCGTAAGATAATGTTTATCTGTAAGTAATAACATAATCCATAAGACACACACCCAGATTAAAACTAATCTTTCCGGGTTAATGCCTACACTCTCATGTATCCTTATATCTAAATAAAATGGCCAACATGCGAATAAAATTAAATATGGAATTATCCCTGTAATGATTAATAACTGCCTAAGAGAAAAAGTATTTATCATAATTATTATAGAAATCTATTTATAAAAACCGAATAAAAATCAGAATTAACTGAATCATCAGCCGGTTTAACTGTAATGTATAAAATAAAATAAAAAAACAATGCCACCACTGATAACAGAATTGTCGCTCTATAGAAGTCACCGACACTTACCCAATTGGCTTGCAACATTAAATTAACTGAAAAAAAGAAAAACAATGGCGACACTTTAATTTTCCAAGCAACTCCAATATGCAATAGCTGTCCATAATTAAAATAAGCTGTCAACGCAGAAACCGAAATCAAATACGACCCGACTACTAACACCTGCACTCCATCTCCACCTATTTTTATCTGCTTACTATAAGCAATCATAAAGAACAATGCTATAAACAGAATTATTACTGGGCAACTATTTTAGAAAAATAATAAATAATTGAGAAATCTTTTATGTAATACAAAATTTGATAAAAAATGATCAATAAGAACAGTATAAACACTGTTCGTAGAGCAACTGAAAACCTATTACTAGGCCTCCATAAGAACACCGTCAAATCATTATCTAACATGATATTTTTATTATCGTTTGTTCTATGAACACTTAAAATCGACCTTTAACTTTTCTAATAAATGTACCTAATGCCCCCTTAAGAACTTCTACAATCGGCGCATTAGATATAAGAGCACCTAAACAAAACCCCTTAAATTTAGGCGTTTGCACACAAAAAACCTTCAATGGCAATAGTCTGGCCAGCACCGTTTGCTTTCTAACATACTGATATGGCTGTATTTTTTTTAGGTTTTCTATACCATAACTTTCAACCCCATCAATATAATCGAGTTGAATCATTTTTTTAATTAGCTTTTCTCCATGCGAAGTGCGAACTAGTAATAAGCTCCTACCTTCCTTCTCTTCGAATTTTGGGTAACCATTATACGATTCATACCAAGCATCTGCACAAACAATATCAGCTAACTCACCTGTGCCATCCGCACAAACTTTACACCGAGCCTGTAGCTGTTTATTTAGGATACCACCCCATGAATCGTTATAAACCATAGTTTTAATCTTGCCATCTTTAGTGACCGCTTTCGTAAGACCTGGCCATCCATCCCCACGGTAGCGAAACTCACTAACATCTTCATATTTCAATCCTAAATGCTGAATTATTTTTTTAGCAGCATGTTCACTTGGAACACCAGCACACATAAATGATAGTAAAACTGGAAACTGATCTATAAGACTTTGATCTACTCTCATTGCCATTCTGATTGCTGCAACATCACATGGTTTCCCTACTATGGCATACTTTTTTCCATCACCTTTTACTTGCCTTATCACAGATAATGGAGATGAAGGGGCATATCGTGAGCCTGCATTTAATATCAACTCTTCTTTATTGGTAACTATTCTTGTCTCGTTTGCTACTGGATTAGCTTCAGATGCGCCTGTCTGAATAACCGCATCAACAATATTTTCATTTAAACACATATACAATAAAGACGTCAGTACACCACCAGAGGATCCCATTTTTCTTATCATCGGATCTGTCGAGAAACCAACCTGGGAAGAAATAACAGGCCCCCAACTTAAATCATAATTACTATGATTCATTTGTTCTATACCAATTCCTGGACAAGATCTAAGTGAAATATCATCAAATATTTGATTCACTGGTCGGGCAAACCCTTGCTCGTCTATTCTCATTTCTTCTGGTGATGATACACAAATACCACATCCAGTGCACATATTCGATGACAACACCTTCTCAAGCTTATTCACTTAAGCTGCTCTGTCAAAAAATCTAAGTAAGAACTTAACTTTTCTTTAGCAACTTTTATTGACTGTTCACCTGCTCTCTTAATCTCATCATATCGATTGTCGTAGTAATCAAAAACCTGCTCAACTACTAATTGGTCATTGCCTCTACCAAAAACATCGATAGTATACGGATAATTAATTGAACCAAAAACGCCAGTAAACTTCCTACTATATGCAAGAGGAACAGTTGGCACACCTGAAGACAATGCACCAATAGTCGCATGCATCCTAGAACCTATGAAAAACTCCATTTGAGACATATAAGCTTTCGCCTCAATTGGTGATTTAAATTTTGGGGCCACAATCACTTTATTATTTTCATCGAATTGCTTCTTTTTTAGCAATAAGGAAACTCGGTAATCATCTTCAACTTGATATTGATCTGTTATTACATGAGAAATAAGATAGACCGTTTTACCTCTTAAAATAAATTGCTCAATTAATTCTTTAACAAGTTTTGCATAATCGACCTTGAGATTAAATTGATTTTTTTTAGTATATCCTCCATACCAAAGAAGTGCAGATACATTAATACCTACTGAATCACCTAACTTAGGCATCTCATCATAGGGCAGTAAAAATGCAACATCAGATACTTCTCTATGTTTTACACCCATCGAATCTAGATACTCACTTGACTTATGATCACGAACATAAACAGAAACTGCCTTTTTCATTAAATAAGTTGCCATATGAGAAGTAAACCAATATTTAAATGGACCTATTGTTTGGGGTGCAATAACTAAAGGCACTCCTTCCCTTATCGCATACCACTTACTTAGTGAAAATAATAGAAATCTTTTCAGACCGTATATATCAGAAAAACTGTCACCTTCTCCGATATCAAACACATAATCGTAATTACAATTCTTTATAAAATTTATAGTACCCCACCTAAGCGAAATAATTTTTTTTGCTATAGTTCTTAATCCAAATTCGACATGTGATATTTCTACTCCAAGCCTCTTTTCTAAATCTTTTTTAATTAATAACTCTGATACCCCTGCAGTACCTATGGTATGAACTGAAACATTTAGCCCATTAGATTTTGCAGCACTGACAACCATATCCAAATGCGCTATTGCAAGCGCTCCCACGCCAAAATTAGCAGAGTTAAGATTATGCCACATAAGGCAAATTTTAATATTTTTCATCTTTCGAATGACCTTTATTAGGAGCATACACATATATTTGTTTTTTAAAAGCTTGAGTTATTGCTCTTACCTGCTGAAGATTTAGACTTCCCATACTATTTGCGAAGTACAACACATCAATTGGATATTGATTAGCTAGTATGGCTAATTGTGTTATTTTCTTATCTGTACGATCTGCTACCTGCATTAAATTAAAACCAACTTTGTAACCTTGTTTCTTTAGCCAGCTTGAAACTGGTAATACTTGCTAAAACTCGTGAACATGACATGCAATACGAACTAGGCTTATAAGTGAATGCTCTTTGAGGCTAAACATTTTGTTTAGCACATTATTTTGATGTAACTGTATTGCTTGCTTATTGAGAAAATAAAAAATTTTTTCAAGCCATAGATATCTGTAAAACTATCTCCTTCCCCCATATCAAACACATAATCATAATGAAAATTTTTAAATACATTAATATTACTCCATTGGAATGTGATTAGTTTCTTGGCTATATACCTCAACCCAAACACTTTATGGGTGATTTTAACGCCCAACCTCTCTTCCAATACAGATCAAATCTTTAAACCACTTACATTTGGTGTGCCTACTAACTCAATTTTTAAGACAGTTTCATAATCACTTGTGGCGTGCACAATCATATCTAAGTGAGCAATACCAAGTGCCCCAACTCCGTAATTGGCCGAATTTAGATTATGCCACAACAGGCATATCTTTATTTTTTTTGCATTAAATTTGCCTTTTTCCGGGCTGTATACAAATTACCGATTCGTTTCTATATAGTTTTTCAATTCGTCTGTGGCGATGACTACTTAGCTAGTCTCTAATTATTTCCTTAAAATGCTATTTAGTTTTAGTAAACCTAAATAGAATAGCATTATCACAAATCTTCAGTAATTGCGTAAGATCTTTGTCTGTGTAATTTATGAAGTAGCTTGAAATTAAAAGTGTAATAAAAGTGGCAATAGCAGCGCCATTTATACCGTAATTAGGGATAAGAATTAGGTTCAGTATGACATTTACAAATAGTGCAACAAATGTTCTAAGCGTGATTTTCTTTTCCATGCCTTCTACCGTCAAGTAACGCGCACTGACAGTTCCTAAGGATGTAAAAGCTGCCGTCCACATAACAATAGCGAGTACAGAAGATGCCCCCACAAAGGCTTCACCAAAAGTGAGTCGAATAATCCATTCACCACCAAGTGTAGCAATAATGGCAACAATAATCCCCGTCCAGAACACAAGCGCAAAAAGTTTAGTAAAATTCTCTTCGTATTTTTCTGGCACACTAGATTTAAATGCAACTATAGCAGGCAGCAATGAGATACATAAAACATAAGGCACTATAATCCAGCCTTCGTATATTTTAGTAGCGGCAGCGTAAAGACCAAGCTGGTGAGCATCAAGCATTTCTTTGATCATGATTTGATCGATACGCATATAAAGCATGGCTGCTATTGCAGAAAGCATCATTGGCCAAGCGCTTTTGAGCAAAGGTTTAACGAGTTTTTTATTATAAGCCAATAAAAAACTAGGTTGCTTTTTAATGATATACGTATTTATAAGCATAAATGCAACAACAAAGTAATCAAGTGCATAAGCGATGGCAAATAACAATAAATCGGCCTGTATCCCCACTAGATATATTTTTATAATAGAGCTAATAGCTAAAGCAAAAGATTTGGCAATGGAGGAATATTTAGCTTTTACTTGTGCTTGAAAACTGTAATCGATCGCGAGAAATGCCTGGAAGATAAGACCCGTGGAAATAATCCATATATAAAGCTTGATTTGAGAATCGCTTTCCACAAAGTAAGTCATCATACTTAAAACTATTACACTTATGATCGCGGTAACAAACATTAGACTGAAAGCTGTACCCATGTAAGCTTTGGACTGCTCTGGGTGCTTGGCAAGGTCACGAACTAAAATAGACTCCATACCCAAGCGACTGATCGCCATAAAAATAGCAACTATTGCCAGCACATAACTTAGCACCCCGAAGTTTTCTGGACCAAGATATCGTGCTACATAAATAGATACAAAGATGGCTGATATTATTTTAAGTGCATACTCGGTCAACATCCAAGACGAGTTTTTAAAATAACGCATAAACATTGGGTTTTGAGCTAGGGATTTAACTTTGGTTATCATGGAGCAAGAAATTCTTTTACAAATACACTAAGTGATTTTTCCCAATATGGAATTTTTACGCCATAGGTTTGTTTAATTTTGTCTTTGTTTAATAGACTATAGTACGGCCTTTTGGCTGGTACTGGGTAGTCTTTGGTTTCTATGGCGTCGACCTGACAGTTTATATTGGCCAAATCGAATATGGTTTGGGCGAAGTCGTACCAGCTGGTCACGCCCTCATTTGAATAATGATAAATACAGGTTGCTTGATTACTCTCATTCAGCATTGAACTTTCAGCAATCACAATTACCATGACCGCTTTTGCTAGATCACTAGCATATGTAGGGGTGCCAACTTGATCAAAGATGATGCTTAAGCAGTCACGTTCTTTACCTAAGCGAAGCATGGTTTTGACAAAATTATTTCCAAATTCTGAATACACCCAACCCGTACGAATAATCACACCATTTGGATTAATCTCTTGTATTGCCTGCTCACCTTTTAACTTTGTTACACCATATACATTTAAAGGTTCGGTAAGATCCGTTTCCACATAAGGTCGGTAATTTTTACCATTAAAAACATAGTCTGTACTAATATGAATTAAGCTCATATCTTTTGCTTTACAAATTTCAGCTATTCTCTTCACTGCCAGATGATTAACTAGATTTGCTAATTCATACTCGGTTTCAGCTTTATCTACAGCAGTATATGCCGCACAGTTAACTACCACATCAAACACTTTATCCTGAAAAAAAGCATCTATATTTTCCAGGGGATCAAATTCCAGCTTTTCCTGGGTAACAAAAGTGAATTCTAAATCTTTATAAGTTGATACAAATTTAGCTATAGATTGCCCAAGCTGACCATTGGCTCCTGTCACCAGGATTTTTTTACGCATAGTAGTTCATCCCATATCTAAAGCATTGCCCTAAATCTTCCAAAACTGGTTGTTTTTGATCTTTAATTGAAAGCTGCAACTCTTCTTTTGATATTTTCCAATCTATACCAAGACTTTTATCATCAAAAGCTAAACCACGATCTGACTCAGCTGAATAATAATTATCAACTTTATAAGAAAAAATAGCCACATCGCTTAAGACGACAAATCCATGCGCAAAACCACGAGGAATAAAAAGCTGTTGCTTATTCTCCCCACTGAGTATCACCGAAACATGCTGCCCAAAAGTTGGGCTTCCAGTACGAATATCTACCGCAACATCAAGCACTTTACCTTCTACAACCCTCACCAGTTTACTCTGCGCAAATGGCGGCAATTGAAAATGCAACCCTCGCAATATTCCTCTAGATGATTTCGATTCGTTATCTTGAATAAAGTTAACTTTATGCCCTATTGCTTCTTCAAACTTATCTTGTCGAAAAGTTTCTGAAAAATACCCTCGCTCATCTCCATGGACAACAGTTTCAATCAAAACAATATCGGCGATAGATTGTGGGATATACTTCACAGGCTACAGCTCATTTGCTCGTCGAATAAGATATTGACCGTACTGATTTTTCTTTAACGGCTCAGCTAATACCAGAAGATTTTTTTTAGAAATATAGCCTTTTTCATAAGCTATTTCTTCTAAACAGGCAATTTTTAACCCTTGTCTATTTTCAATTGTCTGAATAAAATTGGCAGCTTCAAGTAAGCTTTCATGAGTACCTGTATCCAACCATGCATATCCTCTACCCATTAATTCTACCATCAAGTCACCTTGCTCGAGATATGCTTGATTTACTGCTGTAATTTCCAGCTCACCTCTGTCCGAAGGCTCAATAGACTTAGCAATTTTAACGACACTATTCGGATAAAAATATAACCCAACAACAGCATAATTACTTTTAGGCTCTTCTGGTTTTTCAATTAGACTCAGAACATTGCCTTGCACATCAAATTCGGCAACGCCATAACGCTCAGGATCTTTTACGTAATAACCAAAGACCGTTGCTTTATTTAAATTAGAAACATTTGAAATAGATTTTTCTAACAACGCCGTTAGACCATGTCCATGAAAAATATTGTCCCCTAAAACAAGACACACATCATCATCACCAATAAAATCTTCACCGATAATAAACGCCTGCGCCAATCCATCAGGTGTTGGCTGTTCAGCATAGGAAAGACTAATTCCTAATTTAGATCCATCTCCCAACAATGCTTTAAACTGGGGCAAATCATTGGGTGTTGATATAATAAGAATATCCGAAATACCCGCTAACATTAAAACCGATAATGGATAATAAACCATGGGCTTATCATAAATAGGCATTAACTGCTTACTCACACCTTGAGTGATTGGATATAGCCGAGTACCCGAGCCACCAGCTAGAATAATACCTTTCATTCTTTACTAACTCCCTCTCCTAGTCGCTCACCTTGATAACTACCATCCTGCACATGTTGACACCACTCACTATTTTCCAGGTACCATTGAATGGTTTTTGCAATACCCGTTTCAAAGGTTTCATCGGGGGTCCAACCTAAGTCTTTTTCAATTTTTTCTGCATCAATTGCATAACGTAAATCATGGCCCGGCCTATCAGCAACGTACGTAATAAGAGACTCATGGGGAATATGTGGTGAATTTGGCACAAGTTCATCTAGCAATGAACAAATTGTTTTTACCACTTGTAAATTTGTCTTCTCATTATGGCCACCAATATTATATGTTTGGCCATTTACCCCTTTTTCTAATACCAGCCTTAACGCTCTTGCATGATCATCAACATGAAGCCAGTCACGCACTTGTTGACCTGTTCCATAAATTGGTAATGACTTCCCTTCTAATGCATTAAGGGTAACAAGAGGTATCAACTTTTCCGGAAATTGATATCCACCATAATTATTCGAACAGTTGGTAATAACTATAGGTAGCCCATAAGTTCTATGCCAGGCTCTTACCAGATGATCTGAAGATGCCTTACTAGCAGAATATGGTGAACTTGGCTCATAACTGCTTTCTTCAGTGAATAGTCCCGTTTCATCTAAATCACCATAAACCTCATCAGTTGACACATGATGAAACCTGAAACTGGCTTTTCGATCTTCCTCTAATTTATTCCAATAGTTTCGGGCAACCTCAAGTATATTGAGGGTACCAACAATATTGGTCTGAATGAAATCCGCAGGGCCATCTATAGATCTATCGACGTGGGATTCGGCTGCTAAATGCATAACCGCATCTGGTTGGTGCTTTTCAAATACTCTTGTTAATTCGCTAACATTTCTTATATCGACATGCTCGAAACAATAGTGCGGGTGCCCAGTGACCTCAGCAAGTGATTCAAGATTACCTGCGTAGGTAAGTGCATCAAGATTTACCACATCATGTTCAGTATTATGAATATATTGCCGAATAACTGCAGAGCCAATAAAGCCCGCGCCACCTGTTACAATGATTTTCAATTAATCACCTTGATTATTGATTAAGTAAGATCCAAGCAGCTCTAACGATTAGATACGGAAGCATAGAAATATGAATATGGTGGAGCCAGGCGGGATCGAACCGCCGACCTCAACACTGCCAGTGTTGCGCTCTCCCAGCTGAGCTATGGCCCCAAATTTGGTTGTGAATTTTATGGGATATATGCTTTAGAGTCAAAGGATTAAGCCTATAATCAGATAACTAACACCAATCGAATCCAAATCATACGAAAGCTCGCCCATTCATCTTAACTTAAGTCGCCTTCACCTTAAAATACGCTGTAGTAACCGCCCATTAGCGGCACAATCTTTCATTCAGCTAACTCCAACTACCTAAGCGCACTCGCTAAACGCCGCCATCCCGCACATGCCGGCACCATTCGCTATTATGCAAATACCATAAAACAGTTTTTTCTATACCCGTATCAAAAGTCTCATCTGGCACACACCCCAAATCAATTTTAATTTTACTTGCGTCAATCGCATAACGTAGATCATGGCCTTGACGGTCAGGTACGAACCTTATAAGAGACTCATGAGGAACATGCTCTGAATCGGGAACATGTTTATCGAGTAATTAACAAATAACTTTGACTACCTGCAAGTTGGTTTTTTCATTATGTCCACCGATATTATAGGTTTGCCCAATTACGCCTTTTTTGAACCAACCTTAGCGCTCTTGCATGATCATCAACATAAAACCAATCACGTATCTGCCGACTGATCCGTAAACGGGTAACGGCTTACCCTCTAATGCACTAAGGATAACCAGGGGAATTATTTTTTCAGGAAATTGATAACCGCCATAATTATTTGAACAGTTAGTGATGACAACAGGTAGCCCATAGGCTCTATGCCAGGCTTTTACCAGATGATCTGACGATGCTTTACTCGCTGAGTAAGGCGAACTGGGCTCATAACTGGACTCTTCAGTGAATAAACCCGTTTCACCTAAATCACCATAAACCTCATCTGTAAAAACATGATGAAACCTGAAACGGGCTTTTCGATCATCTTCTAATTCATTCTAGTAACGCCTGCAAACCTCAAGCAAATTGAGGGTGCCTACAATATTAGTTTGAATGAAATCTGCCGGGACTTCTATAGATCATCAACATGAGATTCAGCCGCCAAATGCATAATCACATCCGGCTGGTGCTGTTCGAACACCCTCACTAGCATAAAGAAGCGGCATGCACAATTTTAAACCTACTATGGCTATAAATCACCACTCACTTGATAGATCAAACTGAATACACTTAATTTTTATAAAATTAAAGAGAAGTGTGCGTCTTATTTAATTTCTCTTATACACATAAACGCCTCAGCCGATTTTATCCCTACGGCACTTCCTCTTAATTCACATAGTCGTAGTGCATTTTCGATACTTCGAGTGTGGGGCGGTTGACGCATTTCTTCAGAATACACGCTCAATACTTTCTTTTTAATTTCAATAAATTCAGTAATATCGACATATACATTGGGGCAAAATACATTAACTCCAGGCGTTTGCCACTCAGTACTCGATAGCACCTCAAATGAATACACCTCCTTTACACTACTACCCGGTTGTGGCCTGCATGCAACTAATAACGCTTTATGCGTTATCTGATGATCAACATTTAAATCACCAATATGATGTGTATATATAATTTCAGGATGAGTTTTTTTAATCTCAGCTTCAATAGCCTGCACAATATCCAATAATGGAATCGAGTCCATTTTATTGTCTGGAAAATTAAAGCTTTTAGTAGAGAACACGCCTAAGATTTCACACGCTTGTTGCGCAAGCGTCCATCTTTGATTAACTTCTGCGCCTGATACATCACGAGAACTCACACCATCAGCCATGTATATTACATGCACAGCGTCACCTGCAGCGACATGTTTTGCAATGGTCCCAGCACAGCCTAGTGCCTCATCATCTGAATGTGCAGCTACTACCAGAACTGTTTTATTCATCTATTAAATCCCAACTGGCTGCCGTGCCCGCAGTAATATTTACTTTAATTTTTTTACCTATTAAATCTAACTCATACTTTGGGGGTAAGCCATAACCGGGTCTAATTCGCCGAATATGCTCTTGGGTAATTATTTCACCAGCCTCCATCGCTTTTACAAAATACACCGATCGTCTAAATTTAATATTGGCCTCTTCTGCCGGTTTGCGTTCATACCCCGCTTTACCTAACGCCAACCAGGCATCATTTGTTTCTTCACATAATGCTTTCAGCTCATTGGGCTCAATCGAAAATGCGGAATCAGGCCCTTTAATATTTCTATCTAGAATAAAATGCTTTTCAATTAATGTCGCCCCAAGTGCGGTTGCAACGATTGATGCAACATTAGAAACGCTATGATCCGACAAACCGACCTGTATACCCAGCCGCTCGCGCATATCCGATATTGTCAATAAATTGGATTGATCTACTGGTGCCGGATAACTGCTTATACAATGTAGCAACATCAATTCCTTACAACCAGCCTCCCTAGCAGTTACTACCATTTCTTCAATTTCTTCAAGGTTAGCCATGCCCGTTGACATAATCATTGGCTTTTTCGTTGATGCTATATATTTTATTAAAGGCAAATCAGTAGCCTCAAATGATGCAACTTTATAAGCAGGTACATTCATGTCTTCTAACAGGTCCACTGCAGTTTCATCAAAAGGAGTAGAAAAACAGGTTATGCCGATATTTCTGGCGTGATCAAACATCGCTTTATGCCACTCAAACGGTGTTTGAGCTTCTTTATATAAATCATAAAGTTTATACCCATCCCATAAACCACCGTGAATATAAAACTCATCTCTGTCTGAATCGATAGTCATCGTATCAGCGGAATAAGTTTGCAATTTAATTGCATTCGCCCCACATTTTTTAGCTTCAGTTATAGTATCCAAAGCTCTTTGTAAAACGCCATTATGATTTGCCGACAATTCGGCAATAACATAGGGTGGATAATTTGCACCAATTTTTCGACCATCAATTGAGATAAAAGACATACATAAACCTTATTTCTTATTTCTTATTTTAACACTGGCGACTAACTCATTACCTTTGAGCTCAGCTTTATTAAATTCTAAATATAAATCGCCATATTCAATGAAGGCAGGTGGATAACCTGGCGCATCTAACATGCGAATATAATCATAAACCTGTTCCAGATCTAGACCAACTGGTATTTTACTATCGTTTGATACACGCCTTTTAAATATAACCGGTTCACCGATTTGCGGACTTGGTCTAGGCTCTTTTTCGATAAAGTTTAATATCATATCCCACGACAACGCAGCCATCCTTTGATAAATTTCATAGGCATCACCCGAAAGACTTAACGATTTTTTAAAATAAACGGGCCCCGTATCTAAACCTTCCTCCATTTGTAACGCAGTTAAAACGGTGTTTTTATGCCCTCGCATAATCAAATTTTGCAAGGGAGACCCTCCCCTACCATAAGGCACATCTGTCATGTGAAAGCAGACGCACTCATAATGATCTAAAATATTTTTAGGAACAATCCATCGCCAATGCGGAAAAAACAGATATCTTGGACTAGTAACCTGAAGAATCTCACTTAATTCTTCAGGTGAAGAAGAAAAATACCAATTACCTTTTAAATTTTTTATTTTCTGATCAAAAAGGCGCCTATTCCATTCACCAACAGCAGCCACAACATAATCGCTCACAGCCTTCTAGCCTCGCTCTATCTTTATTATATATTTTTTATTATCCCTTAAAAAATAGGCTGGATAGTTATCATTATCGATAACTCTTAATAAGTTAAACTGCTCCTGTATGGTTTTTTTAATATCAAGCTCACTATCTGCCGGTCCCCGTTTTTTATAAAATGAACCTGCTCCAGATTGAACTTCTGGCTCCAGCTCTTCGTACTCATCAATAAAGCGCAAGCACAACTCTATTGTTTTTTCTCCTTGCTTCAATCTCCACTCCCTATTAAGCTCAGACCCATCTAACTTAATAATATCTCGAATCCATATTTTGCCCTCATCTACTCTTTCTGAGGCTTCGATTAAGCAAATAGGAATTTCATTTTTCTCCTCCAGAATCTGCCATGTCATTGGAGAAAACCCTTTCCCCTGTGGCAACTCACTTTCATGAACAACTAAGTTATACTGGTTTCGACTAAGAATTTTTTCAGGCGTTATTTTCATACAACCAAGCATAAAATTTATCCAGCCCTCGCCAACCAAAGCATGATCTCTCACTACTTTTACTGTAAACCCCATTTTATCTAACTCATCACACAACTGCACTGCGTATGGTAAAATCCATGAATCGTTATCAACTAAAATAGTTATGTTATTATCCATATATTTCTCGTAGTGTTTTCTCAGTGCCTGTACCATCTGCGATATCTGCCGCATTCTTGGAGTATTGAGATAAGTTTTCACATAATACATTTAAAGATATGCATAATTGATCAAAGTCATTAAATAAACAGACTATATTCCGTTCTTCTAAATTTTTAGCAATAGTTTTCTGGTTAACCGCTAACACCCACAACAATGATGGCACCCCTAAACAACACCGTTCCCAGGTTGTTGCTCCAGCAGCTCCAATTGCAAGGTCAGCATTTGCCATAACTTCAGCCATATTGGAAACACCAACCATAACCGAAGTTTTGTGTATCATAGTGCTTGCCTGCAATTTAACAGCGTTTAAATGTGGGGCAGTTTCTCCCATCACGACAACAATACGAATACCCTCAGGCACCTGACAAGTGTTTACATATTGTAATACCTGCCCTGTAATATTGTCTGGATCCGCCCCACCCATCGATATAAGTAAACTTTTAAGCTGTGGCTTGACTCTTCTATTTAAACTATATTCTCGCCACTTTGAAAATTCTGGCCGGAGTAAAGCATATTGAGAGCCAAGAAGCATTTGACAATTTCCAGGAACCAGGTGCAAATAATCATCTGCTGTTCGACCATAGGTTTGATCTAAAAGTAAATCACACTGATGATAACGGTCGGCTATATCATCTATAACCATTAGTTTCTGATATAACCCTTTAAGCTCTACATGCCACAACTTATCAATAGAATAATGATCGACAATAAGCCAGTCAGGTTGAATATTATTTAATATTTTTTTGCAATCCTGTGCATCTTTTTGCTGTGTAACACCAAGCCACTTCGCATGAAATAAATGCAGGCCTTCATCAGGTCTTACTGTAGAAGCGTCTATGCTGATGCTATCAAGCAATTCCAATACATGAACACGATATCCTTTTGACTGAATATACATATTCAGATTACCCAGGTGATTACGGCAAACGAACTGCACATCAGCACCTTTTTCATTCAGGGCATCTGCCAGAGTCAAACAACGCATAACATGCCCCGTTCCCATTTCTAATGAGGCATCAGCACGAATAACGACTTTCACTTTATTTTTCCAGACTGCTGTAAAACCTGATACATCATTTCTGCTTGAGTCCAATCCTCTGGCGTGTCTATATCCTGCACCTGGTATCTTGGCAAAACAAAAGGAGTGGCGATTTCAGAAAAAAATATTTTTTGCCTTTTAAAAGTCTCTGCCATCCCCCAATAAAACTGCCCCGCATCATGATAGGCAGCTTCTAAATCTTGTGACCGCATATTAAAATTTTGTGGCTCAAACATTTCAATACGATTTTTCTCTGTTAATCTGATAGCCCTCTGAATTGGAAAAGAATAACTAGTCACTGTAAAACAATACTCCGCCTGCGTTTTTATCAACTGTGTTAAAGCGTTTCTAATATTCTGAGACTGCACAAATGGAGCAGTTGCATAAAGACAACAAACATATTCAGGGGGTTGAAAACATTTATCAAACCACTCTACTGCGTGCTTGATAACAGGCAGAGTTCCTGCTTTATCGTTTGAGAGCGTTTTGGGTCGCATAAAGGGAATTTCTGCGCCATACGATTTTGCTACTGCGGCAATTTCTACATCATCAGTAGAGACAACCACTTTATCAAAACAACCACTTTCCAAGGCCGACTCTATTGAATATGCGATCATTGGCAAACCATTAAATGGCTTAATGTTTTTACGTGGTATCCGCTTGCTACCACCTCTAGCGGGTATAACACACAGGTTCATAAAAGCACTCTTTTCAAGATAGTCACAACTTCATCCTGCTGCTCAAAACTCAAACTCTGGTACAAAGGAATACTAATCACCCGTTCGTAATAATACTCGGCTTTTGGATAATCGCCATTTTTGAAACCCATTTTTTTATAAAATGGCTGAGTATGTACAGGAATATAATGAACATTAACACCTAAACCATTATCTCTTAGCTCTTGAAATACCTGAGCCCGGCTTTTATCAATCTTTTCTAATGCTAGTAGTACAGGATATAGATGGAGAGCTGAATAACTATCATTATGTTGATATGGTTTTATCAGTGGCAGCTCAGTCAATAACTCATCATATCTATCACATAAACTATGTCTATGAACAACATACTCTTCTAGTCGCTGTATTTGAGAAACACCTAACGCAGCCTGTAACTCAGTCATTCGATAATTAAAACCAAGATCCACCTGTTGATAATACCACCCACCATCAGGCTCTTTGGTCATCTGTTCAGACTTTCGAGTTATACCATGACTACGATACAACTGCATTTTTTCAGACAATTCAAACTGGTTTGTCGTAGACATACCACCTTCAGCCGTAGTAATTATTTTTACTGGGTGAAAACTAAATACCGTAATATCAGAATAAGTGCAACCTCCTACTGGTTCATTTAAATACTTTGCTCCTATAGCATGTGAAGCATCTTCAATTATTTTAAAACCATACTCTTTACTTAACTCATGAATACGTTTCATATCGCACGACTGACCTGCAAAATGAACTGGTATAACAATTTTAGGTAGTTGATTTTTTTTCTCGGCTTGAATCAGTTTTTCCTGCAATGCATCTGCACACATATTATAGGAATGTAAATCTATATCGACAAAATCAACACTGGCTCCACAAAACAAACCACAATTCGCAGAGGCAACAAAAGTATTAGGGCTAGTCCAAAGTAAATCACCCTCACCCAAACCCAAAGCCAAGCAAGCGACATGAAGAGCAGATGTTGCACTATTCAAAGCCACACCATATTTAGCTCCGCAATAATCTGCTACTATTTTTTCAAATAAAGGGGCTTGTGGCCCTTGCGTTAAGAAGTCAGATTTTAGAACTTCAACTACGGAATCAATATCTGCCTGATTGATATCCTGTTTACCATAGGGAATCATCTTATTTCACTTATTCACATTATCAGTATTAAATTTCAAGGAATTTCTACAATAATTAATGGGCTGCGCTCACTATATTTTACATTCGAGCCCTCATTACTCAGGATCTACATGTGCTGCCATATCTAAAAAATCTTCATGATTTAGCCATTCAGTATTATTTCCCGAGTTATATTCAAATCCCTGATCTACCAACTCGCCCTTTTCCCCTAATAAATTTATTGAAAAATCAGACTTAAATGCAAACTGTATACTCGGACATATAACATAATGACTTTCAAACTCAAGAGTTAAATGGCTATCATCTGCAGGACACATTATTTCATTCAGTTTTTCACCTGGTCTAATACCTATTACTTTAATCGGCAATTCAGGCGCCATAGCCTTTGCCAGTTCTGTCATTTTCATGGACGGAATTTTAGGAATAAATATTTCCCCTCCTTGCATTCTCTGGAAGTTTTTTAAAACAAAGTTAACACCATCTTCCAGTGTAATCATAAAACGCGTCATATCTTCATGCGTAATAGGTAACTCAGTTACGCCCTCAGATAATAGCTTATCAAAGAACGGGACAACAGATCCTCTTGAGCCCACCACATTACCATAACGAACAACAGAAAAACGAGTTTGTCTACTCCCCACCATATTATTCGCCGCCACAAACAACTTATCACTGGCCAGTTTCGTCGCACCATACAAATTAATAGGATTTGCTGCTTTATCAGTAGACAGAGCAATAACTTTTTTAACGTTATTACTTATTGCTGCACGTATTACATTTTCAGCACCATAAATATTTGTTTTAATGCACTCCATTGGATTATATTCTGCAGCAGGCACTTGCTTCATTGCAGCAGCATGAATAACATAATCAACCCCCTCCATAGCTTCCAGCATGCGCCTTTCATCTCGCACATCACCAATAAAATATCGCATACACGGGGCATTATATGTCTGCTGCATTTCAAATTGTTTAAGTTCATCTCTTGATAAAACTATAATCTTTTTAGGCTTATACTTTTCTAAAATAATTTGAATGTATTTTTTACCAAAAGATCCTGTTCCACCTGTAATTAATATGGTCTGATCATTGAACATTAATATTTACCTTAATTAAATGAAATCATACTTTTATAATAATAAATTTGTTAGTTTTCTTGCCGCGGGTTCACATTTATAATTTCCAGTCCACCACGAAAAGATGCCTTTATATATTTTGCTATACCTGCAACCAGTTTATCATAGAAATAAAGCCCCCGTTACTGCATAACGCTCGGGATCATGAACTGGTCAGATAATACAACAACTCCTTCTTTCTTACATACGAGCTCTTTAATAATTTAGAAAAACCATGATCTTTAAAATCTGTAACTATCAAACTGATAATACTATTCAGTAATTCGACTCAACTATAAAATTATCATCAATATACGTAGCATAATTATCATATACTTGTAACAATTGCTTATGATTTTCATTTAGATCTAATTTAAATGATATGATTTTCAGTTTGTCGCCAAATATTGTTCTACAACTATCTAGTGCTGACGATATAAAAGATGCAAGTATTTCTGGCCTGCTACCTACATGAGCAAGCTGATACTCTATTGGGTAATCAAACAAAATAATTTTTAAACCATATTTTTTACTTAATATATCAAGCTTATTTTTTGATTCTCTTCTGTGGGCAACATAAAGAATACGCCTGTTTTCAAAATACTCTTTAACTCGCTTAATATATGCTAAGTATTCATCTTGACTGATAAAGCCAGCCTCACTGAGAGGCGATCCTAAAAAATATACATCATCAGAATCAGGCAATAAATCGATATTAGCCCGCATGTGTGTAAATTCATTTTTTATAACCTGATCCTTATCACCAGGATCAATATTATACATTGTAAAAAAACTATAGCTTTCCTGATACTCGTCCTTAACACGACTGATTAAACGCTTTCCATAAAATTTCAATTTCGATTTAAGATTTTTTTCGGGACCAACAAAAAAACCTTGTTTCCGTTCTTTAGCTAAAGCAAGCGTTGCCGTACCATCATCCAGTAAGAAAACCTTTTTATGAGCTATGACATTCACAAAATGTCGAGTGTAAATCAGCCTTACGTATCCGATAAAAATATAATCAACTTTTTCCAGATAATTAGCTATCTTATTTAAACGACGAATATTAAAAATAGATTTTTTTAATATTTTTATATCAGCGAACATCCGTCCCAACAGAGATTCACTAATGGTAAATGGATCTCCACGTAACAGTCTTACATTATTAAGAACAGTAACACAACCAAACTCTTTATCGACAGAGCCAACCAGTGAAAGCAATTGCGGCTGACTTTTACGATCCCCCATAACAATCAAAAGACAGTCTTCAGCATCTAGTTTAAAATGGTATTTGGCTTCTATTGCATTTAGCAACTGTAATGGCGTATTAACAAGAAAAACATTTTTCATAAACGACCTATTCGCTACATTTTACACTCATGACAACAATTTTTTATATGCAGACAAAACCAGCTCATCTATTTCATCCAGATTTTTTTCATCAAAATGCAGCTTCCAATTAAGATCAATTTGCATCAATATAAGCAATTGCATCTAATATCCTTCTAATACTTTCATTTTTACCCAGCAACGCCAACGTAACATCAATAGAAGGCGATCGACCATGCCCGGTCATCGCTAACCGCAGTGGTTGCCCGACTTTACCAAAGCCTACTTCAAGTTTTTCAACTGTGTTTTCCACTATTTTATGTATATCTTCAGCCTGCCAATTATCGAGATTTTCATAGGCCCCTTTCAGGGCTTGCAATACCTCTTTGGCCGTACCCTTAAACTGTTTTTTTGCCTGCTTGGCATCGTACTCGGTTATGTCTTCGTAAAAATAGCGAATCTCTTGCACTAACTCAACCAGAGTCGAGCAGCGTTCCTGGTAAACTTTCATCACTTCAACCAGGTCCGGGCCATTACTGATATCCAGCTTCGCTTGCTGAATATAAAACTGTAATTCTTCCGCCAGTTTTTGCGGCGTCATCTGTTTCATATAATGCTGGTTTAGCCATTGTAACTTTTCAACACTCAGGCTCGATGATGATTTATTAATCTCATCTATATCAAACAACTCAATCATCTCATCAAGGCTGAACACTTCCTGGTCACCATGTGACCACCCTAATCGTACCAGATAATTAATCACGGCTTCTTTTAAATATCCGTCATCCCGATACTGCATCACACTCACCGCATCACGACGCTTCGACAGTTTTTTACCATCGGTGCCATTTATCATGGGCACATGTGCGTATTCAGGAATGTGCGCGCCCAGCGCCTTTAATATATTGATTTGTCGCGGGGTATTATTTAAATGATCATCGCCCCGAATCACATGACTAATTTGCATGTCCCAGTCGTCTACCACAACGGTTAAATTATAGGTAGGATTGCCATCAGAACGCTCAATGATCAAGTCATCAATCTCCTGGTTACTGATCACCACCTTGCCACGCACATGGTCACTAATTTCGACTTCACCCTGCTGTGGATTTTTAAATCGCACCACCGTATCTTCAGCCTCTGGCAAACCTTTCTCACGACAACAGCCGTCATATTTCGGCTTTTGCTTATTCGCCATCTGCTCTTCACGCATCTTATCCAGGCGCTCCCGCGAACAGTTGCAATAATAGGCATCCCCTTGCTTAAGCAGAGTCTGTATTATTTCTTTATAGCGATCATAGCGATCTGTCTGGTAAATCGGCCCTTCATCGTGACTTAAGCCTAACCAGTTCATGCCTTCTAAAATCGCATCCACCGCTTCCTGTGTAGAGCGCTCTCGATCCGTGTCTTCAATTCGCAACACAAACTCACCACCCATTTTTTTTGCATACAGCCAGGAGAACAGCGCCGTACGGGCTCCACCAATATGTAAATAACCAGTGGGGCTAGGGGCGAAACGGGTGCGAATATTCATGTTTAATCTATCTACCTTTTAAAAAATATAAATTTTGCGTGTCGGGCCTAAAACCCCAAATCAGTGACCATAGCTGACTCAATTACTCACTCTAGACAGCGGATAACGGACTTAGTATCGCTTTAACCCAGTGCTTTTTGGCGCAACTACAGGACAACTGAGCGTTAGCATGACACAATCTGGCGCGTATATGACCAAAATTAGCTGAAATTATCAACTGAATTGTTATAGCATTCCAGTAATGAGTCACATAGTAAAAGATAAATTTCCCCCTCAAATCTCCCCCAGCCCCTCTTTGCTGAAGAGGGGAGCGATAGGCGACGCATGTTAGAACAACCTCCCACACATTTTTTAAACCAAATTCAGCAATGGGCAGCGGAGTTGGGCTTTTCACAGCTGGGAGTAAGCGACACCGACCTCGCTAGCTATGAACCGACATTTCAAGCCTGGCTGGATAATCACTACCACGGCGAAATGGGCTACATGGCCAAACACGGCACAAAGCGTAGCCGCCCGGCGGAGCTGGAGCCGGGCACCCTGCGTGTCATTTCGGTGCGCATGGATTACTTTCCCCCACAAGCCGAAGCCATTCAGCACGTTTTAAACAACAAACAACTTGGCCTCATTTCACGCTATGCCACGGGCCGCGATTACCACAAAATCATTCGCAAACGCCTGCAAAAACTGGTGGATAAAATGCAAACTGAAGTCGGCCCGTTCGGTTACCGCGTGTTCACCGACAGCGCCCCGGTGCTGGAAAAGCCACTCGCTGAAAAGGCCGGTTTAGGCTGGATGGGAAAGCACACCAATCTCATTAATCGCAAAGCTGGCTCCTGGTTTTTCCTTGGCGAGATTTACACTGACCTGCCGTTACCGCTGAATCAGAGCCCCGTTGAGAACCATTGCGGCAGCTGCTCGGCCTGTATTGATATTTGCCCTACGCAAGCCATTATCGCCCCCTACCAACTGGATGCGCGACGTTGCATTTCCTATTTAACCATTGAATTAAAAACTGCCATTCCGGTCGATTTTCGCAAAGCTATTGGTAACCACATTTATGGCTGCGATGATTGCCAACTGGTTTGCCCGTGGAATCGTTTTGCTAAGGCCAGTGATGAAAAAGATTTTGATGTGCGCCACGGTTTAGATGCCCCGCAATTACTGGATTTATTTGCCTGGAGCGAAGCCGAGTTTTTGGACAAGATGCAAGGTTCACCAATACGCCGAATTGGGCACCAACAATGGCTGAGAAATATTGCGGTAGCCCTGGGCAATGCGCCGGTTTCAGATGAGATTATCAATGCCTTAAACGCTCGCCGAAGGGATCCAAATGAAATGGTGCGGGAGCATATTGACTGGGCGCTTGATGAGTTGGCTTCACGTGAAAAGCTAAATATCCCCTAACCCCTCTTTTTCTAAGAGGGGGACTTAACACCTCACCTTCACAAAAGGAAAATTCAGCTTTTCCTCCCCCTTAGAAAAAGACGGAATGAGGAGCGTTTTCTTTTCCTCCTCTTAGAAAAAAAGAGAATGAGGAGGATTTATCTTTCCCCCAACTTGAAAAAGGATTTAATTAGCTCTCATAGCTTAAAGCTTATGCTGTTAATATTATCAATTACAGCTCACGCATAGGATACCAGGTAGTCAATGAGAAAAATTTCACTCACAGAAAAGCTAATTTGAAAGAACAAAATATATGAATCAAAAACTAGACGACAAGCTTTACGAAAAGCTACTTATGGAAGCAAATGAAAGCCTACGATTAAGAAGCCACTATAACTTACACGCAAGCTATACTGACCCAGTACAGCGCCTGTGCATCGCTTTAAAAAAAGGCACCTATGTTAAGCCCCATCATCATCCTCTCGCCAATAAATGGGAGCTCATGCTTGCCCTAAAAGGTGAGAGTACATTAATCATTTTCGATAAAAAAGGTTTTGTGCTAGAGCGCCATAAACTCAGCCCAAACAACGCAATCAACGGCATAGAGCTCAAACCCAACACATGGCACACGGTTTTTCCACAGTCTGAAATGAGCATTATTCTCGAAGTAAAAGAAGGGCCTTATACACCCTCTGTTAAAACGGATTTTGCCGATTGGGCTCCCGACGAAGGAGATTCGAGTGTGAGTATTTTTTTACAGTGGCTTGAGGGCGCAGCTAAGGGCGACAGATACCCAGGATAAATCAATCTTGCTTCTCATCAACATTCTTAAAATAAAGCGCTTTACGATAATTGATCAGACCATTAGTAGAGGCGTCATGGCTATCCACTTCTTTGCGTTGGGCAAAATCCTGCTGAATTTGCCCAGCCAGCACCTTGCCATATTCCACACCCCATTGATCAAACGAATTAATATTCCAGACAATGCCCTGCACGAATACCTTATGCTCATACATCGCCATAATCGAGCCTAAGGTCTTAGGGTCGAGGCGTTCAAAAATCAGCGTATTGGTCGGCTTATTTCCTTCAAACACTTTATGTTCAATTACCTCATCTATTTCTGCCGAGGAGCTACCCGCGTCCAGCATATCCTGGAGCGCCTCGGTATATCGTTTACCCTGCATCAGCGCCTTGGTTTGCGCCAGACAATTTGAAAATAACACGCGGTGATGCAACCCCAGGGGATTTTGACTTAAGGCCGGAATTAAAAAATCGGCGGGCACCGGTTTTGTCCCCTGGTGCAACAACTGGAAAAAGGCGTGCTGCCCATTCGTGCCCGATTGGCCCCAGATGATCGGCCCGGTTAAATAATTGACCCGTTGATTCTGGCGGTCAATGGTTTTGCCGTTGCTCTCCATATCCAGTTGCTGCAGGTAAGCCGGTAGTCTTTCCAGGTATTGGCTATAGGGCATAATCGCATGGCTTTGCGCATCGAAGAAATTGTTATACCAAATACCCAGCATCGCCAGTATCACCGGCATATTTTCTTCCAGAGGGGCATTTTGAAAATGCTGGTCCATTTCATGGGCGCCTTGCAGCATGTCTTCAAAATGATCCATGCCAATATACAGCGCAATCGGCAGACCAATCGCCGACCACAGCGAATATCGCCCGCCGACCCAATCCCAAAACTCAAAGACATTTTCTGCTTTTATGCCAAATTCTGTCGTGGCCTCAAGGTTGGTGCTCACGGCAACAAAATGCCTGCCAACCGCCTTTTCATTGCCGACCATTTCCACAAACCAGTTTCTGGCACTATGGGCATTTAACATGGTTTCCTGGGTGGCGAACGATTTAGATGAAACAATAAATAAGGTGGTTTCCGGCTCCACCAGCTTAAGGGTTTCAACCAGGTGAGTGGCATCTGCATTAGACACAAAGTGCACTTTTAAATCGCGCTGGGCAAACGGTTTCATCGCCTCACACACCACCTGCGGGCCCAGATCTGAACCCCCAATTCCGATATTAACGATGCTGCAAATTCTGCGCCCGTTATAGCCCCTTAATTCCCCGCTTCTTACCCGCTCTGAAAAATCGCGCATTTTTTGCAATACCGCATTCACCTCCGGCATCACATCTTCGCCATTGACCATCACCGGCTTATTGGAGCGGTTGCGCAGCGCCACATGCAATGCCGGGCGAAATTCGGTGCAGTTAACATCATCGCCCGCAAACATCCTGTCGCGACTTTTTTCGACCCGGGCGCTGCGTGCCAGATCCATTAATAACGTAAACGTGTCATCAGTGATGCGATTTTTAGAAAAATCCAGCAGGATGTCATTTAACGTCACGGAAAACTGCTCGAACCGATCAGGATTTTCCTTAAACAGGTCGCGCATATGTATATGAGAAACCGCTTTGAAATGTTTCTCTAGTGCTATCCATTGTGCAGATTCAGTTAAATTACTCATTTTAACCCTTAATTATTTACCCAATCCGATTTTGCAAAATCCGGCTTTACTCATATCCGGCGTCGCTCAACTCGATCTGTTTCTCAAACTCGCGAGGCTTGTACAGAATTTTTACGTTGCGTCAGTTTGCACTAACTTAACTCCCCAAGAGTATGATTATTAATCAGTTTTTTCAATGCTATAATCAAATTTAGCCTCAAATTGTGCTTTCATGTATAATATGCCCCCTCGATTCAACTTCCGGTAAGAAAATACAGATGGTTAGTTCTGCTAAAAAATCAGCTCTTCCAAACGACAAAAAACTCCGTGCACGGGTTAAACTCTTTGGTAACCTGTTAGGTAACGTCATAAAAAACCTCGCCGGCGCTCATGTATATGATGCAGTAGAGAAGCTTCGCAAGGGCTATATCAGTCTGCGAAAAGCCGATAACCCGAAAAAACGTGCACAGTTAATGGCATTTATTGAGACATTAGATGCGGACACGCTGACTCAGGTGGTGCGCGCCTTTAGCATTTATTTCAGCCTGATTAATATTGCCGAAGAAGACTATCAGCACCTGCAACGTCGTGAGCAGGTATTTAACGGCAAGTCACTTTGGACGGGTTCATTTGACCACACACTAGAAGAATTTCGTTTAGACGGCCTGGATGCGACACAGGTACAGGACTTGCTCGACCAGCTCGCTTACATTCCGGTTTTCACGGCCCACCCGACCGAATCTAAACGCCGCAGTGTAATGAACGCGCTACGCCGTATTTTCTTATTAAACGATAAATTAAATGATGTACGAGTAGGTAAATTTCAGCGCGCTGAATTAACCGAAGAGATGGAAACCGAAATTCAGCAATTATGGCGCACCAATGAAGTACGCGAACATAAACCGCAGGTGCGCGATGAAATCAAAAACGGCATGTATTATTTCCGCACCAGTTTGTTCAATGCGGTGCCACATATTTACCGTAATTTAGAGCGCAAAGTTAATAAACATTATCCGGGTGCCGGCATCACCGTGCCCAGCTTTTTACGCTTCGGCTCATGGATTGGTGGCGACCGGGATGGTAACCCGTTTGTAAAACCCGACACCACCGCAATGGCATTGCGCATGCAAACACAGGTGATATTGCAGGAATATATTTACCGTGTCGTTGAGGTAAACAAGCAGCTGACTCACTCTATTGATCTGTGTACCCCAACCAAATCTTTTATGGACAGCCTGGACGCCGATGAAAACATCCGCTATGAAGTGTATGCCGCATCCCCCAATGCATTCAGCAATGCGCCTTATCGTCGCAAGCTATCCTTTATGCATTACCGTTTGCAGCAAAATTTATCATTAATTAATGCGCATCTGGCGGGCGAGAAAATAGAAGACGATGCATTGCCTCATGCCTACCCGTCTGAAAAAGAATTCATTGCCGATTTACAACTCATTCGCAGCTCCCTCATCAGTCACAATGATGAAAACATTGCTAACGGTGATTTAAAAGATTTAATTCGGGTGGCTGAAACCTTTGGCTTCTTCCTGCTTAAGCTCGATATTCGTCAGGAGTCTACCCGTCACTCGGATGCGGTAACTGAAATTATAAAACAAATTTCCGGCGCACCCGATTACGCGGCACTAAATGAAGTTGAGCGTCAGAAGCTGCTATCTGAATATATTGAAAACCCACCCGCATTAACGCTAGATAAAAAGCAAATGCACGAAGACAATCAGGAAACGCTGAATGTCTTTGAGCTGATTGCCAATATGCGCAACGAAATTTCACCTGATGCGTTTGGCAATTATGTCATTTCTATGACCCATGCCGCCAGCCATGTGCTGGAAGTCATGTATCTGGCGACCATTGCCGGCCTAACCGGTACCGATGAAAAGGGCGAAAGCTTCTGCCACATTAGTATTTCACCGCTGTTCGAAACCATTGAAGATTTAGAACACATCGAAGACGTACTTAAAACCCTGTTCGAAAATAAAATTTATAACAAGCTACTTAAAGTTTCAGGCAATTTGCAAGAAGCGATGCTGGGCTATTCAGACTCATGTAAAGATGGTGGCATTATGGCCTCATCGTGGAACTTATATGACGCGCAGCAGAAAGTCATTAAACTCACCGATGCATTTGAAATTGACTGTCGCTTATTCCACGGCCGTGGCGGCACCATTGGTCGCGGCGGCGGCCCAACTCACGATGCCATTTTGTCACAACCGGAAGGCACGGTGCACGGGCAGATTAAATTCACCGAGCAGGGTGAAGTATTGTCTTACAAATACAGCAATCAGGAAACGGCCATTTACGAACTCACCATGGGTGTGTCCGGCTTAATGAAAGCCAGTAAATCCATGGTAACTGAAGCTGCCCAGCCGGCTAAAAGTGAATATTTGCAGACCATGCAAGCCCTCACCCGCGATGGTGAAGGCAGCTACCGGGAATTGACCGATCACACCGAAGGTTTCCTCGATTACTTTTACGAGACCACACCCGTAACCGAAATTGGTTTAATGAACATTGGTTCACGCCCATCGCACCGTAAAGCGAATCGCTCAAAAGCTTCTATTCGTGCTATTCCATGGGTATTCGGCTGGGCGCAATCGCGCACCACGCTACCCGCCTGGTTTGGTATTGGCACCGCATTAGCCAACTTTATTGATGGCAAAGAAGAAAATCTGAAATTGCTGCAAGAAATGAATGCCAACTGGCCCTATTTCAAAGCCATGCTGAATAATACCCAAATGGCGTTATTAAAAGCCGACATGTCGACAGCAAAAGAATATTCGGAATTGTGCGAAAACAAAGAAGTTGAGCAACGGGTATTCAGCAAAATTTACGATGAGCACATGCGCACCGTAGAAAATATTCTGGCCATCACCTGTAACGATAAATTGCTCTCGGACAGCCCGACACTGGCACTATCATTACAGCGCAGAGACCCGTACCTCGACCCGTTAAGTCATATTCAAATTCTGATGCTAACGCGTTATAGAAACGAGCTGGCAACCGAAAGTGAACAGGACACGTGGATTAACCCCTTGCTGCGCACCATCAGCGCAGTGGCAGCGGGAATGCGTAATACGGGATAAACGCAAATGCACTACATTCGCCTTTAAATTCAAAGCGGCCTCTTCTTACAGAAGAGGCCTTTTTTTTGATTTCCCCCCAAAATTCTACTATATACATACAGTAGAATCATACACTTACCCAAACAAGGTGAGTGCTTTTAAAGGGCTTATCACTCTCATTATGAACAAACTTAAAAATGCATTTAATGCATACTCCATCCAGAAGCGTCTCATCATTATGTTTACCCTGCCGCAAATTTGTCTGGGTATTTCACTTTTGTACATACTACAAGAGCATCATGCATTAGGGCTCAACGGCTCAATCATCCTCATCGTAATGGTACTGGTGTTAAGCCTCTATTATTTTGTTCAGCAAAACATTATCAACCCGTTAACCCGAGCGGTAGAAAGCGGGCTCGAAACAATCTCAACCACGATGAACAGTTTTATGTCTGATCGGGCTGAAGTCCCTAGCCTGAAACTCTCCAATAAATCATCTGAGATCAATCAGGTTATTCAAAGCTTTTCTTACCTGTCTTCTGAAATGGACGATATTGTTGAGCGGGAAAAAGAAATTAACAGCGACCTTGAAGGCAAAGCTGAACTGGTACTGGATGTAGTGAAAACCGCTACTAAAGGTGATCTCACATCCGATATGATGATTTTCTCTTCTAACGACTCGATCTCTCAGGTCGCCGGTGGTGTAAAAACCATGCTCGAAAATTTAAATAGCCTGGTTAAACAAGTGCAGGTATCCGGCATACTCGTCACCTCTTCCGCGACACAAATATCCGCCAATGCCAAAGAGCATGAAGCTACCGTTGCTGAACAGGCTGCCAGCACCAACCAGATTATGTCTACTATCACTGAAATTTCAGCAACCGGTAAAGAATTGCTAAACACGATGGAGGAAGTAAAACATGTTGTAGAAAACACCTCCGAGTCAGCAACTGACGGTCAGAACGCATTGCTCTCAATGGAAAATACCATGAGCCAGATGCAGACCGCTACGGATACTATCTCATCGAAACTGGCGGTATTAAGTGAAAAGGCCGATAACATTCACACCGTGGTTACCACCATTAATCGAGTCGCTGATCAAACCAATTTACTTTCATTAAATGCCGCCATCGAAGCTGAAAAAGCCGGCGAATATGGCAGAGGGTTTTCAGTGGTGGCAACCGAAATTAGGCGCCTTGCCGATCAAACCGCAGTTGCAACCTGGGATATAGAACAAATGGTAAAAGAGATGTTATCCGCAGTGTCTGCCGGCGTGATGAGCATGGATAAATTCACCGAAGAGGTGAACCGAGGGGTTTCCGATGTCGCCACTGTCGGCGCCCAACTCACCCATATTATTGAACAGGTACAGGCTTTATTACCACGCTTTGAAACCGTAAATGAAGGCACGCGCTTACAATCAGAAGGCGCAGAACAAATTAAAGAAAGCATGATTCAACTAAATGAAATGGCCCAACAAACAGCTGAAACACTGAGACAATCAAGTCAATCAGTTGACCAGTTAAAGGATGCCGCGCGTGGATTACAAGAAGGCGTATCTACGTTTAAAGTAACCGATTGATGTTAGTTTTGGGACTCAGCATTGGCAAAGAGCACTATGGTATAGAAGCCACACGAATTATAGAAATAGTGCCGTTGATTGAATTAAAAAAAGTACCTTTAACTGAAAATACAGTAAAGGGAATATTTAATTATCGCGGTACAGCAACTCCAGTCATTGACTTATGCCAGCTTTTCGAAAAACGATCCTGCACTAACGATTTAAGTTCACGCATTATCATTATCAATTACAACGATAGTTCAGAAAATTCAAGACCCGTTGGTTTAGTAGCAGAAAGGGTAACAGATGTAATGAAGTGCGAAATAGATGATGTAAGCAATAGCGGAATTCAATCCGATAAAAATAAATTTTTGGGCAAAGTTTATAAATATAAAAATGACATGATTCAACTCATTGACACACACAATGTACTGCCCGACTCGATTAGTAGGCAATTAGCTAGTAGCCAATTAGCCGATAAGCTCGGTTAACACGGAACACATTAATGGACACCGCACTCAATCAAATCAAACTTATGGTAAAAAATAGTATTGGGCTTGATAGCAGCACCATAGGTGATACAACAATAGAAAAAATAATTTTACAACGCATGCACCAATGCGAGATAAAACAGTTTAAAGACTATCTTCAGCATATCACCCACAGCCAGCAAGAATTTAATGATTTACTGGAAACCACTGTCATCCCAGAAACCTGGTTCTTTAGAGATATTAGGCCGTATGAATTTATTCACAAACATATTCAAAAACAATTATTAAGTAATAAATCAGCTCATTTTAAAATTTTAAGCATCCCCAGCTCCACCGGAGAAGAACCTTATTCATTAACCATGTATCTATTAGACAAAGGCATAACGGAATCGTCATTTACCATTGATGCAATTGATGTCAGCCAGCGCGCGCTACAACTTGCACAAAACGCTATCTTCGGAAAAAACTCATTTCGTGGCAAACACTATCACGCTTATCAGCACAAACACTTCTCTCGTGATGGTGACTTTTACCAGCTAAATCAAAACATACGTGACAAAACAACCTTCCACAATTTAAATATACTACACAAACAACAATCCTTTAAGTATAAATTCGATTTTATATTATGCCGGAATTTACTCATTTATTTTGACTCTGACACGAAGCTAAATGCCTTTAATAATTTATCCGAATTAATTAAAGACGATGGCTATTTATTTATTGGTCACTCAGAATTTGGCGCTATACCTGATAACCTTTTTCAAAACACCGGATTCGGGCAAGCCTTTGCTCTAATCAAGCACAGCCATTCTGACTACAAAGAAAAACCTTTCGTAACTGGACAAAAAAATAATCCTGACAAAAATATAAAGCCAACAACTAAAAAAAAATCCACTCACAAAAATTCAAGTTTCAAAAAACTCATAATAGATACAACCGATAAAAAACAAACTATAGATAAAGACCAAATTTTATTACAGGTAAGAGAGCTAGCTAATGCACAGAACTTTACCGAAGCAAAAGCTCACTGCCAGCTATACACAAAAAGCTTTGGTGAAGATATTGATATTTTATATTTACTCGGCTTAATTTCCAGCAGCGAAAACAACGATTCGGATGCTGAAACCCACCTTAGAAAAGGCCTGTTTCTTGAACCTAAACACTATGATTCATTAATACACCTATCACTTATTCTGGAAAAAAAAGGTGATATAAAAAACGCCACTTTGTTTAAAAAAAGAGCCCATAAAACCTTAAGCCATAAACCATGAAATCGATAAAGCTCAATGATTGCTGGAACAAAATAGGTGTTTGGGGAGATCAAACACCACGCTGTGAGCGTCTGAAGGATATTATTCACTGCCACAACTGTGATATTTACAGCCAGTCTGGAAGCCAGATCTTAAATCGCCCGGCACCTGCCGGTTATCTTGAAGAGTGGAAAAGCATTTTAAGCCAGAAGCGAGAAGAGAAAAGCACCAACATTAAATCAGCATTGCTATTTAGAATGGGCGACGAGTGGTTTGCACTAGCATCAAAGTTTATAAAAGAAATTACGCATTGTGATAAACACCATTCACTCCCCCATATACAAAATAAAGTACTGCGTGGTCTTGTAAACATTCACGGTGAATTAATTTTAAATGTGTCTCTTGGATACCTATTCAAGATAAACAAAAGTACGTCCACCAACAAGCACACTAATGAACGATATATCATTATAAATGACGGCGATGAATCTTTCGCATTTCCAGCCACTGAGGTAAAAGAGATCATTCACTACAATATGGAACACATACAGCCTGCACCTTCCACAATCAATAATGATACATCCTGTTTTATTAAAGGCATCATAATTCATAACAATAACGACGTAGGAATACTAGACAGTGATCTGGTTTTTACTGCCTTACACAAAAACATCTGATGAACAAAAAAAACACCATTAATGAATCAATGCTAGATCTGTTCAAATCAGAGATAAACACTCAGTCTAAAAAAATAACCACATCTCTTAACACATTAACATCATGCACTGATTTAAAAACGCAATATGAGTCACTTATAAACCATACACGCGCAATTAAAGGCGCTGCTAATCTCGTTCATATTGACATAATAATACCATTGGTTGAAGCATTAGAAAGAACCTTTTGCTGCCTCCAAAAAAACAACATTAAACCGGATAATGCAACATCGAAAATCTTAATTATTACAACAGATTTATTTTACAATATATCAGAATTCACTACTGATGAGTTTAATTCACCCAGTCAATCGACATCACAAGAAATCACGACTTGCATTAATAACCTATCCAATATTTCAAACACAAATTCTTCAATTAATATTAATGAAATAACGTCCACAGCTGTATCCATGATAACAAAAAGTGAACCCATTTTTTTTTCAACCGTTAATAACATTGATCCGGAAATGTTCGTTCTTTTCTGCACTGAGCTACAAAACAGTATAAACATTATAAACAACAATTTACTAGATCTAGAGTCCCATAAAAACAATAGCGACAATTCACTTGAAGCAATGATGCGTGCAGCTCATTCAATAAAAGGCGCAGCAAGAATGATTGGTATAGATGCCGTTGTGAAATTGGCTCACGCCATGGAAGATGTTTTTGTAGCCGCTCAGCACAAACATATATTTTTAGATAAAAGAACTGTAGACCAGCTACTAAACTGCAACGACTTACTAATAGAAATAGAAAAAACAAATAAAGAAAATATTTCTCATGATATAACTCAATGGACTAAAAATAACACTGATTACTTAAATCAATTTATCAATTCATTAGTTCTCATAAAAAACAAACAGGAATTTTCGATTGTTAAATTACAAAGAGATAACAGCAGCGACATTATTATAAACACAACGAATAACGAAAGTTTATATTCGCCATCATCCAGCAATATGGTTAAAGTTAGTACTCGGCGTATAAACAAACTGGTGAGCCTCGCAGGTGAGCTCAGCGTTTCCTCCAACTGGATTCGACAGTATGCAGATTCGATGCTGACTTTCAAACGCAAACATAATGAGATGCTCGATCAGATTGATCGATTACGAAGTCTCATCGAAGACAATCACCGCTCTGACTTTGAAAACAAGTTAATTACCAGCATACAACATAAAGCTGAAAACTATCGTGATGAAATCACATCCAGATTAATAAGTCTGGATAACTTCGATCGCCATTCATCTAATATCAACTCGCAGATAAATCATGAAATAATTGCCAGCCGTATGCGTCCATTTAGTGATACAACGCATGGTTACAAACGTCTTGCGAGGGATTTATCCAGCTCATTAAATAAACAGGTAAAACTTGAAATAGAGGGCCAAGATACGCCAGTCGACAGAGATATTTTAGAAAAGCTGGACGCCCCCTTAAACCACATTATCCGCAATGCAATTGATCACGGAATCGAAACCCCCGATGTGCGCCGAAAAAAAGGCAAACCAGAAACTGGCACTATTAAAATTTCTGCCAGCCATCAATCTGGTCGTCTAAAAATACAAATCAAAGATGATGGCTGCGGTGTCGACATTGAATTATTACGTAAAAATGTATTAGATAAAAATCTCGTCAATTCCAAAATGGCTGATAACTTATCCAAATCAGAGCTACTAGATTTTTTATTTCTTCCGTCATTCACAACGCGTAGCGAAGTCACTGAACTTTCTGGCCGAGGAGTAGGGTTAGATATTGTGCACAGTGCTTTACAGGAAGTACGTGGGAAATTACATGCTGATACTGAAATTGACTTAGGCATGATAATTAATATGGAATTACCATTAACTCTTTCTGTTATTAGAAGTTTAATGGTTAGTATTAACAACGAGCTTTACGCATTTCCTCTTGCGGAAATTCAAAGTTTGGTCACAACAAATAAACAGGACATTTCAGTTTTTGAAAATAAACAATACATAACTGTTGATGACAAACATATCGGTTTAATTCATTGTGCTCAGATACTTGGAATACAGCATTCACCAACGGATAATCAACAAGTACATGTTATTATAATTGGTGACTGGAATATGAGTTATGGTCTCGTTGTTGATGAGTTAATTGGTGAACGCGGCCTGGCATTACGAACCTTAAATAAAAAATTGGGAAAAATAAAAGATATCAGTTCAGTCGCTATCACCGATGATGGTGAGCCGGTTCTGGTGTTTGATATTGATGATTTACATCAAAGCATCCAGAACATTATCAGCGGAAAGAATTTGTATAAAGTTGGGGCGGTTAGCTCCCTCGATTCCATCTCACAAAAACGGGTTCTTGTTGTTGATGACTCTTTAACAGTGCGTGAAATAGAGAAGAAATTACTCGAATCGAAAGGTTACCAGGTTGATGTTGCAATTGATGGTGTTGATGGCTGGAATACGGTACGTAATGGTAACTATGATTTAGTTATTTCAGATATTGATATGCCTAGAATGAATGGTATCGAGTTTATTACGATGATTAAAAATGACACAGCTTTGCGTAATATTCCAGTCATGATGGTGTCATATAAAGACCGAGCTGAGGATAAACAAAAAGGCATGCAAGCTGGAGCCGATTACTATTTAACCAAGGGCAGCTTTCATGATGACACTTTACTGGATGCGGTAGTCGATTTAATTGGTGAAGCCACTGACTAATTTTGACTTATTAAATATACTAAAATTTTAACTACTATAAAAACTCAGGTCATACATTAATATGCGCATTGCAATGTTGCACAGTAATGAGGATACCATTCGCTTATTCAAGTTCATTGTTACTGAACTTGGGTTCAATATGTGCTGGTCTTGCCAGTCTCCTGAAAAGGCGATTAATCTTTGTAACTCTGATCGCCCAGATCTCTTATTAATTCAACTCGACTTAGAAAGTTGCAATACTAGCTCACTCATCCAACAAATCATGTCATCCACCCCAACAACCGTAATCGTTATTAGCAACTCGATTAAACAAAACCCGGGTGAAATTTTTGATGCGATGTCAGCGGGTGCACTTGATGCTTTTACTGAGCCGTCAACAGATAATCCTGACCACCTAAACGATTTGAAAAATAAAATTTCTAATATCAAAAAACTTCACGATAGTGAATTAAAAATACGAAACGTAAAGAGTACCTCTTGCGTTAAAACCACGCCACTTGTTGCCATAGGTGCATCAACGGGTGGTCCCGCTGCGCTACTTACCATTCTCAGGCAACTACCCAAAGACAACAGTGCTGTATGGGTCATTATCCAGCACATGGATCATCAATTCAGCCAGGGCATGGCGACATGGCTAAACGATCAAATCGATATCAAAGTGGAAACAGCTTTAGATAATCAGGCTCCAAAATTAGGTCATGTATACCTTGCCAGCACCAATGATCACCTGATCATTAATAAACGAGGACGCTTCGAATACACTAACATTCCTGTTGATTACCCCTATCGGCCCTCGGTTGATGTTTTTTTTGAAAGTGCGCTGACCCATTGGCCACATAAATTAATTGGAGTTTTGCTCACAGGCATGGGCCGAGACGGTGCGAATGGTCTATTATCTTTTTATAACCGCGGAATGTTGACGATTGCTCAGAACAAAACCAGTTGTGCAGTTTATGGAATGCCAAAAGCCGCTTGCGAGCTAAATGCCGTTAGCGTCCAGCTTGATATTAATCAGATTGCCGATGAAATAATAAAAAATTTAGGTTGATTTAATAATGACTATCAAACAGGTGTTCTTACAGAAATATAATTATGGACGAAAAAAATATTAATAACTCAGATAAAACCATACGTATTTTACTGGTTGATGATCAGCCCATTATTGCTGAGGGTATTCGGCGCATGTTATCCGGTGAAAGTGATATCGAACTAACCTACACAGAGGACCCTTCCCTTGCAATTGAAACCGCTGTCAGCATTGATGCAACTATTATATTACAGGACTTAATTATGCCTGATGCCGATGGCATGACATTGTTACGTTTTTATAAAGCAAATAATGAAACCCGTGACATTCCGGTTATTGTTTTATCCTCAAAAGAGGAAGCCACCACCAAAAGTGAAGCCTTTAGTTATGGGGCCAGTGATTATCTGGTAAAACTTCCCGATGAAATTGAGCTTATTGCTCGCATACGCGCACACGCAAAAAACTTCATACTACAAAAAGAACGGGACTCCGCATTCTATGCACTCAGTCAATTAAAAAAACAACTGGAAGCCAGCAATAAAAAGCTCCAAAAGCTATCTATGCAGGATGGACTGACTGGTATTGCCAATCGTCGCCACTTTGATGATCAACTTGACAGTGAAATTAAAAACGCTAAAAACAACCAAACACCTGTCACTTTAATTTTACTTGATATCGATTTCTTCAAATTTTTTAACGATAATTATGGTCACCAACTCGGCGATGAATGCCTGAAAGAAGTGGCCGGCTTATTAGAGAAGGCCTGCTTTAACCCTCAAGATTTGGCAGCGCGTTATGGGGGTGAAGAATTTGTTGTTTTGCTACCGGGTACAACTGAAAAAGATGCGCTACAGGTTGCAAATCGTTTTGCTGATTTATTATCTAAAGCCAATATTGAGCACAAGCACTCTGAGGCTGCCGATTGCGTAACAGTTAGCATTGGCATCGCAACCTGCGATAAAGGTAGCAACTACGATGCAAAAAACTTAATTGAAGATGCGGACAAAGCCCTGTATCGAGCAAAAGAGAATGGGCGAAACCGAGTGGAACTCGCGTCTGAAACTTAAGTGTAGTAGTTTAAATCTAATCTGGTATATTTCAAAATAGCTCTAGAATTAATCTGACACTATTGACTGTAGATAAGGATCTCATAACACCCTGAAGCGGACGTTTAAAATCAAAAGCTTTTTACCGCAAATAAACGCGAATGTACGCAAATGCTGTTGGGTTATAGTGCGCCTACGGCGCACTATAACCCAATAATGTTTTTGCTTTTATTAGCGTGTTTTGCGTTTATTTGCGGTAAAAAGCTTCTGCCTTTGACCTTCCGCTTCTGGCTAG
>Ga0316206_1000614_pt1 | contig 43060 bp, 23 predicted proteins | sample 6monthpyrite_MG_FD_204942 | JGI IMG/M metagenome (GOLD analysis project Ga0316206, IMG submission 204942) | Microbial mat bacterial communities from mineral coupon in-situ incubated in ocean water Damariscotta River, Maine, United States -... | ecosystem: Environmental > Aquatic > Marine >...
CGCGCCTTGAACTCGGGGCTGTGGGTTCGTCGTTTCTTACTCATTGGGGTCATGGTGCCTGCTGCGGCGACGGGTGCCCAGACTAACTTAGGGGTTGGCTCCCGGAGGTCCGACCATCTCTGTGAGAGGACGCACGCCACCGATCTCCCCCAGCCGAACGCCTGCACACCGCTGACCGAGCTCGCTCACAAGGAAGACGAGGGTCGACTCGTCCTGGCGCTGAATAGCCTGCCCGAAGACGAGCAGCGACTCCTGCGTTGTTGCCTGCTCGGAAAGCCGCTCGACGCGGTTCTGGCAGATGAACTCGGCGTCGAGCCCGTGACCCTGCGCAAGCGCCTTCAGCGTGCGCGGGAGTCACTGACGAAGGCGCTCGGCAAGGTATGAGTACCGGACAAGCCCCTCGCGCGCAGTCCCTGGCAGTTCAGGCTTTCCAGAGGTTCCTCGAGCTCGAGCGTGTGACGGCGGGACTCGATCCCGGTGCTTTCCTTGAGAGCCAACCCGAGGAGCTGCGGGGGGAGCTCGCGAAGCTCCTTGAGGACCTCTCTCTCCTGCGTCACAGCCGCGACACCCTGCGCCCCTCGGCCCGGTGCGGTGAGCGCATCGGCCCCTACGAACTCCTCGAAGAGCTCGGCCGCGGTGGAGCCGGCGTCGTCTGGCGCGCCCACGACACGCGCCTCGACCGGGAAGTCGCGCTGAAGCTCCTGCACCCCTACCTGACCCTTTCGGCCCAGCAGGTCGAGCGCTTCCGGTGCGAGGCTGCTACGCACGCGCGGGCCAGCCACCCTGCCCTAATCCAAGTGTTCGACGTCGGCCTCGAGGCAGGCACATACTACATCGCCCAAGAGCTCATCCCAGAGGGGCGCACGCTGGGCGACTGGATCGCCGAGCGCGGCACGGGGCTCGTCGGCGAAGGCCACGATCGCGAGGCCGCGGCGCTCTTGGCCGAGGCCGCGCGCGGGGTCGGAGCAGCCCACGCCGTCGGCATCGTGCACCGCGACCTCAAGCCCGCAAACATCCTGCTCGACCCGACCGGCCATGTCCACGTCACTGACTTTGGCCTCGCTCGTCTAGCCGGCACCGAGACCTTGACCCAGACCTCGGCGCGCTCGGGCACCCCTTTCTACTTCTCACCCGAACAGGCCGCAGCCGATCGCAAGATCGAGGCCCCCAGCGACGTCTTCAGCCTCGGCATCACACTGTACGAGCTCTTGACCCTGCAGCGCCCCTTCGTAGGGGACACCACCGATGAGGTTGCCCTAGCAATCCTGCGCGCCGACCCCCTCGACCCGCGCAAGCTGCGCCCGGGCATCCCGCGGGAGCTCGTCTGGATCACGCGCAAGGCCCTCGAACTCGACCCGTCTCGCCGCTACGCCGACGGGAACTCCCTGGCGGAAGATCTTGAGCGCTACCTTGCGGGGGATCCGCTCAGCGTGCACGCCATGTCTGCGCAAGACCACGCGCGGCGCTTCTGTCGTCGCCACCCCGCTTGGGCAATCACCATCACGATGGGCTCAATCGGCCTCCTCTCGATTGGCTGGCTGTTTACCCTAAACCAGAACCTGGCCCGCACAGCCGAGCGCGACAACGCATCCCTACGCGGCGCCCTGGAGGCCACACGCGCAGCCGTCACGTACATGGCGCCCGAGCACGTCAGCTCCCGCGGCACCGAGCCGCCCGCTTTCCTCGCCGAGCTCGTCGAGGCAGCCCACTCCGCCCTCGCGAGCCGCCCCGAGGCCCTCGCGCGGCAGCTCGATATGGCCGCCGGTTTCTACCGTGGCCCAGGCTTCACCGCCGAGTCCGCGAGCCTGTCCAAGGAAGCGGCCGGCCTTCTTACGAGCATGCGTACACCAGACGACGCCGAGCTGTACGCGATCCGCCTCGCGCTGCTCTCGGACCTGACCCTGCGCTTCGAGTCCGATGACGCCCTCGCACTTGGCTGGTCGCTGCTCGAGGACTCCGCCGCCGACCCAATCCGCATTGCCGAGATCCAGAGCCGCATGCGCCGCGTGCTGCGCTGGACCTCCGACAACGACGCGCTCACGCAGCTCGAACAGCGCTATGGCTCGGTGCTCGACAACCTCACCTCCGCCGTCGAGGCCACCGAAGACACGGAGCCTATTCGCGCGGCGCGTATGGGCATCGACCTCGCGATCCTGCAGCCCAAGGTCCCCGGTAACGACGCGGGCCTGCGCCAGCTCCAGGCATGTGCCCGGACCCTGGCCGAGCGCCTTGGCGAGGACCACCCTGCGGCCCTCGATGCCGCCTATTGGCTGAGCATTCGCAAGGATGCGCTCTTCCGCTACGAGGAAGCGGAGGCAGGTGCTTCAGGCCTCGTCGAGCGAGCCACTCGCAGCCTCGGCGCGAGCCATCCGATCACCCTGCACGCCACCTGGCTCGCCGCCCAGGAGAACCTCAAGCTCGGCTACCTTCAAGAGAGCCTGGCTGGCTACCGTGCTGCCATCGCCGGCCTCGCAAAGTGGCTGCCGCCCGAGTCCTCGCGCCTGCTCGCGCTGCGCACCGCGTTCGCGATCACGCTGAATTACACGCGCCACTACGCCGAGGCCGAGACCGAGCTGCGCGAGTTGATCTCGATCAAACAGCGCGTGCTTGGCCCCGGTGCTGTCTCGACCCTGATCTCACGGCGGGCGCTGGCCGAGGTCTTCATCCGCAGTGGTCGGCTCGCGGAGGCCGAAGCGGAGCTGCGTGAGCAGCTCCGCCTCGAGGACGAGAACCGCGTATCTCCTGGCGATCCCGAGATCGTGCGCACGTTCTCTTTCCTGAGCTACGGACTCACCGAAGAGGGTGATTGGGAAGCTCTCGAGGTGCTTATCAAGGACATCGAATCCCGGCGAGCCCAACTTACAAGCGAGTCCGAACGGCGCGAGTTACGGAACATGTCTCTCTTTGTCAGGACTCGCTCCCTCCAAGGTCAAGGGAAGCTTGACGAGGCACTGATCTCAGTTGGAGAGCTCCTCTCCGGGCTCACCTCCCGCGCCCCCCTTGGCGTCAAGCCAACGCGCGACTGGCTCGCCTGGACCCGCATCCGCGCGGAACTCCTCGGCTCGCTCGAACGCTACGACGACGAGCTCGCTACCCTCAAAGCGCGCCCTCCCGGTGCTCAAGCCTCCCCCCTACCTAAGGAGGAATTCGAGCAACGGCGAATCCTCCAAGCCGAGGCCCTGCATGGCCTTGGTCGCACAGAAGAAGCGCGCGCGACCCTCGAAGCACTCGACTGGGCTTGGCTCGACACGACACTACTCTCCGCAGACCGGCACCGCCTTGAGCGCATAGCGGTCTTAGCTGGCGCCCCTGTGCCTCCCTGCTTTGCTCGAGATCCCGAGGTCGACGTCGACAATTGAGTGAACCCAGCAGCTCAATGGGCAACGCAAAGCGGCTGTTCTAGGGCCACGAGCTCCCATAGAAAAGAAATGGGCATTCCTTGGCACATGGGAACTCGCTTTCGCGTTCGTAATAGTGCAGAGGGGCTAGAAAGGCGCCTTTGCGCACCCTCCCCCGCTCGTCTGCCGTGTCTCTCGCCTTCGGGCGCGATGCGGTGGGTCCCCCCTCCCCTGGCCTGTCATGAAACCCCTCAAGCGCGAAGTTTTCGACGTGGGGCAGTTGATGTCGCAGTTTCCGCCCGTCTGCGAGTCGCTTAGGCAGCGGTTCGTCTTCGAGCTTGCGGGTGCGATCAGCCCCGCACCGGGAGGCCAACTGCACGTGGCCAGGTGGAGTGAAGCTGGGCATCAAGAAGACGTCGTTGGCGCATCGACCTTCCGTGTCGAGCCGCGCCCGTTTGCTTACCCCAAGAGCGCGATCGAGCACGAGGTCCATTGGCACGTGAGCTTCGCGGACCCGCAGTTGGCTCAAACCGGGGACCCATCGATCGTCGAGCAGGACGCTCTGCAAACTGCCGAGCATCCCGCCCTTGGCTCGCTGCACGAGGCGCTGGCCGCGCAACGTCAGCCCTTGCAAGCGGGCACCTCTGCACTCGCAACAAGCCCCATCACCATCACCGGTGTCGAGCGCCGCTGCGCCATCACCTGTCCTCCAGGACACTTGCTCTCTCAAGCAAGTGCGCGCGAGTTGCGCAGCGCTACGCGCATACTTACGTCTCCGACTGCCAGCAACATCCTCGCGATGGGCGCTCTTCCGCAGCGCTTTGGCCGCTACCGTTTGTCCGAGATCCCCGCGATTCTGAAAGTTGCGATGACCAGCTTCAACGCGGCGCGCGTCGAAAGCCGGCGCCTCGATGCCGCAGTCTCGCGCACAGTCATCCACACCGGCTTTTGGGGCTGCGGCATCTTCCGCGGCAACTGCATGCTGATGACGATCCTGCAGGCACTCGCCGCCGACAACGTCGGCGTCGACCTGGTGTTCTGGGCATTCGACAAGGCTGGCGCGCGCATCGCCCGAGCCGGCCTTACCCACTACAAATCGCTCGCGAGCGGCCGCGTCTCGATCCCCGAGCTGATGGCCGAACTGGAAGCCGACGGCTATGGCTGGGGTTTCGCCGAGGCGAACTAACGCAAGCGAAGAACTTGCCAGCTCAACCCGGCCTGCGCGCTAGGCTGAGGCCATGAGCACACTTCCTTCAGTACTTGCGCTGATCTCCCTGTCGGGTCTTGGGCCTCTTGGCGCGCACCAGGACGCCTTGCCAAAGCCGCAGGGCTTGTCGCCTCAAGCAGAGACCGTGCTCTTCGTCGAGCCCGGCGCCGAGCCGGACGGAAGCGGGACCGCGTCCAGTCCGATGGGCTCGCTCGAAGTCGCGCGCGATGCGCTCCGTGGCGTGCAAGGTGCGCGGGTCATCCAGCTGGGTGCTGGGACGTGGATGCGCTCCGCTTCGTTCGAGCTCGACGAGCGCGACTCGGGCCTCGTGATCCGCGGCGCAACAAGTGAAGGCACGCGACTCGTTGGTGGAGCCGTCCTTGGTCCGGAACAGTTGCGCGGCCTAGCAAGGCTGGATGCCGTCGCGGATGCCGACTTGATCTCGGCGCTCCCCACGGACGAAGCCCGCGATTCGGTGCGGGTGATGACGCTCGCACCAGGTGTCCAATGGACCGGGCCGCAGCACCGCGGAATGGGGACGGCTGTGGCGCCGGTAGGGTCCGAGGTGTTTGTCGATGGGGTCGCACTGGTGCCCGCGCGGTGGCCGAACGTGGGCTTCGCGGGGATCGAAGCCGTCCTGGATGCGGGCTCGATTCCGCGCAACCGCGAGGCAGATATTGCGCCCGAAAAGCGCGAGACGGGACCCGCGCGTGGCGGGGTCTTTCGGCCAGCTGAGGTAACGCCCGCGCGATTGGAAAACTGGGCGCGCGCGCGGGACGCGTGGGCCATGGGATATTGGTGCTGGGACTGGGCGGACGAGGCTCTGCCACTGGCGCTTGTGGATGCGGACGCGGGGACGATCGCGCTGGGTTTGCCCCACCGCTATGGCCTGAAGCCAGCGGGCAAGTTCTTTGTGATGAACGTGCTTGAAGAGCTGGATGCGCCGGGTGAGTACTTCTTCAATGCCGCCACGCGTCAGCTGTTGTTCTGGCCCCCGGTTGCAGGCGACGTGATGCGGGAAGTCCAGATCACGACTCTGGGCACGCCGCTGATTCACATCACCGGTGCGCACGACATTCGGCTCGAAGAACTCGCTCTTGAAGGCGCGCGCGGAACCGCGCTCGTGATTGAGGATTGCACCAACGTCAAAGTCCAGGGCTGCTCGATCACCAACGTGGGCAACCATGGCATCGTGGTCACGGGCTCATCCAACACGGTCGAAGGCTGCAAGATCACGGGGACTGGCGCGACGGGTGTCAGCCTGTCGGGCGGGGACCGGCAAGACCTCTCGCATGGGAATAACTGTCTCCAGGACACGCAAATCATGGGTTTCGGGCGCCTCTTCCGAACCTACCAACCAGGTGTCAAGGTCGACGGCGTCGGTCAAATCGTGCGCGGCAACAAGCTGGCGCACGCCCCGCACTCGGCGATCATTTTCAGCGGCAACGAACACCAAATCGAGGACAACGAGATCTTCGACGTGCTGCGCGAGACGGGCGACTCGGGCGCGATCTACTGCGGCCGCGACTGGGCCATGCACGGCACGCGCATCGCGGGGAACTTCATCCACGACCTCAGCGGTACCGATGGTCGCTGGCAGAACGCGATCTACTTGGACGACATGGCGAGTGGCATCGAGGTCGCTGGCAACACGATCTGGCGCTGCCACTGGGGCATGCTGATCGGCGGCGGGCGCGACCTGTGGATCCACGACAACACGTTCATCGAGTGCAAGCTGGGCATCCGCTTCGATGCGCGCGGCGTCGGCTGGATGGCAAAGAACATCGCGGACCCGGCGACGTCAACGCTGCATCAGCGCTTGGCCGCGCTGCCGATCGGAGCCGAGCCTTGGGCCTCGCGCTACCCCAGCCTGGCGCACTATCTGGACGACCGCTTCGGGCGGCCGGCGGGCAGCCGCGTGCTCGACAACCGCTTCTTTGACACGCCGTTTGGCTCCATCGTGGACACCGAATGCGTCGAAGTCCGCGGCAACGTCGAGACCGAAGGCCTACCGCCGGGTTTCGACGCGCGCTGAATTCCCGGTCCTCGCCCCTCCTTGGTCGCAGGCTTACCGGCCTGAGAAGCAGGCGCACAAGGGAAAGTGGAACGAGGGCCGGGAGCTCAACGCGCGGCTTCAGCCCAAGAGAGGCAAGACAGAGGCCGCCAGATACGTCTCTGCATGAGTTTCTCCCCAAGGTTCCCGATCAACGGCTCGGGCAACCCTGGCTTGCTCGGCTAAATGAACGTACGGTCATGTCGATGCCAGCGCCCGACGACTCGACCGAACTGCCGCCTGCCGACCCGGACGCCCTCTTTGATGTGTTCATGGAGCGTGCGCTCGAGCTACAGCCTGGGGAAGAGCTTGAGCCCGCTGCGTTCCTCGCCGAGCATCCTGGGCTCGCCGCCAACGAGCGCATAGAGCTCGAAGAGCGTCTGCTTGCCATCGCGCGCCTCGCGGTTCCGGCAGCAGCAGAGCCCGCTTGCCCGACTACGCCTGGCGAGGATCTCAACCGAACGCTCGGTGAGTATCGCTTGATGCAGAGCCTTGGCGGTGGCGCGATGGGCGAGGTCTACCTGGCCGAGCAGTCTAGCCTTGGCCGCTTGGTCGCCCTGAAGACACAGCGTGCCGAGCTCGTGAACTCCCCCAGCGCGGCCACGCGTTTCGAGCGCGAGGCGCGCGCGCTTGGCTCCGTCACCCACCCCAGCGTTGTGGGCGTGCATGACTTCGGCGAGGAAGGTGGCGTGCGCTATCTGGCGATGGAGTTGGTCCCTGGTCGCTCGCTGAAAGAGCTGCTTGAAGAGCCACGCGTGGGTGAGCCCGCGCCCACGCCAGTGGCGATCACGCGCTGGGGCTGCCAGCTTGCGCGCGGACTTGAAGCCGTGCACGCGGCGGGCCTTGTTCACCGCGATGTGAAGCCGGGCAATGTGCGCATCACCGAGGACGAAGCCGGCCGCGCGGTGCTTGTGGACTTCGGCCTAGCGCGGGTCGGCGATTCGTCGGAGCTCTCGCGCACGGGCGAGTTCATTGGGTCGCCCGCCTATGCGTCACCCGAGCAAGTCCGCGGCGACAAGAACCTCGATGGCCGTAGCGACGTCTATTCGCTTGGTGCCACCCTCTATCGTGCACTTGCGGGAAGAGCGCCATTTGAAGGCGAGCACCTTGAAGCCGTCCTGCACGGCGTCCTGACACGCGACCCGGAGCCCTTGCAGAAGCGCGTCCCGGGTCTGCCCCACGACCTGTGCCTGGTCGTGCACAAGGCGATGGAGAAACTTCCCGAGGAGCGCTACCGGAACGCTACTGAGCTCGCGGAAGACCTCGAGGCCGTGCTCGAGCTGCGGCCCGTCAGTGCGAAGCCCGTTGGGCCTTGGGGGCGCGGAGTGCGCTGGGTGCGGCGCAACAGGCTTGCGGCCGGCGGGTTCGCCGTCGCGGGCATCGCGGTTCTCGCGGCCCTCGTTTATGTCGGCGAGGCTGCACGCCGCGACCGCACCCACACCCGCGAACGAGCGCGCGCCCTACTTGTCGAAGCCGAAGATGCGCTGCGCGAGTTCCACACAGCGCGGCTCGAACTCGTTGATGAAGAAGCTGAATACGACCAGCTTTCGGGCCTTCAGGAATACCAGCACCTCGGCCCCGAGCGCGGCGCGCGGCTCGCCGAGCTCGAGGGCCGCGTGCGCCTTGCCCGCGAGCGCCGCGACAAGGCGTTTGTGCGTGGAGAGAACCAGCTGGCCTCGGCCTTGCGCCTCAATCCCTCCTTGCAAACCAAGGCCAACGAGCTCGGTGCACGCCTTGTGCTCGAACGGCTCATCGAGGCGATCGACCGCGGCGACAAGGAGGCGGCTTCGTTCCTGTCGGTCGAGCTCGAACGCCTCGATCCCAACGGCGAGCAACGCGCTCTCGCCTTCCCCTTCACGCACCTCACCTTGTCCAGTCAAGAGCCCGGCACGACCGCTTGGGTGATGCGATACGAGGCCCTTGACGAGCTCACCGCCGGCGGCGAAGCGCGCCTCGTCCCGGTCCCCATCAAGCCCCTCCAGCCCAAGTGGCAGCCGGCGGTGCCTGCCCCCTTTGGTTCGGAAGTTCTGCGCATCGCCAGCGGCCTCGCGGAAGGCGATCTGATCACCCACTACAACAGCTTCCCCATTCGCGGCGGCCCGCTTGTCGCCGCTGTCGACCCAGGGCCGAATCTCGGCGAGCCCGCCTTGCAACCGGGCGATCGGCTCATTGCGATCGACGAGCTTGTGCTAGAGGATCCCGTTCAGTTCGAGACCATTCTGATCGCTGAGCCCGACGTCGCGCACCAGTTCCACTTCGAGGCGCCCAAGCTTCCCGGCGTGACTCCGCGCACGGTGACGCTGACCCAAGACGAGGTGCTCGCGAATGGCGTCAAGCTCGAGAGCCTCGTCAGTTTCGCCGAACGCGTCGGTGGTTCGGCGCGCGTCATTCACAAGGGCGAGTCTCAGGACATCACTCTGCCAGCCAACACGACCCTGCGGCCGAGTTTCGCCGCGCCGGTCCTTCTGCCCGACGGGCAGAGCCCGCTGAACCGCGAGCTGGCCCTGGAGCCCGGCAACTACCTCATCCTGACGCGCGCACCTGGCTGCCGCCTTACGCGGCACTTTGTTCAAGCCACGCCGGGTGCGGAGATTCAACTCGACGCCACCCCAACGCCGGTGGCCTTTGCGCCAGCTGGTTTTGTGTTCGTCGGCAACGCCCTCGACGTGCAGCGCGACTTTTGGATTCAAGAGCGCGAGATCACGTCCGCGGAGTACCTCGAGTACCTGAATCAACCCGAGCAGCTGCGCCTTGTTGATCAAGGTCTTCTTGCGCAAGAGCTCGTGCGCGCACCGCGCGCGGCGAACCGAAATCAGAGCGACCTGATGTGGCCTCGCCATGCTGATGGGCAGTTCTACTTGCCACCCTCGTGGCCGGTGCAATGGCCTGTTTTGGGTGTGTCGCTGGAAGATGCCTTGGCCTTCGTTCGCTGGAAGAACGAGACCGCCACGAACGGTACTTACGCCTTACCCGATGGCTGGCAGACGTCCGTTGCCGGTGGCGCACACTCGACGCAGCGGTACAGCTGGGGGACGCGCTTCAACCAGCGTTTTGCGAACACGTGTTTCTCCCGCGGGGTTGCCCGTCCCGAGCCCGTTCTTGCGAACCCACGCGACGAGTCTGTGTTTGGCGTGTACGACACCTGCGGCAACGCGCTTGAGTGGGTGACGTCTTGGTATGACGAGACGCGTAAGTTGCACCACGCGATCGGCGGCAGTTGGGCACAAGCGCGCATCGATACGCTGGCAGCGGGCGGCGGCCTCGGACTAACGGCAAACACCGCCGGCGGTGAGACGGGCTTCCGCCTGACGTGGATTCCACCGACCGCACCGGGGCAGGAGGTTGGCGATGAAGGGCAATGACCTCGAGCGCGTCCTGACGGACAAGCGCGCCTCGCTCTTGCGCTATCTCGAGTCGCATGCAGCGGGTCTGCTTCGCTTCGAGTCTTCGCAAGACCTGTACGGAGGGCTTGTGCTTGAGCTCTTGTCGAAAGCCCCGCCCTTCGAGTCGCGCTCTTCCGCCGAGGACAGCGCCTGGTTGCACGAGTCCGCGCGCTACTACATGGCCAACCGGCGGCGCTACTGGAGCGCACTCAAGCGCGACACGGGGCGGCTGATGCGCACGGGCATGGGCGGCGCGACGGAGACCGGCTCGAAAGAGCTCGCCGACTTCGCCGCGAGCCAGACTGGCCCGTCGACATTCGCCTTCCGGCGCGAGCAGCTTGTCATCCTGACGCAAGCGCTGTCGATCCTGCCCGAACGCGATCGCAAGCTGGTCGAGTTGGCCGCCGCGGGGGCCTCGAACGAAGAGATTTCGGAGCAGATCGAGACGAGTGTCTCGGCCGCCGCGAAGGCCAAAGCGCGCGCGCTTGAGCGGCTGAGGAAGGCTCACGAGCTCGCAACGCGCAGTGAGGCCGCGCGTCATCGGGGCGAGTAATCTACCGCTGCTTCGCGCGTAAAAATCGTCGAATGGACGCAACTGGGGTGCTTTTTCATCCATGGGACGGGGCTTTTCTGGAATTGCGAGTCCAGGTCCCAAGGGCTTGCCGGGTAAGGGGGTGCCTCCTCCTTTTCCGATCGAACGCCCTTTGAATTCCGATGAAGCTGCTCCTCCTAGTCCCCGCTCTTCTCGCGCTAGCCGCGCCCCTCGCCTCGGCCCAGACCACAATCACATGGACTGGCGCTCAAGACTCGGCCTGGAGCAACGCCAGCAACTGGTCGCCCGCGCAGACCCCCGGAGCCCTGGACCACGTCGTGATTGCGGCCGGGGGGAACGAGACGCTCACGCCCGGCGGGTTGACCATCATCGATCAGTTGACGGTCAATGGCGGCACGCTCACGCTTGCTGATACGGCGACCCTGAGGGTCCTTGCCGATGCGACCTTCAACGGCGGGACCCTGTCCTTTGCGCTCGCGGGAGCCAGCACCGAGACGCTGGAAGTCCAGGGCAACCTGACGCAGACCGCAGGCTTGATCGGGACGACAACCAGCCAGTGCAGCATTCTTGTTGCCGGTGACTGGATGGCCGACAGTTTGTTCAACTTACCGAATGGGTGGGTGAAGTTGAATGGAGCCGATTCGAACATTGGCGGTGCGGCCCCTGCGTTTTACCGCGTGGAGTTAAACGCGGGAGTGAACACGCTCTTGAGCGATGTCACCGTCACGGGCCACCTCAAGCTCAATGGAGGGACGACGGCGGGATCCGGTTGGGTCAACTTGAACGGCTCCATCGCGCCCCACGGCGGCGGGAGCAACTTGATTCACCAAGCGCGCGTGGTCGGCGGCTTGACAGAGATCACGTCGACGACTTTCGACACTCTTGAGCTGGTCGCCGGCACCTTGCGCGTGGTCGATACAGCGCTCCTGGCGATCAACGGCGACATCAAGCTGATCGGTGGTACGCTCGACTTCGCTACGGCTGGCGCGAGCCTCGACACCATCGACGTTGCTGGCGACCTGATCCAGACCGGCACGGTCATGGGAACGGACACCGCACAGACGCGCATCACTGTGGCTGGAAACTGGCAGTCGACGGCGGCGTTTGTGCTGCCAAATGGCTGGATTTACCTCGACGGCGGCGACGCGACGATTGGTGGCACGGCGCCATCGTTCCACCGGCTCAACCTCATCTCGGGTGTCTACACCCTGTTGACGGACATTGAGATTACGGGGCAGTTCAAGCAAGGGAATGGCACCACTGCGGGCACCAACTGGGTCAACTTCAACGGCTCGGTCGCACCGCACGGGGGCGGGTTCACGTTCATCCATCACGCCCGGATTGTGGGTGGAACGAACACGTTTGCTTCGACCACGTTTGACGAGCTCGAGCTCGTCGCGGGCACGCTGCTGATCGCCGACACGGTCACGCTTGCCGTCAATGGCGACGCACGCCTGATCGGTGGCGTCCTGGATTTTGCTACGGCTGGCGCCAGCCTCGACACGCTCGACATTCAAGGCAACCTGATTCAGACCGGCACGGTCATGGGCACGACGACGCCCCAATCGCGCATCCTCTTGAATGGCGACTGGACTGCAGAGAGCCCGTTTGTCATGGACGAGGGTTGGGTGCAGCTCGACGGCACCGCTTCCTCAATCGGCGGTGCAGTGCCCGCTTTCAAGCGACTGAACTTGCCCACCGGAGTCAAGACCGTCAACTCGAAGACGGTGATCTCGGGAACGCTCACGTCAACAGGCGGCTCCTCAACGGGCCCGGAGTGGTTCGAGATTGTCGGCAACGTCCAGGACATCTCCACCGGAGTGAACGAGATTCACAAGCTGCGGATTGTGGCTGGAGCCGTCCCTTTCAAGACCTCGCAATTGGGCGAGCTGGTGATCACCGGCGGCGAGCTGCTGATCCAGGACGCCATCACCCTGTCCGTAAGCGGAAACATGTCGCTCTTGGGTGGCACTCTCGATTTCGCGACTGCCGGAGCGAGCCTCGACACGCTCGACATCCAAGGCGACTTCTTTCAAAACGGTGGGTTCCTTGGCACGGCAACGGATCAACTGCGGATCTACTGCGCCGGTAACTGGCGCAGTGACACAGGCTTCACCCTCTTCAAAGGCTGGGTCTACCTAGATGGTCTTGTTGACACGACGATTGACGGTTTGGACCCCAGTTTCAACAACCTGCGCATCACGAATGCAAAACGCTCGACCCTGAATGGCGTCCACATCCGTGGCGACTTGGAGGTCCAGAGCAACGCAACGCTCGAGCTGCTCACGGACATTGAGCTGGGCGGCAACTTGACTTGTACGTCGAGTGGGACCTCGATCTTGGGACCCGCCAACATCAACATGACCGCGACGGGGTTCATCCAAACGAACTCGACACCAATCCCCCACTGCAACGTCACGTCTGGTGTCCGAACGCTTCGGAACTCGACGATCTCGAGCTTGGATCTAGTGGGCGGCGAGCTGCTCGTCGCGGACACAACGACATGCCACATTCTGGGGGACGTCAACTTCGGCTCTGGCATCTTGTCGTTCGCCACTGCAGGTGCCAGTCTCGACACGCTCGACATTGAAGGCAATCTCAGCCAGAGCGCGGCGACGATCGGAACCACGTCGGCCCAAGCCCGCATCTTCGTGGCCGGCAACTGGATGGCGGCCAACCCATTTGAGCTCGCTGAAGGCTGGGTTTATCTCGACGGCGGTGCCGCGACGGTCGGCGGACCAGCTCCCACATTCAAGCGGTTGCATCTCTTGAGCGGTGTCAAGACCATCAACACCGACACTCTCATTAGCGGCACGATTGTCAGCTCGGGAGGCTCAACGGATGGCCCGGCGTACTTAGAGTGCACGGCGAACGTGCAAGCCATCGCAACGGGCGCAAATATCGTCAATCGCCTGCGGGTCGCGTCCGGGGTGATCCCTTTCCAAACGTCTCGCTTCGGCGAACTCGAGGTCACCGGCGGAGAGATGCGCGTCAACGATGCGCAGACGATCACGATTGATGGCAACGCTCGACTTCTGGGAGGCACGCTCTCGTGGGCGACTGCCGGCGCGAGCATTGACTATCTGGATGTGAACGGCAACTTGATCGAGTCCGGCACCTTGGCGGGCACGACGTCGGCGCAGAGTCGCTTCCGCGTGGCCGGGGATTGGACCGGAACGGGAGCCTTCAAAATGCCTCTTGGTCGGGTGCAGCTCGATGGCTCTTTGCCGACAACCATCGGTGGCTCAAGCCCCGCTTTTCAGAACATCGAGATCCTCAACGACACGCGCACCATGCTGAGTGATGTGGATGTCGACGGTGACGTCGACCTCACGGCATCGGGCGTGTTCGATGTGGCCTCAAGGTCGCTCGATGTAGCCGGCACTTGGAAGTCCACCGCGTCCGGAACGCAAGCCATCGGTACGGGCCCGATTCTCTTCTCTGGCGACGGAGGCATGTCGACCAACGCTGCGGGGTTGCCGCCGATCACGATCACGGGCGGCGTGCGTTCGAGTTTCACCTCCACAGTCGAGGCGCTGACTCTGTCGTCTGGTTCGCTGGTGATTCAAGATACGGCAACGCTGCATGTGCTTGGCGACGCGGCCTTCAATGGGGGCAGCTTTGGTTTTGCAACCGCCGGTGCCAGCTCCGACACCCTCGATGTCGACGGCAACCTGACTCAGGTGGCTACGACGATCGGTACAGACTCCTCGCAAAGCCGGATCTACCTCGCGGGCAACTGGACTGCAGCCAGCCCGTTCGAGCTTGCGAGCGGCTGGGTTAACCTCGACGGCGGCAACGCATCGATCGGCGGAGCCAACCCAATGTTCAAGCGCTTGAGGCTTGTCAGCGGGATCAAGTCGGTCAATACAGACACCCTCATCAGTGGAACGATCGCTAGCTCTGGAGGCTCGACGGCAGGCACAGCCTTCCTCGACTGCACGGCGAACGTGCTGTCGATCTCCACGGGTTCGAATCTTCTGAATCGTGTGCGAGTTTCGGGCGGCCTGATCCCCTTCTCAACATCTCGCATCGGTGACCTAGAGATCACCGGTGGAGAGTTGCGCATCAACGATGCAATCACGTTGACCGTCGATGGCAACGCGGACCTGATCGGCGGAACGCTCTCGTTCGCTACCGCGGGCGGAAGCGCGGACACTCTGGATATCGCGGGCAACCTCACGCAGACGGGCACGATCGCCGGCACAGCCACCACTCAATCGCGCCTCTATTGCGCGGGCGACTGGAGCTCGACGTCGAGCTTCGCCATGCCGAGCGGCACGGTCTACCTGGACGGAAGCGGCACGACCCAACTGGCCGGCGCCGCCCCCACCTTCTCCGCGCTGCGGATCCTGAATGGCGTGCGGCAGGCACCTGGCGACTCAAGCTTGTCGGCAACCACGGTGACGATTCAGAACACGGGCACGCTTGAGGTCACCGGAGACGCACTGCGCCCCGTTGGAACTTCGATCGTCGTGGACGGCACGCTTGCGGTGACCGCCGGCGGTCGGCTGGCCCCGGACTCCGCTTCGTCCATCCTTGTCAACACGACCGGGTCGCTCGAACTTCGCGGTGAGGCCGGCAATCCAGCGATCCTTGAGGGCCTCGGCGGCGACCTTGCATGCACGGTGAATGGCACCATTTCGGCCCGTGAGTTCGAGGTGCGCAGACCTGCCGCGAGCGGCCTTGTGTTGATGGGTTCCATCGCCGCAGCTCCCGATGACTTGCGCAACGGTCTGTTCACGCTGCCGTCCGCCACACCCGGATCGACGCTCCTTACGCTGAACTCGGTCAGTGGCTCTTTGCTGCCGAACTTGGGGTTCACCGACCCATTGGGAGTTGGCACGTTCAACGTGCGACGGACCGTGACTGGCGCTGTCGGCATTGTGAATGCCGCAGGCGGCTTCGCGGGCGCTGCGTTCGAAGACGACGTGAGTGGCGTTGTGAACTGGACCTCGGCCACGCCCAGCGTGGTCAACGTGTTCGGCGCAGCACCTGGTGCTCAAACGGCCACCCTGAGTTGGACAACAGCTACCGAAGATGCCGCGATCTCAACTTGGCGCGTCATGTCCGGCCCCACCGCTGCTGGACCTTGGTCGCTTGTCGCTGATGTCGCCCCTGCGGGCCCAAGCTCGTACAGCGTGATCGCCACGGGACTTAGCGCGGGCGTCACGACGTACTTCCGCCTGCTCGAAGTGCAAGGGGGAGTCCTCAACTTGCAAGGCTCTGCGAATGCAACGCCGTGGTCGGCAAGTCTGCCGCCCAACGTCGTCACAGTGGGTCCGGGGGGGACCTTCGCAACGATCCAGGACGCCGTGAATGCGGCGACTGGTGGCAGCTTTGTGGTCTCGGTCGCGGCGGGCACGTATCCGAGCTTCTCGGTCTTCGCTCCCGCCTCGGCCGAGCTGCACATCATTCCTGACGGTTCGGGCCCGGTGCTGATCGACGCCTCGTTGGCGCCGATCGACATCGGCCCGACGGTCTTCGGCCAGGTGGTCGAGCTCGTGGGACTCGACGTTACGAGCGGCAGCTCAAACGGCGCGGTCTTCGTGCACGACAACCTTGGCACCGTGCTGCTTGACTCGGTTGTGGCAACAGCAGGCGCCGGCCAGGCGGCCGTCCATGCGCAGTCAAGCTTGGCGGTCAACGTCGGCCGCTGCACGTTGGTGGGCTTCCCGGGTCTGTCCGTCGGGGCCTCGGCGTCGGTCTACGTCGGCCGAGGAACGGTCGACCAGATGGACCTCTTGCCAGCCGCCTCGGTCGAGACCTGTGGTCTCACACCAGGCGTCACAAACGTCGACCCGGCCGCCACGCTCGTCGTCCATGCAGGTGTGATGCCCGATATCTCCGTCGGCTCATTCCAGAGCCTGGCGTCGCCCTTCACGGTGACCTTTGAAGCCGCCCCCGCGACCTTCTACCAGATTGCAACGGGGGTCGGCTTGATCCCACTTGACCTTGGGGACCCCAGCTTCTGGCAGATGCTCTTGGCTGTGAACTTCACGAACTACACCGTCGTGGGCTCGGGCTTCACAAACGGCGTGACAGGCCTGGCCGTTCTTCCGGCCGAGCTTCCCGGCGACCCCGCGCTCCTGGGAGCAACACTGCCCCTGCAGGGCTGGGCGGTCACCATCTTCCCGACAATCTCGGTGCGCTTCTCGAACGTCCGGACGGTCGTCGCGATGCCCTAATCGGCGCTCCTCGCGCTGCATCTTGAGCCCCGCTCGCCCGTCGGCGGGTGGGGCTCTTCCTGTGACAACCCATTCATCCCGGGATTGACTGCGTGACAGAGGCGCCAAGAAGACGATAGGAACAGTCCATGACTTGGACTCTCCTGTGCGCGCTCTTGGCGGCGCTCCTGTTTTCCGTACTCGTCCTCTGGGCCCGCCGGCGCGAGCTGGCGGACATGGCAGTCCGCACCGATGAGCTCGCCAAGGCCAAAGAGCGCGGCAGCCACAAAGCGCGGCTGCAATACCCCGAAGTCGACCTTGCCAAGTGCATCGGCTGCGGCTCCTGCGTGCGCGCATGCCCAGAAGAAGGCGTGCTCGAGCTCATCCATGGGCAAGCGATCGTCGTGCACGGCGCACGCTGCGTCGGCCACGGCCTGTGCGCCAAGGAGTGCCCCACCGGCGGCGTCGTTGTTCGCTTGGGCGACCTGGAAGAGCGGCGCGACATCCCCGCGCTCACACCGGCCTTGATGAGCACCCAGACCGACGGCCTCTACCTCGCCGGGGAAGTCACTGGATTCGCGCTCATCAAGACGGCGATCGAGCACGGCAAGTCGGTCGCCCTTCAAGTGAAAAAGCAACAGGCGGTCGAGACCGGGAGTCACGACGGAATCCTCGATCTGCTTATTGTCGGCGCAGGTCCCGCTGGCCTCTCGTGCGCTCTTGAGGCCAAGACCCAAGGGCTCGACTACCAGCTTGTTGACCAAGACCGCCTCGGCGGAACGGTCGCGCACTACCCGCGCAAGAAGCTGGTCCTGACACAGCCCGTCGAGCTGCCGCGCTACGGCAAGCTGACGCAAACGAGTTACGTCAAGGAAGAGCTCATCGAGCTATGGGCCCAAATCGCTGCCGACGAACAGCTGCCCTTCAGGACCGGGCTCATCTACGAAGACCTCGAACGCGACGCCGAAGGCATCTTCCACGTACGCTTCGAAGGTGGCGAGACGCTGCGCGCGCGCGCGGTCTGCATGGCCCTCGGACGCCGCGGTAGCCCGCGCAAACTGGGTGTTCCCGGCGAGGAGCTCTGCAAGGTTGGTTATGGGCTTGTCGATGCCGAAGGCTACACGGACAAAGACCTTTTGGTCGTGGGCGGCGGGGATAGCGCAATCGAAGCAGCGCTCGGACTGGCTGAGCAGCCGGGCAACCGCGTCACCCTTAGCTACCGCCGCAAGGGCTTCTTTCGCATCAAAGCGAAGAACGAGGCGCGCCTTGAAGCCGCGATCGCTGCCGGCGAGATCGAGGTCGTTCTTGAGAGCAACGTGATCACGATCGACGAGCGCGAGGTCACGCTGTCCCTGGCAAGCGAAGCGCTGCGCACCCTGCCAAACGATGCGGTCTTCATCCTTGCGGGCGGCGTCCCGCCCTTCGACAAACTGGAGCGCGCGGGCATCTCCTTCGACCCCGCCGACCGGCCTGCACTTGTCGCCGATGAAGACACCTCGGGCCTCTTCATCGCCCTGCTAGGCGCCCTCGCCGGTACCGCGCTCGCGCTCGCCTGGAGCGTCTTGTTCCGCGACTACTACGCCCTGCCGCTTGCCGAGCGCCCCCATCACGATCTCGATGCTTGGCTGCGCCCCTCGGGCAGCGTGGGCCTTGGTTTGGGCATCCTCGCCACGACGCTGATCCTGGCCAACCTCGCCTATCTCTTGCGTAAGTCCGCGCGAGTCCCGCTGTGGATCTTCAGCCTGCAAAGTTGGATGACAAGCCACGTCGCCACCGGCGTCCTGGCTCTCGTCGTCGCCCTCTTGCACGCGGCGATGGCTCCGAAAGACACCGTCGGCGGGCACGCGCTTCTGGGCCTCATCGTGCTGGTCTTCACGGGCAGCGTTGGGCGCTACTTCTACTCGTTTGTCCCCCATGCCGCCAACGGCCGCGACATGCAGCTCGACGAGGTGCGCGCAAAACTCACCAGCCTCACCACCGAGCTCGATCGCGAGCATCGCGGCATCGGCGAGCGCATCCACGCGGAGGTCAACGCTCTGGTCAGCGAAGGCCACTGGCAGAAGAGCCTCCCACGGCGCATCTTCGCCCTGTTCTTTTCGCGCCACCGCATCAAAGAAGCTCGCCGCGCTCTACGCCGCGACGCCATCGCTCAGGGGGTCCCCAAGGACCAACTGCAGACGATTGAGAGTCTCGTCCGCACGGCGGGCCGCACGGCGCTGGCCGCCGCACACTTCGAAGACCTACGCGGACTCTTGGCCTCATGGCGCTACCTGCATCGCTGGGTCGCGCTCCTGATGGTGCTGCTTGTCATCGCGCACGTTGTCACGGCGCTGCGTTTCGGTGGGCTTCTTAACTGAACAAGCGACCGTAGGCGTCCACTGGGATTTCAAATCTGTCACACAGTGGAATGCATGTACTTGTCGATTCACCAGGGGCCTCTGACCTATCCGACAAGGATCACGCATTCATGAATCAACTCATAAGTCAGGCCATGCGGCACCCGGTTAAGAGGCCCATCGCCAAATGAAAGCTCGCGGCTTATTGACATTGCTCACCCTCGTCGTGATCGCTGCATTGATTTGGTTCGACCTCGATAGCACGTCGCCAGGCGAGCTCAGCCTCGCCCACGCCGGGATTGCCGAGCTCGCTGGTCAGGACGCCTGCATCGTTTGCCACGGCACCGAAGACACGACGCTCAGCCAGGCGTGTGGCGAGTGCCACGAGGCAACCCTCACCAGCATCAGCGAAGGCACTGGTCTCCACGGCACCTTGTTGGCTGACACACCAGCTACGGACTGTGGCCCCTGCCACCGCGAGCACCACGGCGCCGAGCTCGAGATCGCCGGTGACCCGAGCTTCAAGTTGGCCGGCTTCGCGTCGCGTGACGCATTTGACCATCAACGCATTGGCTATGACCTCGACGGTGCTCACGCAGAGCTAGATTGCCAAGCGTGCCACGAAAACGCCGACCTGCTGCGCCTGCCTGCCGACGAGCTGCGCTTCGGAGGACTCTCTCAAGATTGCGGGGACTGCCACGAGAGCCAGCACACAAAGCCCTTCCTGCAGGATGCAGTCGCTACGTCAGGAACCCCTATCGAGCAGGTCTGCGCTGCATGCCATACCACGTCATCTGGAGGCTTTGAGGCCGAGCAATCACGACTCACCCCGAAGAGTGTCCAGGCCCTAGCCTTGCTCTCTCCCGAGAAGCGACGCGCGGCGCACACCGCGCTTGGCTTCGCTCTTGACGCGCCCCATGAGGCTGCCGCGTGCGCCGCATGCCACGGCCCCACAGATGAGGCGCCCGTCACGTCGGAAGGCCGCGCACTCGTTGCGCGCAGCGAAAGCGCAGCTCGATTCTTATCCCGCTCCCAAGACGATTGCACGGCATGCCACGTCGACCCGCATGCCGATGCCAACGGGTCGTCGTGCCTCGACTGCCACCAAGCGACCGGTCCGTGGACCGACCTCTCAGCCTTCGGCCACGAGACGTTCTCCCTAGCCGGCGTCCATGCCGAGTCCGCGTGCACCGATTGCCACGCTGAGGCAGGCACCACCTCAACCCTCGCGCTATCCTACCGACGCGATCAGGGCCTTCTCAATCCCACTCGCTCGTGCGCCGCTTGCCACGACGATCCCCACGCCACCGAGTTCCTTGCAAAAGTCGCAGCTTCACTCGGAACACCCGCCGCCGAGACCTGCTCCACCTGCCATGCGACGAGCCCACCACCGAGCGCATCGGGCGGCCCCGGCTTCCGCGTAGCCGACGCTGACTTTCCGCTGCAGCTTCACGACGCCGCGAGCTTCGCCCTCATCGCGCCGCATGAAGAGCTCGCCTGTGCCAGCTGTCACGACGGCTCGAACGAGCGCGTCCCCGCAGCGTTTCTGCGCGCCACCGAAGTGAGCTTCTCCGTCAGCGGCAAACCCGCAAGTCAGGCCGTCTTCCAAGACCGCTTCCTGCAAGGTGCGGACCACCGCGCCGCTGACGACTGCAGCGCCTGCCACGAAAATCCTCACGGCGACGACTTCAAAGACTCGGCCACAGCCGCCTCCCCCAGCGACTGCCTTGCTTGTCACTTCGAGACCGCGTTTCTTCCTTCGACGTTTGATGAGAAGAAGCACCAAAACACCTCATTCAAGCTCGAAGGCGGACATCTAGCGGTTGGCTGCTTCAGCTGCCATGAGCGCCACGACGGCCAGCTGTGCCCACAATTCACCAGCACAAGCGCTGCGTGCGCAGACTGCCACGAGGACGTCCACGCGGGCGCAGAGCTCAGCAACCTTGCCCAGCGCGTCGCCGGCGGACAGCCGGTTGAAGAGGGCTGCGCTCGCTGTCACACAACCAGCGACTTCCACGATGTCGAGGAACAAGACCTCGATCACATGGACTGGTTCGGGTTTCAACTCGCGGGCGCGCACCAGACCGCAGCCTGCGCAAGCTGCCACAGGAGAGAGCCAAACTCGACACCCAATGCGCGCGAGTTCGGGCGCATCAATGTCCTGTTCCCCGGCCAGGTCAGCGCGTGCGCAACCTGCCATGAAGACGTCCACGGGGGCAGCTTCGACGCGTTTGACATGCCGGACTCCGTGGAGGGGCGCACAAGCTGTGCGCGTTGCCATGATCAGACCAGTTTCGAAATGGATGGCAAGGACGAGGTCTTCGATCACGGCCGCTGGACGCGCTTCGAACTCGATGGTGCCCACAAAGACGCGGAGTGCACAAGCTGCCACAACCAACCCGGCCCGGTAGCGGGTCGACTCCCCGCTGTTCGCGGCACGACCTGCAACGACTGCCATGCGGACATCCACCTGGGGCAGTTCGAAGATCAAGACACGTTCCTGACCGAATGCACGCGGTGCCACTCAGACCAAGTGGACGCCACGGTGGGCTTCGCCGCAACGCTCTTCAACCACGACACCGACTCGGCCTTCGCTCTGGATGAGACGCACGCTGCCCTCGATTGCGCCGCGTGCCACCGCGCCTGGCCCCTCGAAGGCGGTGGCGAGGTCATCCGCTACAAACCACTAGGCACGACCTGCGCCGACTGCCACGGAGTTGTGCCTAAATGAGCCAAGCGCTTCACATCGCACTCCTGTGGGCAGTTCTTGCCGCAGCTGCCCCGGCAAGGCCGGATGCCCTCGCGCCGACAGCCCGCGTCGCCCAGGATCCCGATCAGGACGGCCAGTTTGCGCGCCTCGAAGTGCACGTAACCGCCGTCAGCGGGATCTCGGTCTACATCGACAAGGGGCGCGCCGACAGGCTGCAGCGTGGCGACATCCTGTTCCTGTATCCGTCCACCGGCCCGCAGCTGCGCGCCGTGATCCGCAGCGTCTCGAAGTCGAGCGCGCGGGCCGAGCTGGACTTCGACAGCAAGACGGCCGTAACGGGTGACCGTGGAGAGGTGCTGATGCCGAAGTCGCGCCTTGCGACTCCCGAGCCTGAAAGCGATCAACCCTCCGGCAAGGTCCTCGTCACACCAGGCCCCCTACCGGGAGCGGAGTCTCAGCCAAAGGCCGACCAGCAGGATCTACCCGATCACCCGCCGTGGTCGGCGGACATCACAAGTGTCGATGGCGAGGCGCCTCTTCTCGCACCACTGACTGCGCAAGCCCCCGACGAGCGCCCGAGCACCATGCGGGGCCGCGCGTGGGTCGACTACTCGACGTCGACCGACAATCAAGGCGTCAAGACCACCTACGACACGCTGCGAACTGGCTTCGACGTGACGTTCGAGAACGCGTTCGGCAAGGGCGGCGAGCTCGAGATCGACTCCGAACTCTACAGCCGCAACTTCAGCTCGGACGCCGCGCCATCCGAGTCCGACTCCTCGGTGCGGGTAAACCGCTTGAACTACCTCATCGGTGGCGATCGCACGCGCCCGACCTCCTATCAGTTCGGCCGCTTCTTCTCTCGTGGCATGAGCGAGTTCGGTGTGATCGATGGTTTCGAGATGCGCCATCGGCTCGCAAGTGGCAACAGCTTCGGCTTCAACCTTGGCGGGCTGCCGGTTCCCAATGCCGCGCTCAATACAGGCGACGACGTTGCCGTCGCTGTGTTCCATCACTGGACGCGCGATGCCGACGAGACCCTGACGCTCGACTCCGGTTTTCAGAAGAGCTGGCACAAGGGCAAAGCCGACCGCGACCTCTTGGTGTTCACGTCGAACTGGCGTCCGGCCGAGCGCACGTATATTTACGCGTCGGCGTGGATCGACTTGTACGGAACGAACGATGTCACAAAGCCCTCAGGCCCCGAACTCACACAACTGTTCGCCAACGCAACTTGGCGCACGAAGGACGGTGACGGAGTGGGACTGAGTCTTAGCCAGTACCGCATCCCCGAGCTGTTGCGCACCGAATTTGATCCAGTGACCGCTTCCGAGATCCTCAACTCGAAGACAACACGCGCGGGCCTCAACGGTTGGAAGAAACTTGGTGGTGGCCTGAAGCTGCGCGGGCGAGTCGATCGCTGGCAGGATGAAGAGGACAGCGGCGGGCGCTTCGAAGCCGGGCTCTCGGCTCGCGACCGCCTGTACGATGGTGGCACCGTTGAGCTCATCCTGTTCCAAGACAACAACAAGTTCAGCTCGGGGCCAGGCGCGCGCCTGACGGCGTCCAAGCAGACTTCGAAGGGCTGGCTGCGAGTCAGCTACGAGACGGCCGAGACCAAAAACGCCGACTTCAACGGCGCGCAGCAGACCTTGGGGCGCGACGTCCTGCGCGCGTCGTGGGACATGTCGCTTGGCACGACGTGGGACCTGTCTCTCAATGCTGAGTCCCGCTCCGGGGACGCCGAGGATGCCACGACGATTGGCATCTTCCTCCAGAAACGCTTTCGCTAGGTGAACACGATGAAGAACTCGAAAACGAATCCAAGCATCGAGATCCCGAACAACACGCAGGTGCGCCTCAAGATGCTCGTGGCGCTCACGTGCGCAGCGCTCATGCTGATCCTGATCACACCGGCGTGCCAGCAGGCCAGTCGCGATGACGTCCCGGCGAATGGCTGGTGGGCCGAGCGCGGGCCCGTTGTGCCGCACGACAGCTTCCCGACCGACTGTAGCCTGTGCCACCAAGGCGGCGATTGGCAGACGCTGAACGCCGACTTCGCGTTTGACCACGAGGCCGAAACGGGGGTCGCGCTCATCGGCGCGCACGCGCGCGCCGAGTGCCTGCGCTGCCACAATGACCGCGGGCCGGTGGAGACGTTTTCCGCGCAGGGTTGCACTGGCTGCCACGAGGACATCCACGAAGGCAACCTGGGCAACAACTGCTCGGACTGCCACGACGAGTTCAACTGGCGGCCCGACGAGATCATCAGCCAACACGCGAGCACGCGTTTTCCGCTTGTGGGCTCGCACGCGGCAGTGGGCTGCTGGAGGTGCCACCCCGGCAGCGAAGTCGGTCAGTTCAAGGGCGCCAGCGTCGAGTGCGGCACGTGTCATGCCGATCAGTTGGCGTTGACGTTCGCGCCGGGTTCGACGGCTCCCGATCACATCGCGCAAGGCTGGACAAGCGACTGCGATCGCTGCCACATCCCGACGACCTGGAGCGGCGCGGGTTTCAACCACGTCGGCTTCCCGTTGACCGGCGCGCACCTAGCCGCCGACTGCACGGCGTGCCATACAGGCGGCTCCTTCACGGGACTTGCTACCGACTGCCTCAGCTGCCATACCCAGGAATACACCGACGCGCCCGACCACGTCGCGCTGGGCTACCCCACCGACTGCGAGGCGTGCCACGGTACCTCGTCCTGGCAAGGTGCCCAGTTCAATCACTCTGCTGCCGGCATCAGCTCGGGCTGCGATCAGTGCCATCTAGACAACTACTTGGCAACGACCAACCCGGACCACGTTGCGCTTGGCCTCGACACGGCGTGCGAGACCTGCCACAAGACCAACGCTTGGGTTCCGTCCACGTTCGCGCATCAAGGCATATCGACAAACTGCGCCGCGTGCCACCTCGCTGAATACCAGGCAACAACAAGCCCCAATCACCAAATCGAGGGCCTTTCGACCACTTGCGAGGATTGCCACCATTCGTTCTCGACCTGGCAAGGCGCCGCGTTTGACCATACCGGCATTACGTCGGGTTGCGTGGACTGCCACCTCGACAATTACCAAGCGACCACCAACCCGAACCACACCTCGGCCGGCTTCCCCACGTCATGCGAGGCGTGCCACACGACGAACACTTGGTTCGGCGCAGTGTTCGATCACAGCTTCCCAATCGACTCGGGCAAGCACAAGAACCTCGATTGCGTGGACTGCCACGAGGTGCCGAGCAACTTCGCCGTCTTCACGTGCATCAGCTGCCACGAGCACAACAAGACCGACATGGACAAGAAGCACAAGGACGAAAACGGGTACGTCTACACGAGCCCCGCGTGCCTCGACTGCCACCCAAATGGGCAAAAAGACTGACGTGCTCCGAGCTCGCTCAGTCGGGTAGCAAATCCGCGAACCAGAAGCCGTCGCGCTCGACCACTTCGCCGAGCGTGACGGCGACGTCCTCGCGCAACGCGGGCGCGCGTGTCACGAAGGTGTGGAACTCGCCGTTCTCGCCGCACGAATCCACGCTGCTGGGCAGTTCATCCAGCAACTTGCGGTCGTAACGCCGCCCCGCAAACTCCTGCGCAAGCTGCTTCGGGTCGACGCAGGTCAGGTACGCCTCAAGGCCAGTCTCCGGATCTGTCATCGCGTGCGCCAGCTCGCTGGTGTCGCGGCCCCACAAGGGAAACAGTGGCTTGAGCCCTGTGCCAGCCAAGCGCTCCTCGCGATAAGCGCGGATGTCTTCGAGGAACAGATCCCCGAACGCCATGTGCGTCGCGCCGGCCGAGAGCAAGCGCTCGACTGCACCCGCCATCAGGTCTTCATAGACGCCGTTTGGGCACGGCCAAGGCAAGTCGATCTGCTCGAGCGCAAGCCCTGCAGCCGCCGCCTGACTACGCAGCAGCTCCTCGCGCACGGCATGCATCGCCACGCGCCCGTGGGTCTTGTTGACCGTCGTCAAAAGCCCTACAACCTCGACGTCAGGATCTCGGTGCAGCTCGCCCAGGGCCCACGCCGAGTCCTTCCCGCTGCTCCAACTCAAAATCACGCGCTTCATAGGCCAGCAGTCTACGCAGCACTGGGCCGAGCCCCTAGCTGCACTTTGGCACGGACCTTGCCTATAGATCCCCGGAAACGCCCTCCACCCACGTGCGGCGCCCCATTAGTCCACTCCCAAGGACAACCCCGAGGACACCATGAACACTCCCACCTACAAGTCTCTGATCGCCGCGGCCCTCCTCGCCACCACCTCGGCTTGCCACGTCTCCCATACGGAATTCGTCGGCACCGGCCCGGTCTTTCCGCCGCCGCCTTTCGTCCTGCCCGAGGTCGAGGTCAACGACTTCGCCTGGGCTCCGAACTCGGTCGGCTGGGTCTCCGGTGGCGAGACGGTGATCATCGAAGGTTCCAGCACCGATCAAGGTTGGGATCCGCGCGACGGCTTCCAGTTCTTCGCGAACGAGCCGCTGGTGGTTGACGTCTCGCTCGACGCGCACGTCTTCGGTGCCGATCTCGATTGGTGCGTGTGGGACCCGGTCGTCGGCGACTACACGGTGTGCGCCGAGACCGAGCTCAACCCCGAGATGGGCAGCTTCATCGTCGTCCCGCCCGGCAACGAGTTCCACATCGTGGTCTCGTCCTACTCGGGCACAACGACCTACTCCATGACCGTCACCTTCTCGACATACTTCGGTGTCGAAGCATCGGGTGAACAAGGCGAGAGCGGCGCAACCGGCATCGAATCCATGACGCCGCGCGTCGCAGCGAACGCCCACTACGGCGACGATCACCGAAGCGAAGTCCTGACGCCCACCCCTGAATTCGAAGCGCACCTAGACGCGATCGAGGCCGCTATGATCGAGGTCTCTTCACAGGACAAAACGCCCATCGAGCCGATCTTCAGTGGCCCGCTCTTCGAGCTCGATTAGGAACAAGCGCAGCTAAAAAAAATGCAGCCCTTGGCCTGCCACCGGCAGACGAAGGGCTGCATTGTGTTCTCAGCCATCTTGAACGACTTCGATCGGGATCGCTTCTCGCCACAACTTGGCGTCAAGAGGCAGATCCAGACCCGTGAGATCCCGCAGGGCAAGCCACGCTTCGTGGCCGAGCTCGCTCGAGTCTTCTTCAAGGACCCAATACAGGCTTCCAACGGCCTCTAGCGAGTCGAGTTCGATCAATACCTGGCAGGTGCGCTTCGCCACTTCGGGGTCTGCATGATCCAAGAGCGGCGTACAACGCGAGCTGATCTCGTCGCGTGAGTAGCGACGGTGCGCTAGCGAATTCAGAGCGCTCAACACGACGGCGGAATCGTCGTCGTCCAAGAGCGCAAAGACGGCGGGCGCGTCATCCGCGAGCCAGTGCTCTTCATCCTGAAGCCACAGGCGCCACAGCTTGGGTCGTGAAGGAAAGGACAGTCCTGTGATCGCGTGAAGCGCGAACTGAAGGCTCTTCCGCTCACGATCGTCGCCTTCGGCGTCCTCAAGGCGCTCAAGAGCGCTGATCAACGCCGGGATCGCCGGCTCGTGGCGCAGTGTGGCAAGCGCTTGAGACGCCGAGCACCGGACGCTCGCCAGCTCGTTCGTCAAGAGGTCTTCCAGGTACCAGCCAAGCGAGCTGTTGACCTCGTCGTTGTACGCTCGCCCGAGCTGCTGCACGCACGTGGCGATCGAAGCTCGTGAATCCGCCTCCCACCTCATCACATCGTTGAGAAACGCGAGGCCGGCTCTGTCCTTGGCGGCGGCTACGGCCCGAAGGCACGCAGGCAGGCGCTCTGGTCCGACCGAGTGCCAGCTCGAACCAAGCTCGTCGTAGGCGGCCGTGTCACGCCTCAGGAGCTCGGCAAGCGATGACTCAAAGACCCCACCGACAGAGGGGGCCTCAGGGGCGAGTTCAAAGAGTAGCGCGACATCTTCCGCACGGCCGATGGCTCCTGTTGCGAGCTGAACCGCATCAAGACCAGAGAGAGGGATCTCAGTCGGCGGATCGCTCAGCTCGGCCTCCGTAACAAGGCTTCCGTAAAACGCATCTCGAGCCCTGACCGTTGCCTTGGGGGTGCCCTTCGCGAATGCCTCGCACAGAAGTTGTTGCTGGACGAGGCTAAGGACCTGCACGGGTTCGCCCCCAAGCGCTGGAATGCGCCGCTCCTGCAAGATGCCCAGCAGAAAACCCAAGGCCTCCGAGCTCCCACCAGCGTGCTCGACGAGCCTCTCCTTGAGTTCGTCGGGCAGCTCCCCAAGGTCGTACCGCATCTCCCGCGCTTCACGCAGGTCCTCCACGACCAAGCGCTCGGTACCGCTAAGCGGCGGTGTGACCTCTACTGGGCCGTCGAAGCTTGCGAGAAGCAGCGCCGTCATCGACAGCGCCGCCCCCGCAGCCAAGCTCTTGAGTCTCACGTTCAGTTGAGCTCGGGAGTCTCGAGCCAACCGACGACCTCGAAGGTCTTCTCAACATCTTCATCACTCTCGCTCAGGTGCTCGTCGTAGTGAACCATCGAGTTGCTCGACACGTGCAGGCGGCGCGCCATGAGCGAACCAAACAGCTCGAAGTTACTGCGGATGTCAATGAAAGCCTTCGGAGCAAACAGCGTCCCATACATCTTCGAGTTCGACTTGAAGCCGACCGCCAGGTCGGGGTCGATCTCGACATCAATGCCGGGGTCGATGACGTTGTTCCCTTTCAGGTTCACATGGAGGTCCGCCGGGTTGAGCGAGCTGGCCGCGAACAGAGTGTTGCTCTCGAGCACGAAGTCCCCCATCACGAAGAACTCAGCTCCACCGGCCGTCGCATCGATCACGAACTCGGCATTCGAGTTCAGGGTAAGCGACTCGATCACAAAGGTGACAGGCCCCGTCACGTCCAACCGGCTATTCGCCTTGATCTTCAGGTCATCGAGAAAGTAGGTTCCCGGCCCAAGAGTGGCGCTGCCCTGGACGGTCATGTCGCCGGTCGAGACTCCTGCAGGCACCGCCAACTCAGGCATATTGAAGGGCACAACAGCGGGCAGAGTGCTCCCCGAGACTTCGGCATTCACGCCAACAACAACCCCCGAGGTCACACCGGGCGTCGCATTTCCATGCACGCCTGCATTCTGCTCCACGTTGATGTCGGCATTCGATCCGAGGTTGCCGTTCTCTTTCGCCCAGGTGTCATTGCCATTCGTATTTGTAGCCTGAGAGTCGTACGGGCCTGTCGCGGAGTTGTAGCTGTCAGCGAAAGCGTTGCTCGAAAGCACAAGGAGCTCGTCACCGAAGATCCCGTACTGCGGTGTCGCGTTCGCCACCTCTCTGACGACCAGTTCGCTACGCACTTTCTTCCCAAGCGCTTCCCCCTCAGAGATGATGCGTGTGCTCAGTCCACCCAAGTCTTCGGCGGTCACCCAGTAGGTCCCACCGCCGAACTCGATCGGCTGATCCGCACTTCCGAGTTCCACATCAGCTCCCTCGCGAAGCATGGCAAAGGCCGTGCTGATCCCCGCGTCCGCAACGTAGCGTGCAGCCTGCAGCTCACGCGCCTGGCGCTCTCCTCTAGAGGTCGCCTCGACCCTCGTGAAGACCGTCAGTGACAGCATGGCCATTGAGGTCACGACTGTCAAAACGGAGATCATTGCTGCCCCGCTCTCCCCGTGATTTGTCTTTTTGAATCCCTGCATAATTAGTTCCTGACGTGCACAGACGCCTCTCCACTGCGCAAGACGCGCACTCCATCTTGTTTGACACCTTCAACCGTCAGGCGGAATACCAAGCGGTCCCCGTCGCGCTCGACATGAAAACCCGGCTCGTCCACGAGTAGGTTCCCGTTCTCGTCCCCGTTGCCCAGCGCCTCACCGTCGTAGTACTCGGTGACGCCCTTGCAGAGGATCACACTCTGCTCCGCAGGGCCGCCGACGTCGCGGGTTAACCAAAGCGCCCCTTCATCGATCAGGCCGTCCCCATCGTTGTCGATGCCATCGTCGGCCTCGCTGCCCTCCATGAGGACCTCGATGCGAGTGACATCGGTGGGGGTCATCACGCCACCGTCGAGCGAAGCCACGGACTGGAACGTCAGCACCTTGGTGAAGGTCGCCGCTCCCGACAGATCCTCCCAGATCAGGTCGTTGATCACGAAGCGCGTCTCGTCATGCGCGCGCTCCAGCGCTCGCGTCAGCCGTCCCCCGACTTCGTCATTCTGTCGCGCCTGGGCAGCAGCCTTCTGCCCCGATATCTGCACCATAAATAGGAAGCCCATCATGAGCCCGAGGATTCCCGTGCTGATCGCAAGCTCGACCAGCGTGAAGCCCGCACGCTTGTGTTTGATCAACCGAGTCTTCATAGCTCCACCAGAGTGGTTTTGAACTCGATCAAAGCTGGGCCCTTCACTCCGCGCCAGCGAACCCGGACTAGGACCGGGAGAAGCTTGTAGTCCACTGCGTGGTCGAGCCCATCGATCAAGCCATCAATGTTGAGGTCTTTCGGCATGCCGAGGCCACCTTGCGCGGCATCCTCACGTAGCTCGAGGCGGCCGCCGACAACAGCCACAGTGGGGAATACGATCTCACCGACGAGGCCATCGGCGTCCCCATTCACGGGATCTAGCCCCTCGACGGGGAACGCACCTAGCAAGTGGGTACCCGCCGCAAGGTCATCCACGGCCGTCGCGTTGTAGCGCGCAAAGATCTCTGTGAACGGCACCGAATTCATGTCCTCTAGGACATCGCTCGTCGCGCGCCTCGCGACGCTGCTCTGGTGATTTACCTGCCCCAAGACGATGCTGCCAAGCAACGCCTGGCTAAACCCCATGACCCCAATGGAAGCGACAGCTAATGCCACGACCACTTCGATCAAGGAGAAGCCCGCACGCTGGGTGCGCTTCCTTCGGCAGCTTCTCAGCCCTTTCATTCCCTTGATGGTTTTCAAAATGTGACTTCAGCCCTTCCCCGGGGAAGCCAGTCACTTTCTCGGGTGGTGGGGCCTCCCCACCGAATAGAAACTGCAAATAGGACTCAAGACATGTCAGGCAATGTCAGCTCGGCCCCTAGAGCGGACTTTTGCAAGCAACAAAGTCCTCGCGGAAATGGCCGGGCCCTAACCTCAACAGAAGAAGCCCCGATCGACGCCGAGCCCGGCCGAGGCGCGCAACAAGCCTTCGAAGCTTGCGCTGCTTGCAGATCTTCCAACGACCTTGAAAGTGCCCGCACAGCGGCTTGCCACCTGGGCCGACTAGGTCCTTGTCCGCGACATCCGCGAAGAGCGTCGGCCTTGAGCCAGGGCCATGCAGCGTGTGAAAGCTGGCGTGTGCTTCACCCTTCTTGCCCGGGACACCAAGCGTGGGGAGCCGTGTTAGCTTGCCCGCCAGCTCGCACTCCGCCCTCTTGTTGCTCTAGAGAACGCCGCCGAGCAAGCCATGATGGAGCCCCATTGGGGTCACCGCCGGGAGCCCATGTAACGGCGTCCGAGCAGACACCAGCGACGAGCATGGTGAGCGGGAGCGGAAAGAACACCTGAGCGAGCTTCATGTTGTGACTTGGGGTTGGATCCCACGCCGCATGGACACACAGCCCTGCTCTTCAGCATCACCCCGTCACGCAAGCGTCTCCCATCCACGCCACCACGCGCGATCCGGCAGCGCGGCTTCGAAGTTCACCGGCTCCTTGCGTACCGGGTGTTCGAAGGCCAAGCGCCGCGCATGCAGAGCGATGCTGCGATCGGCCAGCGGTTCGCTGCCCGGCGCATAGCGCAAGTCGCCGAGCAGCGGTGTCCCCAAGCTCCGCGCCGCAACGCGCAGCTGGTGTGAACGCCCCGTCACCGGTTCGAACTCATACAGCGTCTCGCGCGCGCCGTGCAAGACGCGCTCCTCAAGCCGCCGCCAGCGCGTGACCGCGAGCTTCGCGCCCGCCTCCGCGCGCGGCTCGCGCGCAAAGCTCGTCACGCGGTTCTTTGCCGAGTCCTTGACCAGCCACTCCTCGACCAAACCCTGATCGGGCGCGCTCGCCGGCAAGCCGCCCGCGCCAATCGCGAAGTACGTCTTGTGCGCATCCTTGACGCCAAACGCGCGCGTCAGTCGCGCGGCCGCCTTCGACGTGCGCGCGAAACACAAGACGCCCGAGACCGGCCGATCGAGCCGCTGCACGATGCCCAAGAACACGTCGCCGGGCTTTTGGTACTCGACCTTGATCCACGCCTTCGCAAGCTCGAACAGGCTCGTATCGCCGCTCGAGTCGGGCACGCTCGGCAGCCCCGCAGGCTTCGCCACCACCAACAAGTGGTTGTCGACGAACAGGACCTCGAGGTCGCTCACAATCCCCGGCGCCAGCGCGCACAGAAACCGCACGGCAAGAGGCGCCCCGAGCGCTCGGGAATCACCAGCTCGCCGGCTTCAATCGCAACGGCCGGGTTCGCGCCATCGAGCTCTTGCAGCATGTTCACAAACGCGATCGGCGAGTACCCAACGGCGTACGTTGACAACACGCAAAAGCTCTTCTCCGCCAAGAGCCCGCCGACCTCGCTCAAGAGCCCCGCAAGCTGCTCCTCGAGCTGCCACTTCTCGCCCTTCGGCCCGCGCCCATAGTGCGGCGGATCCAGCAAGACGCCGGCGTACAGATTCCCACGCCGCGTCTCGCGCCGCGCAAAACCCAGCGCGTCGTCCAAGATCAACCGCAGGCTGTTCGTGTCCATCCCAGACGCCTCCAAGTTCTCCTTCACCCAGCCGATCGTCGTCCGCGAAGCATCCACGTGGGTCACGTCAAACCCCGCGCGGTGCGCCACAAGACTCGCCGCGCCGGTGTAACCAAACAGGTTCAAGAGCTTCGGCCGCTCGTCCCCGCCCGCCAACTTCGCGCCCATCTCTTCGATGAAGCGCCAGTTCGCCGCCTGCTCGGGAAACAGCCCCACGTGCTTGAACCGCGTCGGCTTCAACACGAACGACAACCCATGCGCATCCAGCTGCCAGTCCGACCGATCGCGCCCGTTCCACTTGCCGCCTTTGCCTTGCGGAATGCCGGCGGGCACCTTACCGCCGCGATCCTCCTCGCGCTTGAAACGCAAGTCGGCGACCTTCCACTCGTCCAACGACAGACCGCGCTTCCACAAGGCCTGCGGATCCGGCCGCGAGATCAAGCGCGAGCCAAAGCGCTCGAGCTTCCAGCCCTCCCCCGAGTCCACAAGTTCATACCCATCAATGGGCACGGGTTCGAAGTAAGCGGGCTTGGTCAGCGTTCGTTTCTCGGGGTCCATGCCGAACAGGATACCGAGCCCGACCCCAAGCCCGTATGCTCAGGCCCATGCCAAGTTCCGATCCCCCCCAGCCCGTGCCGCTGCGCGTGGGTTCCGTGCCCTATCTCGTCGCGCGCCCGCTGAATCTCGGCCTCGAGCTTGAGCCCGGCATCGAGCTCACCTTCGACGTCCCCGCCAAGCTCAGTACCGCTCTCCGAGCTGACGAGCTCGACGTCGCGCTCGTCAGCTCGATCGAGCTCTTCCGCCACCCAGGCGCCACGTATCTGCCCGGCCTCGGAGTCTGCGGCGCCGGCTACGTCGGCAGCGTGCAGCTGTTCCTGCACAAGCCGCTCGCCGAGGTCCAAAGCGTCGCGCTCGACCCCGCCAGCCGCACGTCCCAGGCGCTCCTCCAGGTGCTCGCGGCGGAGGACCCGGAGCTTTCCTCCGAGCTCACGTTCCACGAGGTGCCCCTAGGCGTCGACCCTCGCACAAACCCCATCGCCCTGGGCCAGCCCGCCGACGCATTCCTTCGCATCGGCGACCGCGCGCTCGCCGAACACCTCGGCGAGCGCCTCCCCCACTACAACCTCTCCGCCGCGTGGGCGCGCCTCACAGGCCTTCCCTTCGTCTTCGCCGCCTGGATCGCACGCCCTGGCATCGACCTCGAATCTCACCGCGCCACCTTCGAAGCCGCCGCCGCGCGCGGCCTCGCCGCCGCCCCCGAGCTCGCCGCGCGCGCCGCCGCACGACTCAAGCTCGACCCCGAAGCCGTCCACCACTACTTGACCCAAGAGATCCAGCACCGCATGGCTCCGGCGCGCCAAGCCGAGGCCCTCGTCGCCTTCCGCGAGCGCGCGCACCGCGCTAACCTCGTCTAGTCACGTACCCTCCGCCTCGCATGAAAACTCGCACCTTCGTCGCACGCCGCTCGACTTTGTCCTTCGCGCTTTTCGCCCTCCTCGTGCTCGTTGCCATCACCTTCGTCTTGCTCCCCGACGATGCGCCTTCGGACCCGTCTTCGAGCTCCAAGGTCCTGACCGATGAGCCCACGACCGAGCTGACCACGCCAACTCCACAAGGCGCCGCGCAAGAGTTCGACCAAGATTCCGCGCCGCGCGAGCTCGTCGCGCCCAAGTCGCTCACCGCCAAATCCAGCGCGCCAGCTCTCGAGGTCCATGTCACATGGGACGACGGCGCGCCCTTCCCCCGCGCCCGCCTGCTCTTCACACGAGAAGAGAGCCTCCTGTACCTCGGCCAGACCGACGCCGCGGGGGCCTTCATCCTGCCGGCACCCCTCACCGCGCCCACCATCCTTCGTATCCAACGCGGTCCGCAGCTCCTTGCCCGCCTAACCGTGCAACCGGACGCGACGCCGGTCGAGCTCATCGTCCCCCGCGGTGCCTCGGTCGAAGGCCTCGTGACCGTGGACCAAAGCCCTCCGGGTGAGCCGCTCGAGCTCACCCTCCGCGCGAGCCAAAGCCTCTGGCCGCCCATGCCGAATTGGCTCTACTCCGCTCTCTGGAGCCGCGGCGAACGCTGGATGAACACGGGCGCCCCGCTTCCCGCCGATGCCCTTGGGCACTTCCACATCGACGGGCTCGAGGCGGAGTGGAGTGGCTGGCTCCAGGCCTCGGACGGCTTCCGCCTGCTGCCTCATGGCGGCTCCCTTCAACTGGAGAGCCCAAGCCACGATCTCTTGGTCGAGCTCACGCGCCGGCCGCGACTCTTCGGCCGGGTCGTCGCGAGAGACGGCCAGCCGATCGCAGGAGCCGAGATCGACTACACGCTGAAGGAGGGATCCAGTCGCGGCAATGGCAGCGAGGCCTCCATGCGCAGCAACCACGTCACCACCTCCACGAATGGGAGCTTCGAGATCTTCCTCGGCCCCGCGCGTCCCACGGAAGCCAGCCTGACGATCTCCGGCACCCATACGGGCAAGACCGGGTTCGCCAAGCTCGAGGTCGAGCTCGGCAAGCTTGAGGACCGCGACCTCGGGGACATCCCGCTCGACCCGACGCGCTCGGTGACGATGCGCGTGCTCAGCGAGGCTGGCCAACCGGTCGCTGGAGCGCTCGTCGCGTTCGCCGCCGGCCGCAGCGAGCCGACCGACACCCAGGGCGAGACGCGGCTTCTCGGCCTGCCTTTGGAAGAGGTCGACCTGTGGGCCGATGCGCTGTTCTTCGAGCGCGGGGGCATGACCCTTCTCCCCGAAGTGGAGAGCCCCGTCGAGATGCGCCTCCAACCAACCGCCGGGGTCGAGGTGCAGTTCCTTAGCGCGAAGAACGAGCCACTCGGAGGCCTACAGCTTCACGTCTCCGGCGAGGCGATCTTCGAAGCCACGGTCTTCGACTCCGACAGGGCCCAGGTCAAGCTCGGCGCTACCGCAAGCGGAGGCATGTCGATGGATAGAAGCGCGGAGGGCGAGCTCACCTTCGAAGCCCACTACCCCACCGGCGAGTCGGGCCGCGCGCGGGTCTCCGGGCTCTCGGCGGGTGTACCGATCACGCTCGCGGCCCGCGACGTCGCTAGCGGCGCCGCGACCTGGAGCCAGACGATCACCCTCGGGCCCGGTGAAGTGCGCCGGATCACGGCCCGCTTGACGGACTCGCCGATCACGCTGGTCGGCCACGTCGTCAACGCCGCGGGCACACCGCTTCCGGGCGCCAGCATCGCCATCCTCCATCCGGGCATCGAGAATCCCGAGACCTTCCGCCCGGACGAGGACGGCAGCTTCCGCATTGGCCCGCTCCTGTCGAGCAGCGTCGACGTCTGGGTCACCCTCGCCGACTACGCGCCCACGGCGATCGCGGGCCACCCAACGAGCGAGCCGCTCGAGGTCGTCCTGGACAAGGGCCGCACCTTGCGGGTCCGCGCCGTAGATCCAGACGGCCGAGTCTGGCCGCTCGAGTGGGCCTACCCGCGCTGGAAGGGCCGCATGAGTCAGCGTGGGACCCCCGCCGCCGACGGCTCGGTCCTCCTGACCGCCGCCCCCACGAGCCCCTCCGAGGTCGTCGCGAACCTCGCGGGCTACAGTCTCGTCGCACCCGCTCCCGCGGGAGCGGAAGAGATTGTCATCCCCATCGAGACCCCCGGATCGGCATCTGTGACTTGGCCCGAGAGCACGCTCGCCGAGCTCCCCGAGGACACGTCGGTCTTCCTCACCTGGCGCGGCCAGGGCGAGTTCAAGTGCTACGGCTGGCACCCGCTGACCGCGCCCGAGCGCAAGGCCTCAAGCGCTCTCCTCGAGATGCTCTTGCCCGGCGATTACGCCCTCGAACTCACCTGGCGCACACCAAGCGGGGAGGCACGAAGCGTCGAGACCCAGATGGAAATCGAGCCCCAGAAGCGCGCGGAGATCGCGCTCGCACCCTGAGCTTCCTCGAAGTCGCTCCCCACCTCCGCGAACCCTTTTCCCTGGCTCCGTGACACCAAAGGGCATCTGCACGTCTGCGATTCGTCAGTAGGCACATTCCGGAGCTACCAACCCGCCTTGAGAGTTGAAGCCGAGGCCTCGGACCTGTAGAACCGTGGTTGGTCCCGCGATGCGGGCCAACCCCTTCCGATGCAGCGGACGGCCTCTCGGCCGCCGATGATCGCCAGGCACCCCGCGAGTCTCCCCCTCGCAGTCCCTCCTCCCACGCGGCGGAATCGGGATCGTCCCACTTGACGGGCGGATCCGACCGGCGCGCTTGCCATTATTTGCACACCTGTGACTGCCGACAACACGCTGTTTGAGGAAGCCATCACGACTCCCAAAAAAACCACCAAGGCTCCCGCTCGACGCAAGTCCGCCGACGAGATGGCGTCGAAGCAACGCGACATTTCGGTGTCCGAGTTCTTCACGAAGAACCGTCACCTGCTCGGCTTCGACTCGCCGCTTAAGGCGCTGATGACGGCTGTGAAAGAGGCCGTCGACAACAGCCTCGACGCCTGTGAAGAGGCCGGCATCTTGCCCGAGATCATCGTGATCCTCGAGCAGACCGCCGAGAAGCGCTTCAAGATGATCGTCGAGGACAACGGGCCCGGCGTGCCGGACACGCACATCGGCAAGATCTTCGGCAAGTTGTTGCACGGCTCGAAGTTCCACAAGCTCAGCCAGAGCCGCGGGCAGCAGGGCATCGGCATCTCGGCCGCCGGCATGTACGGCCAACTGACAACGGGCAAGCCGATCCGCGTCGTGTCGCGCACGGGACCTCGGAAGGAGGCGGTCGAGATCATCATGTCGATCGACACCGAGAAGAACAAACCCGAGCAGCACAGCCGCGAGGTGATCGAGTGGGACAAGCAGCACGGCACGCGCATCGAGATCGAGATGGAGGCGCGCTACCAAAAGGGCATGCGCTCGATCGACATGTACCTCAAGCAGACGGCCATCGCGAACCCGCACCTGACGCTGAAGTACACGGCGCCGGGTGAAGAAGAGGTCGTCTACGAGCGCAACACGAAGGTCCTGCCGCCCGAGACCGAAGAGATCAAGCCGCACCCCCATGGGGTCGAGCTCGGTCGCTTGATTGCGATGCTGAAGAACACCAGCAGCCGCAGCCTGTCGGGCTTCCTGCAAGAGGAGTTCTGCCGCGTCGGTCCCAAAGTCGCCAAGAACATCATCGAAGCGGCCGGCGCCGGGCTCACCGTGAAGAGCTATCCGACGCGCATCGCGCGCGATGCCGCCGGCAACCTGCACGACGCGATTCAGTCGGCCAAGATCAGCTCGCCGCCGACGAACTGCATCGCGCCGATTGGCGAAGAGCTGATCATCAAGGGTCTCAAGAAGGAGATCGAGGCCGACATCTACATCTCTGCCACGCGCCCCGCGTCGGTCTACCGCGGGAACCCGTTCCTGATCGAGGCCGGCATCGCCTACGGCAAGCCCGGCGGGATTGGCCTCGAGCTCGACGAAGAGTCCGGGCGCATCAACAAGAAGAAAAAGAAGGCCGACATCACCGAAGACTTGGTTGGTGCCGCCGACGAGCCCGCGCGCCTGCTGCGCTTCGCGAACCGCGTGCCGCTGCAATATCAGCAGTCCGCCTGCGCGATCAACAAGGGCATCATCGGCACGAACTGGAAGAGCTACGGCCTGACGCAGCCGCGCGGCAGCCTACCGGTCGCGCCGATGGTGATCTTCGTGCACATCGCTTCGGTGTGGGTACCGTTCACGTCGGAGTCGAAAGAGGCAATCGCGTCCTACGACGAGATCCTGAAGGAGATCAAACTGGCCCTGCGCGAGTGCGGCCGCAAGCTCGGCATGCACATCCGTAAGCAGAAGCGCATCAAGCGCGAGCACGACAAGCGCAGCCACATCGAGAAGTACATCCCCCACATCGGCATCGCTCTGCAAGAGATCCTCGGCATGTCCGACACCGAGCGCGACGAGACCACCGACACCCTCGAGGACGTGCTCCACAAGAGCCGCAAGTTCTAGACAGCTATGGCAAAGAAGAAAGCGACGAAGAAGGCCGCGAAGGCGATGCAGATCAAGGTGAAGGCGCGCACGACGCCCTTCTCCGAAGACGACCTGAAGTGTGTTGCGGTGATCGACAAAACCGCGCAGCGCATCGAGAAAGAGATCAACCGGCGGATCCTGCCCGAGCTCAAATTCCCCGTGCGTTCACTTGCGAACGTCACGTACGACAAGAAGGTCGGGTACTTCCAGATCGGGAGTGGCACCAAGAGCCGCCACATGTCGGTCAACACGGTGAAGAACTTCGCTCAGACCTTGCGGCTCATGTCCGTCAGCAAGGAGATGGTCGAGAACGACGACTTCGCCACGAAACGGGAGGCGTACTACGTCTCGAAGAACTGGGGCGATTGCAAGTTCAACGAGCAGGCCGAGTCGGACTCGGTCATGGACGACATCGAGGCCCTCGCGAGCCGCGAAGGCCTCAGCCGTGAGAGCCTGCGCTACTACCCCGAAGAGCACGGCGGTCGCGTAGCCGGCCAGCTAACGATTGTCGACCGTGACAAGCGCAGCGGCCAGCCCCTGCGCATCGACTGCACCAAGATGGGTACCGGTGCCTATTCCGTCCCGCACTCGGTCGAGCACCTGCAGTTCGAGACCAAGGCCAAGTTCGTCCTGGTGATCGAGACCGGCGGCATGTTCGGCCGCCTGAATGAGCACGAGTTCTGGGCCGACGCGAACTGCATCCTGATCGAGATGGGCGGCGTCCCCACCCGGGCGACGCGGCGCTTCGTGCGCCGCCTGTCCGAGTCGCGCACGCGCAAGATTCCCGTCTATGCGTTTGTCGACTGCGACCCGTACGGCATTGCCAACATCTACCGCACGCTGAAGGTCGGCTCGGGCAACGCCGCGCACATCAACAAGTTCTTCTGCGTCCCCAACGCCGAGTACCTAGGTGTCACGCCGCAAGACATCATCGACTTCAACTTGGAAGACGCCTGCCACGACCTGCAAAAGGTCGACATCAAGCGCGCCAAGGATGCCCTCAAGAACGACCCCTTCTTCCAATCTCACCCGACGTGGAAGAAGGCCCTGACCCAAATGCTGAAGTCCGGCAAACGCGCTGAGCAGCAGGCATTGGCCAAATGGGGCCTCAACTTCGTGATCGAAGAGTACCTGCCAAGGAAGCTGGCCGACAAGGGCTCGTTCTTGCCGTAGGGAATTTTCAGTCGAGTGTGACGCGGTGAGTATTTGTGGCTACCTTTGGTGGTCCCTTCTACCTCTTAGCTGGAGCCCACATGCTCTCCGCTCGCATTCTCGCTGTCCTCGCCCTCGCTGCCCTCGCCCCGATCGCCCAGACTCAGGCTCCGATCAAGATAGATCTGAACCCCAAGGCGAGCCCGCTTGGTTCCGCTCCCCAAGGACTCTCTACCCCCGGGATGCTCGGCGAGCTCCCCCAGACCTTCCAACTTGCCGGTCGGCACTTCTTCACCGCCAGCACAAAAGCAACGGGTCGCGAGCTGTGGAGCACGGATGGTACCGCGCTTGGTACGCAGTTGCTCGTCGACCTCAATCCGGGTCCGGACTCGGGCACGATCGGCTACGACGCTGCGGTGATGGGCGGGCGGCTCTACTTCGTCGGCAGCGATGGCACAACCTACATGGACATCTGGTCCACCGATGGGACTGCCGCCGGAACGACTCAGCTCAAGAGCTTCGCTCCCGGTCAAGGTTGGGCCACTCCGCGTGCACTCACTCAGGCTGGAGGGCGGTTGTACTTCATCGACGGCTACGGAAGCTCTTCAAAGCTCTGGACCTCCGACGGGACGTCAGCCGGCACCTTCCAGCTGCTTCCTAATGGGGCGGGCACAACGTACTCATTCTTCGGGGTGCCCTTCCCGGCGCCCGATGGTGTTGGTTTCCTCTTCAGTGTCCTGGACTCCAAAATAGGTGCTGCGCTCTGGTACACGGACGGGAGTGCGGCCGGAACGGCCATGGTCGCGGACCTCAATCCGACTTTCGACTTTTACGGCTTCGGGGCACCCGTGGCACTTGGCAACCAACTGATCTTCTCGACCGCGTCGCCTCTCGGCAGCGAGCTTTACATCACTGACGGAACCACGTCTGGCACCCTCTTGCTCAGCGATATCGAGCCAGGGCCCGACTCTTCCGCTCCGTATCTGTATCCCATTGGCGCGCCCGGTGGCCTCTACTATTTCAGCGCGAAGACCGCTGCAACTGGGCGTGAGCTCTACCAGACGGACGGCACCCCTGCAGGGACGGTGCTTGTCACCGATGCTCGGCCGGGACCCGAGGGCTCGAATCCCAAGCCACTTGGCTTCGCCGGCGGCAAGCTCGTCGTGGCAGCCGACCTGCGAGGTGGCGGCGCCAACCTGTACGTTTTGGACCAAGGCCACCTGAGTGCACTCAAGGCTCCACGGCCAGATGCGCCGGCGAGTACCTACTTCTATGCCTTCCCGCTCGGCGATGGTCTGCTTGTGAGCGATTCGGGCATGGAAGGTTTCTTTTTCACGAACGGGACGCCGGCGGGAACCAATTGGATCCCGCCGGGGATCACCGGAATCCAGCCCACTCTCTTGGGCGAGCTCGATCCGGGTAGAGGCATTTTCGCCGGCGGGACCACCTCGACCGGCAAGGAGCTGATGCGGACAGATGGCACAGCTGGGGGCACACAGCTCTTGGCCGACATCGAGCAGGCCAGCAGCCTCCATGGCTCGAAGCTGGCCGCCCTTGAAAGTCCCAATGCTGACGACCTCTTCGGGATCGTCACGGGAATCCCGGGCCAGAACCTCTTGGGCATTCACAAGCGCGGTGTGCCCCAGGACCTGTTCGGCAGCTCGGACTTCTTGGCGGCCCAGGGGAGCCCGACTCAAGTCTGGCTCGGCGATCACGATGAGCTGTTGGTCTCGGCGTTGGACCCTGCGGCAGCCCCGTTTCAGTCCATCCTGACCACGACGGATGGAACTCAGCGGGGGACGGCCCCACTCGTCCCTGTGCCGAATGCCACCTGGGCACTCTCAATCCTAGGATCCGATGGCCGAAGTGCCCTCCTGTATGGCTCTCACGCAACCCTGGGAGTCGAACTGTGGATCAGCGACGGCACCGCCGCGGGAACGAAGGTGCTCGGCGATTTGCTGCCCCCGGCTCCACTCTCTGCAGCTCCCTCACGCGTGGTCCGTCTGGGCGCAATCAGTTATCTCTCGATGCCCGACTCGAGCACGACGCAAGCCCTCTGGCGAACCGACTACAGCCTTGCTGGAAGTAGCATCGTCATCGGAGGACTCGCGGGAGACAAGGACGCAGGGCTGATGCCGCTCGTGGTCGCCGACAAGATCTACTTCGTCGGAGATGACGGAGTTCATGGCTCTGAGCTCTGGGTCACGGATGGCACCCCGGCGGGAACCCACATGGTCTTGGACATCCTGCCAGGTCCCTCGGGTTCGGCGATTGAAGACCTCTTCGAGTTTCAGGGCCAGGTGCACTTCTTCGCGAAGGGCAACCCGAAAGGTGCCAGGCGGCTCTGGCGTAGCGACGGGACCGGAGTGGGCACCATCAAGGTCTCAACCGTCAAGATCGCGAAGGGCGGCGAGGCTGTTGTTGCGGGAGAGTTCGTGTATTTCAAGGGGACGGCAGCCCTGTGGGCCTACGACGGCCAGACGACGTTTGCCCTCGCGAGCCAAGGCCCCGGGACCGAAGTCCACGACCCCACAAGTCTGACCCCGGTTGGCGAGCGGATTTACCTCGCTGGGGCAAGCGACCTTTATGGTCGCGAGGTCTACGTGGCCGATGCCACGGCCGGCAGTGTCACTCTCGCATTCGACTTGCGCCCCGGCCCCGCCAACTCGTCGCCAAGCCTTCTCACCCTGTGCTCGGGCCAGCTCTTCTTCCGCGCAAAGGGCGCCGATCTCGATGATGAGCTGTACGCGTTCGACACGGACCTCGCCTACATGGTCCCGCTCGGGGAGGACTGGGCCAACATCCACCTGACTTCCACGCCTCCGAAGATCGGCGCTGCCGTCACCATGACGGTCGAGAACCCACCCATCGGTGGTGTCAGCATGCTTGTCATGAGCGCGCCGATCGATCCGCTCGGCAACTTCGTCGCGCCGGGCAACACACTTTGGGTCGACCCCACCAGTTTCACGATCCTTGGCGCGAACATCACCCCAGGCTGGTCCGTGACACACGCGATCCCCAACCATGCAGGCCTGATCGGCTCCGAGTTCAACCTGCAAGCTTGGTTTATGCCCCCGAGCCCCTCGCTCGGCGTCACGTCGAACGGCGTGCGTCTTGTGCTGGGAATGTGAGGGGCCTCTTCCACGCACCCTTGACGGGCCCCGAGATCCACTTGGTTCGCCAAGGTTCGCGAGTCTTGCCGATTCGCTAGGCGCTGGTCCTAAGGATGGACCCACGCAAGGTGCGTGTCTGAGCAATGACGGTCTAGGCATTCAACCAGGTCACCCCGCATGGCGTCGCCGAGGTTCCCGCTCCAGCCTGCTGAAGTCCGATCGAGCGAGCCGTACTGGGACAGGCCGAAGCTCTTCGCTCTTGCGAAAAGCTTCGGCCGCATATTGCTGACCAGGCTCGGAACCAGCAGCCCAAGACCACCGGGCAACAGCAACTTGGGAACGAATGGGCCCATCTTGCCGCCCCGTGCCGATTGGCCCGGCGCGGGAAATTGAATGAGCGGCGCGCCCCGTGAAGGGGCG